>Ga0180007_10001119_pt1 | contig 38429 bp, 52 predicted proteins | sample MM_PC_MetaG_FD_121122 | JGI IMG/M metagenome (GOLD analysis project Ga0180007, IMG submission 121122) | Groundwater microbial communities from the Aspo Hard Rock Laboratory (HRL) deep subsurface site, Sweden - MM_PC_MetaG | ecosystem: Environmental > Aquatic > Deep subsurface > Groundwater... | reverse complement strand
GAGCAAATTCTTTAGCTTCAAAAAACCATATAAAACAGCCTTACTTATAATAGAAATCTGGGTTTTTATTTTTTCTTCGAAGACAAAATTAAAAGAACGCCAGAAATAAATGGTGGAACGAAGAGAAAAGCTTCAACAAGGACAATCGTCCAAAAAACAAAAGGAAAGTTTATTGCATACAAAATCCCTAAAATCAAACTTATAATTGTAAGTAGTCCTCCTCCGACAAATGGCTTTTTCCACGCCACAAAAACAAGAAGTATAATTGGTGCCATTTGAATCAAATGAGACAATCCAGATATATCTCCTGAAAATACTTCGCCGACTGTAAACAAAAGCAAAAAACCTAGTGGGATAAAAAGTAAGCCTATGGCAATATTTCTAAGTAATTTCTTTGGCATACTAATCAATTCTAACTCAATTAATAAAATTCCTACACCAACTAAAGTTTTTCAAAACTGTTTAAGACTTAGAAAATCCATTGAAAGAAAAGTAAAGTCTTTCTTGTAATAAAAGGTGGAGGGGAGGTGAATAAAATGAATAAAAAAGCATTAATTTTAGGTTCAGCCGCTTTAGTATTGGGAGGATTATTTATAATACCTAATACAATAAGTGCCTATAGAGGAGACCCTAGCATAAAAGGGCCTGATTGTACCGATGAAAGACATCAAGAAATGGAACAAGCATTTGAAACAAATGATTATCATGCTTGGAATAACTTGATGCAAGGAAAAGGTAAAGTTACCCAAGTAGTAAACGAAGGCAACTTTGCCCGATTTGCAGAAGCTCACAAACTTGCTGAAGAAGGCAAAATGGATGAAGCAAAACAAATCAGAACTGAACTTGGCCTGGGTTTGAAAAACGGTTCAGGAAATGGAGAAAAACAAGGTGATGGTCAAGGTCAAAAAAGAGGACGATAAACCGTCTTAAAATTGTTTTACCCTCACTAGATAAGTGGGGGTAAAGCATTCTCTAATAATCTGGCAATAATAACTTTATGTTCGATTATAATAGCAATATAGAAATATGTCTGAATTATCAAAACTTACTGATGAAAAGGTTGTTGAATTTACAAGAACCAAAGATAAAGAAGCATATGCTGAAATTATCAAACGCTTCCAAGATAAACTTATGAGATATGCAAAATATTTGCTGAATGATGACGAAAAGGCAGCCGATGTTGTTCAAGAATCATTTATTAAAGCTTATGTAAATCTTAATAATTTTAATTCAAAAAAGAAGTTTTCAAGTTGGATTTATCGGATAGTTCATAACCAAGCAATTAATTTAATACACAAATACAAAAAAGAGATTCCTTTACTTGATAATATTGATTTTGATAGTGGAGTGGATATTGAAAAGGATTATGCAAAGACAGAAATAACAAAAATGGTAAAAGAATGTCTCAAAGACATGCCACTGCTATACAAAGAGCCATTAAGTTTATATTATTTGGAAGATAAATCTTACAATGAGGTCAGTGACATTTTGCGGTTACCCGTAGGTACAGTTGGTACAAGAATTAAAAGGGCAAAAATATTATTGAAAAAAATATGTCTAAAAAAAACAAACTAGATTTTGAAAAAAATATAATTTCCCAAATAAAAACTGGGAAAATAGAAATGAAACCCAAATGGTATTTTATTGCTGGGTCATTAATCCTTTTTTTCGGTTTAGTAGGTTTAAGCATGGGAGCCATTTTCTTGGTTAATTTGAGTATTTTTCTAATAAGGAGAAATGGACCACTAATGCCTTGGAAGCTGCAAACAATTCTTTCTACTTTTCCATGGTGGATACCTGTTGTTGCACTTTTTGGAATAATATCAGCCATATGGTTACTTAAAAAGTATGATTTTTCGTACAAGAAAAACTTTCTTTTACTCATTGCTGCGTTTGTTATATCTATTTTGCTTGCAGGATTTTTGCTAGATAAATTCGGGTTAAATGAAGTTCTTTTAAAAGGACGTATGCGAAGGTTTTACCAAAATATTGAATTACAACAAAAAAAAGAGGGTTCTGTTAAGAGTGTAAATCAACAGAACAGACAATTAAATAAAAAGTAAATTTGCTATGATAAATAACAAAGGGGGTGAATATTATGAAAAAAATTATAATGACTTCTGCAATTACATTTTTTATTCTTGCAACACCGTCTGTTTTATTTGCTCAAGGTAATCAACAAGGCCCAAGAGAACAACAAGCAGCCGCAAACAGAGGAATTGAAACAGCTGCAGAAAACTTAAATCGAGTAACTGAGCGCAATAATAATCCTGAGATTGGTGAACAAGTTAGATCCATGGTTCAAAATCAAGAGAAGGTACAAACAAGAACCAAAACAGCGCTGCATCAAATGGATCAGAGAAATCAGGCAGTAAGATTTTTAATTGGTCCTGATTACAAAAACGCTGGTCAAGTAAGAAGTGATGTTGTTAGCCTGAGAAACGACATAAGGCAACTCGAACAAATTAAAGACGATTCTTTACCAGCTGATGCTGGAGATGTTCAAGGAGCAATCGATGAACTACGTATTGAAGCCGATGAACTTGAAGCTCAATTAGCAGAACGACTATCAGGTTTTAGTCTTTTTGGCTGGTTAGCTAAATTGTTTGCCAACTAAGTAGTTAGAAAGGTGGTAAAAAATATGAAGAAGGAAATGATCTTTCTTTTGTGAACATCTGTGTGCTTATTTGATAATATATTTGTATGGATTTCCAGAAAATACAAGAAAAAGTACAAGAGTTTGCTAAAAAAAATAAACTAGATTCTCCTCCAGAATTTCGAGTTCTTGATTTAGTTTCTGAAATTGGTGAAGTCTCAAAAGAGATTCTTAAAATGACAAACTACGGAACTAAGCCTCTTCAAAAAAATAATGAAGTGAAATCAGAATTAGGAGATGTATTATATTCCTTGATTACTCTAGCTAATAAATTAGATATTGATTTAGAAGAAGCTTTAGATTTAGTTTTAGAAAAATATCAAAAAAGACTTGAAAAAGGTAGCGCTGGCTCTGAAGTTGAAGAAAAATAATCTTCTGAAGATCTTTACCTAAACTCTTTAATTTTTCTTTTTTGCAACAACTTTTTTAACTTTTGGAGTCTTTACTTCTTTTACCTTTTCCTCAACAACTACTTTTGCAACTACTTTTTTAACCTTGGAAGGCTTTGTTTCTTTTACTTCCACAACAGCCGGAATAGAAATAACCTTAGAATCAACTTTTGGCTCTAATATCTTGAGTATTCTATCAAGTTTAATATTTAAAGCATCAAATTGAGTTTTGTTTTGATCCGAACTTTGGGGTCTAAAATCAGATCTTTGTGGCCTTGGTGAATCTGATCTTCTTCCACCTTTTTTCTCAAAACAGTCACTACAGTAAACCGGTTTGCCACTTGTAGGTCTAAAAGGTACTTCACATTCATTGCCGCAGTCGCTACAAACGGTTTTAAACATTTGGCTGTCACCACGTCCTCCACCTCTATCAAAACCTCTTGAGCCAAAATCACGTCTACCAAAAGAGCGTCCCCCGCCTCTACTGTCTCTGTTAAAATTTCCCATAATTTATAGCTTATCACATTTTAGAAATTAAACTGGTACAATTCATCCCTTATGCCAATGGACCCCAAATATAAAGAATTGGAACTCGACAATGTTGAAGCACGGGGTGCGGGACGTGTTTGGCAGGAAATGGCTAAAAACCCTGCACTTCCTGGCTCAAATACTGTAGCAACTTTTCCTCATGGAATTCCAAGTCAAGTCGTAGAGAGAAAAAAGAAAATAACAAAAGAAGCAATAGACGCCGAAATCACACAGGTTTTAAGAAGAGAAAGAGAAGAATAATTTAATATCTTTTACCTTTTAATTACTAGAAGTATCAAAAAAATTATTCTCCCAAAAGAGAATTTAACGCTTTTATCCGTACACTATTGTCTCCACCCATAAGATTGCATAAATTTACATGGTAGTTCCCAAGATTTTCTTTACCGAGTATTTCCAAAATATATCGATATTCAGCCAATGTAGCATTTTCCTGGGCATTATCTGAACAATCTAAAATTTCAGTCTTTTCATGAACAATTATTGCTTCAATTTCTTCTGGTTTTATTCCACCTGATAAATAGTAAGATTAATCGATTGCGATTATTACTTCTCCTTTGATATTAATCGTAGCTTTGGCTCTATTACCATAACTACTCCCCATTCTATGTTCTCTAATAAAATTGTTATATTGTTCAGGCTCTTCAAAAATATTAATATTTACTGTCTCTTTCATGCTCTTTATCAAACATTAAACAGTATTATACAAGCCTCAGACATTTTTACACTCATCGACAACTTTACAAATGCTTTCTTTTCTGTTTATCATTAGTCTTATGAAAAACAAATTCTATATCCTTCTGGTTAGTCTTCTATCTGTTTTTGCAATAGTCTTTGTTTTGAGATTTGTTATTGGAGGAGATGAAGATACTTGGCTTTGTGAAAATGGAGAGTGGGTTAAACATGGCCAACCAGCTTCCGATCATCCATCTTCAGGCTGTGGAGAAAATAAATTAATAGGAGGAGATAAAGATATCCATGATTGTCTTATTGCGGCAGGATATTCCTGGTGTAGTCAAAAAGAAAAATGTCTAAGAGAATGGGAAGAGCCTTGTATTCAAGAAAAAGCTTTTGAAGTTCTTACTAATCTAAAAAAGGAAACAAACATCTCTTTTTCTGGAATTGGAATAACAAGTTTTAAATGGGTTACCAATGAATCTCAAACAAACGGAAAATATGAACCAATTGAAAAAGAATTAAATGGAAAAGTATTCAGTGCAGAAAATGTAGAAAACAAAAATTTAAAGAAAATTGATGATTTTTTTAAAGAAAACAGTTTTCGGAGTGATAAATATAATGTTGCTACAGGAACTTACAAATCTTTAACTGGTTACAAAAGAGAAAATATGGTTTGTATAATTACTACTACTTTAACTGAATATGACCCTTCAAATCCAGAAAAAATACTTGAAACAACTGACACAACTACTCTAAAAATTGAGTGTGGAGAAATTCTAGAATAAATAAGTATTTTTCTTCTTTTTGCGTATAATGTTTATTATTCTTTAATGAAAACAAAAAAACCATCCGAAGTGAGTAATCAACTTCCCAAAACTACAATTTTTATATCAAATTTGTCTGAAGATGTCTGGCCTTTCATTAAAAATATGTCAGACCCAATAGAACGTAAAAATGAAATAGAAGAAAATGCCTATCTTGCAGATAGAGATTTATTTTCTTTAGCACAAGAATCAAGAATAATTTTAATTACTCCCAAAAAAGTATCAAAACCATTTCTAGATTACTTTAAAAATCTTTTTAATATTAAAAAGGTAGATATTTTAGTCCCAAATAATCATACAGGTGAAATTTGCAAAGATATTCTAAAAGATAAAAAAATAATTGAAAAAATAATTAAATTGGCAAATTCATCTAATAGGATAAACCTTACCCCCTATTCAACATCACTTCAGTTTCTTGAACTTGTAAATTTTTTAAATAAAAAAGGGTTAAAAGTTCATACACCAGAATCTCCGGCAGAAGAAGATGCTTGGACAGTAAACTTTTTTGGCAGTAAATCAGGAATAAGACAGCTAGCTCAACAATCTGCAAGAGAAGAACCAGATCTTTATATGCCTAATGGATATATTTGTATGGGAATAGAAGATGCCGCAAGAATTGCTGCTAAAAAGTATGTTAAAGAAAATGGTGTTGTCTTAAAAACTAATAAAGGCCATTCCGGTGCTGGAGTATTAATTTTTAGACCCAATGAACTTTCCAAAAACTATCAAAAAGCTGAAAAAGAAATATTAAGAATATTAAAATTAGATTCATATTGGGAGAAATTCCCAATAATAATTGAAAGTCTTATTAACATTAATCCAAAAATTGCTGGAGGATTCCCTTCTGTAGAATTTAAAATTCAAAAAAATGGAAGAGTAGACTTTCTTTATTTTTGTGGAATGAGAGTTACTAAAGAAGGAGTATTTAAGGGAATGGAAGTAAATGACAATGTTATTTCAGATAGAATTGAAACTCAAATAATGGATACTGGTTTTTATGTTGGGGAAAAATACGCTCAAGCAGGATACCGAGGATATTTTGATATTGATTTTGTAGCCTCCAAAAATGGAAAGATATTTACAACTGAATCAAATGTTAGAAGGACAGGCGGAACTCACGTTTTTCATATGGCTTCAAAACTTTTTGGTAGAGAATTTTTATATAATACTTTTATCCTTTCAACAAATTTATATTCTTTTTCAGATAAAAGAAAATATAACTTTAAAAGTTTGAAAAAAGTTCTTTCCCCCATACTTTATGACAAAAAGAAAAAAGAGGGGATAATTATAGTTTCAGAAAATCTTCTGGAACTAAATAAACTTGCCTACGTTATATTTGGTAAGACCAAAAAGAGAGCCTTAGAGATTGAAGATAAAATGCAAAAACTTCTTTAGAAGTTAATGATTATGTTCCTCTTCTTCAGCCTTCATTGCTTCTTCTTTTGTTTTATGCACAGTTCCCTCAGGGTGATTTGGCGGACTGTAAATGGTATAGAGTTTTAAGTCTTCAGTTTGAGATGTATTTACTACATTATGTTGGGTTCCTGCTGAAATAATTATTCCAAAACCCTCATCAAACACTGTTTCTTCACCATCCATAATTACCTTACCTTCTCCTTCTTCAATTCTGAAAAACTGATCAACTGATTCGTGAACCTCCATTCCAATATCCTCCCCTGGTTTAAGGCACATCACTACTAATTGCACATGCTGACCTGTATAAATAACTTGTCTAAAGAATGAATTTTGTTCTGTAGTCTCTTCGATTTTTCCAACATAGCCTATCATTTTTTAATCACCTCCGTTTCTTAATTTCAATATATCACTATAGCAAAAAATTAAAAGAAAGTTTCTGATAGAATTAAGCTGATGGCTATAAAAAAGAAAAGGAATCTACAAATTAAAACAACTCTTACCTTAATCACAGCAATCCTAATTACCATTATTGTTTATTTATTTAGAAACAAACTAACAATACTTGGGACATTTGGATACTTTGGAATATTTCTATTAAGTATTTTGGGTAACGCAACCATAATTCTTCCACTACCCTCAATATTAACTGCCTACTTGGGAGGAGGAATATTTAATCCATTTTGGGTAGGAATTATTGCAGCTCTTGGAGCAACCATTGGAGAGTTGACTGGTTACTTGGCAGGTTATGGGGGAAGAACAATTATTGAAGATCCGAAAAAACTAGAAAAAATTGAAAGTTGGATGAAAAAATATGGATTATGGACAATTTTTGTTTTGGCGGTAATTCCAAACCCACTTTTTGATTTAGCTGGAATTGCCTCAGGAATGTTAAAAGTTCCTGTTTGGAAATATTTTTTGGTTACCTGGGCTGGAAAAACGATTAAATTCTTAGGTTTTTCCTATCTCGGAGCTGGTTCTTTTAAGTTAATTGAAAAGTTTTCCTAAAACTCTTCTATCCTTATAGCTTTTCCATCAATTATTGACTGAGCGACTTTTTTCCTAGCACTTTTTAAAATTCTTGCAAAAGTAGGTTGGGAAACTCCCATTTCTTTTGCAGCTTGCGTTTGATCTAAACCATCAACGTCATAAAATTTTAGAGCGCTTACTTCATCAGGAAACAAAATTTCTTCTTCTAAACTGCAAAGTGGAATTCCTTGGGGTTTAAAATATTTAACCCCAGGATTAAAACAATTACATCTTGGTAGTTTTGGTCTTCCCATTTTAGTTATTATACCAGCCCCGCTTTTAGGTACCGTATTTAACGGGGCAAGTTATTTATTAGACTATTTCTTTCTCTACTTCTTTTAATTCCTCTTTTAGATAAGCTTTGTATTCTACTAAAGCTTTTTTCTTATCTTCTTTGGAAATACTTCCACGAAAACAACCTCTCATGTAGCAAGGGCAATTTCCCATTCCTCTACCTGTTCTTGGACCCATTCCCATGGGACCTGTTCCATCAAATCTTGGCATATTTTATCACCCCCTTAATTTTCATACTTGTATTATGAATACATATTCATTATATTACATATTGTCAAATATTGAAAGTTGAATTTATAGCCTTGACAGGCTAACATTAAAAATCATGAAGAAATTTCCAATAATTATTGGAGTTATAACTCTTTTAATCATTTTGGGAGGGGTTTTTCTTTTTTCCAAAAATAAACCTGCCAAAACTTTGACTCTTCCCGCCAATCTTGAATACTTTTGGCTAGAGGATTGCCCTCATTGTAAAAATGTCCAAGATTTTATTAGTACTTGGGAGAAAAAAGACCAAATAACAATCGAAAAACTTGAAGCCCAAGCTAATAAACAAAATGGACAAAAACTTATTGATGCTGGGAAATATTGTAATATTGGTTCAGAATCTATTGGAGCGGTTCCCCTTCTTTTTACGCCTGAAGGAAAATGTTTTTTGGGAGATGATCCAATAATAAGCTACTTAAAAACCCTATGAAAATAATAAATATATTTAAAAAAACGTTTAAAATTTCTTTCCTAACAGTAATTCTTTTAGAATTATCTACAAAGATAAGTCATGCAGTTTGCCCCCTATGCATAATTACAGTCGGTGCAGGCCTAGGTCTTTCCAGATTTTTAGGAATTGATGACTTGGCTACAGGAGTCTGGCTCGGGGGATTTATAACTTCTTTCTCTTTTTTAAGTACTAATTGGCTTTACAAAAAAGAATTTTTTAAAAAGTTTAAGAAAATTTATTTAACTTTAGGAAATTACTTTCTTTACATTCTTTTAACATTTTTACCACTTCATTTTGCAGGTATTACGGGACATTACAATAAAATTGCAGGAATAGATAAACTTTTAATTGGAACTTTTGTCGGAACTTTAGTCTTCTTAGCTTCAATTTATTTGGATAAAAAAGTAAGAGAAAAATACAAAAAACAGCTTTTTAATTACCAAAAAGTAGTTTTTCCAGTAAGTTTACTTGCAATTTTAAGTCTAATATTTTATTTTATAAACAGATGAAAGATAAAAAGATAGAAGAATTACTTAAAAAAGTACAAAAAGTAAGCAAAGAAAATAAAATTGATTTGTCCTCTGGTGAGGATCTTTCTATTGGAGTAATGAACCTTATTTCAATCGAGGAACATCTTTTCTTTACCTTCAATAAAACCAAAGATGACAAATATATAGACCTTTTAAACGAAGTAAGGTTAATTAGAACCGAACTATTAAGAGACATTATTAAAGATTACGAAGGAGAAGTTTGGTGTATAAGTAAACACCTTTTGGCTTCATCTATGAGACTTTTGGAAGTAGGAACTAAGGAACTTAAAAAAGGAAATAAAAAAAAGGCAAAAGATTTATTTGAAAAAGCCTATAAACTCTATTCAATGTTTTGGGGAATAAACTTAAAGGTGGTTAACATTAAAGAAGTTCAAAAAGATTCAGATTTAAATCTAATAAGTGATAAAAATAATAAAGTTACAAAAGTATCAGTATTTTCAAAAATTGGAGATATCTTTCAAAAAGCCCTAGATTGCTGCAAAGAATAAATTAATCTAAATAATCCTGAAGTTTTTTTCTACGAGATGGATGTTTTAATTTTCTTAATGCTTTAGCCTCAATCTGTCTAATACGCTCTCTTGTAACGCCAAATACTTTTCCAACTTCTTCTAAAGTCATCTGTTTATTTCCCTCAAGACCGAATCTTAACTTTAATACTTTTGCTTCCCTATCAGAAAGAGTTGCCAATACTTCATCCAAGTGGTCCTTAAGAAGTTGTTTTGACGCCTGATCTACAGGAGACAATTGGCCTTCATCTGGAATAAAATCTCCCAAAAAACTTTCCTTATCTTCTCCAACTGGGGCTTCCAGTGAAGTAACTTGCTGGGAAATTTTAAAAATTTCTCTTACTCTTTCTGCATCAAGCTCAAGTACTTCTCCTATCTCTTCTGGTGTTGGTTCTCTATCTAATTCCTGCATTAACTTTCTTGAAGTTCTGTAAAGTTTATTAATGGTCTCAACCATATGAACAGGAATTCTGATTGTTCTTGCCTGATCAGCAATTGCACGGGTAATGGCTTGTCTTATCCACCAGGTTGCATAGGTTGAAAATTTAAAACCTCTTCTCCAATCATATTTCTCAACTGCTCTTATAAGCCCTTGATTCCCTTCTTGAATAAGATCCAAAAGTGAAAGTCCGCGCCCTATATACTTTTTAGCAATTGAAACAACCAATCTTAAGTTGCTCTCAGTTAACTTGTCTTTTGCTTTTCTATCAGCTTTTTCATATCTTTTGGCAAGCTCAACTTCTTGTTCAGCGTCCAAAAGTGGAACTTTTCCAATTTCCCTTAAGTATTGCCTTACCGGATCTGTACTTTCAATTCCTCCAATTTTGGAGAGAATTTCAATCTCACGATCTAATTTTTCTTGAGCCTTCTCATCAGTTTCAATTTCATCGGGTGTTACTGATTCAAAAACATCTATACCTTCTGCAAGAAGTTTATCGTAAAAATCATCCAATTCTTCTATTCTTGACTCGGCATCGGAGAAGACTTCCAATATATCATCCTGGGTTAAAAACCCCTGATCTCTACCTTTTTTAATTAATTCCTTGACCGGTTTGCGAATCATTTATTTTTTATACTTCTTGAAGAATTATACCTCGACTTGAGTCTTCTTCATATTTAGAAAGTTTTCCAGCAAGCTCTCTAAACTTTTCTTGAAACTTTACTAGTTTATCAAAATCTTTATTTTCTTCAAACTCTCTTATCTTTACCCCTAATTTCTCAAGTTTATGTCTAATACTTAAAATTTCTAACTCTTTTAAGACTAAACCCATCTCTTTTTCTAAAAGTACAGAGTCTTCAGTTATTCCCTCTAAATCTTTTAAGACCATGTCTGCGTAACCAGACAGAAGCTCTTTGGGAAGTTTTTCAGTAAACTTGGATAAAGAAAAGGTTTTCTCTTTCTCAAAATAACTTATATATTCTTCTAAAAGCCTTTTTGGAAGAGGAGTTTGGACTAAACTTAAAATCTTTTCATTTAACAAAACTTCAGGATCTCCTTGAAAAGCTAAGGATAAAAGTCTTTCTTCAATTAACTGCCTTCTTGTTTTTTGGAGCTTTTTAGGAAGACTGACTATTTTTACCTCATCTTTTTTTATAGATTCTTTGGTTTCTCCAATTTGTTCATATACAGCCTCTACTGGCACAGACAGCCTTCGTGCAGTAATTTCAATATAATAAGCTTGAACAATTTTATCTGGAATAGATATTAAAATTGGAACAATCTCGTTACTGATTTTTTGTTTTCCTTCTCCTGACCTTAAATCATTTTTTTCAAAAACAGAATCAATCAAAAAGTCCCATACTCCAACAGCTTCTTTTATACATTTTTCAAAGTATTTTGAGTCAGCTCTTACTGCATCATCAGGATCTTTAAATTTACCAAACCTGGCAACTGAAATTTCAAGACCTTGTTTTTGAGCAATAACAATGCCTCGTCTTGCAGCCATATCTCCTGCAATATCTGAATCAAGTGCCAAAACAATTCTTTTTGTAAATCGGCAAAGAAGTCTTACTTGTTCTTCAGTTAGAGCACTGCCTTTAATGGCAACTATATTTTTAAATCCAGATTGATATGGAGAAATCATATCCAGTTCCCCCTCGGTGATAATTGCAAATCCAGCTTTTTTAATTTCTTCTTTTGAGAAATTTAAACCAAAAAGAAGATTTGACTTATGATAAATCGGTGTTTCTGGAGAGTTGATATATTTAGCCAGATCTTTTTCCTCCCAGGGTAAGATTCTTCCCGAAAAACCAACAACATTACCCCTATGGTCAAACAACGGAAACGTGATTCTTCCTCTAAATCTATCTATAATCTCACTTCCTCTAAAATACACAGTTCCAGCTTTTTCGACATCGTTAGGATGGAATTTTTTCTTATCAACTAAGTACTTTTTTAAAACTCCTCTAACATTTGGGGAAAAACCCATTTTAAAATACTTAATTGTTTCTTCTTTTAAACCCCTATCTTTTTTAAGATATTCAAGAGCTTTCTTGCCAACTGGATGTTTAGTAAGAAAATATTGGTAAAAATTATTTGTATCGTAATTTAGGGTATAAAGTTTTTCTTTTTCACTTTCCTGGCCTGGTTTAAATGATGTAAGTTTTACCCCCACTCTCTCTGCCAAAAACCTTAAGGCTTCGGCAAAATCCATTCCTTCCTGTTTTTCTAAAAAATTATAAACATCACCTGTTTCTCCACAACCAAAACATTTATAAATTTGAAGTTCGGGGGAGACCATAAAAGAAGGAGTTTTTTCTTGATGAAATGGACAATTCGCCTTGAAGTTTCTACCTGCTTTTTTTAGAGGTACATGTTCATTAATTATCGAAACTATATCTGTCTTTTGTTTAACTTCTTCAACCTGATCCATTTCGTCCCGATTGTATCATAAAAAACGAACGAAAAATAAAAAACCAAGCAGAAAATCTAATAATGTAGACTTTTAAAAATTAAAAAATGTACAAGAATTAAAATTTTCTCTTTTGATTTTTTGCAACCCAAATCAAGCTGATTCAATAATTTTATCCAATAAAACTGGAACTTTTTTAACCCCTAACGCTTTTAATGCAACCATACGATGTCTTCCGTCTCCATTAATCCAGATTTTATTTTTATATTGGATAGCTTTAATTGGTAGTTCCTGCAAAAGAGGGATATTTTCATCCTGGTAACCTTGAGCAAATTTAAAAATTTTTTCTAAACCCTCCTTATGAGAAACACTTATAAACCAAGAGTCTGCGTCATTAACACCAGCAACCATATCAAGATCTATAAACTTGGCAATCGTTGGTTCTCTTTTTAGAGAAAAGACGTCGGGTTTAATTTCGTAGGGGATTTCTTTCAAAACACTTTCTAAATCCTCCAAACTTCCAATTTTTCTTGTAATATTTTCTTTTACAGGAAATTCTGCCAATGGCGGTCTTTTTATTTCTTCATAATTTCTTAAATTAGAATCCTCCAACAACCAACGTAAAAATCTATTAGGTAAATGTTTGTAATTTTGATCCCAAACATGATCTTCCCGTTTAATATCGTTGACAAATTCCTCTGCCTTTTTAGAAAACGTGTTAAAATCCATCTTTCGAGAAAGCTTAAAAAGCAGATTTTGAACTTCTTTCCTTTTTTGAGGTTGATCTGGTGGCATTTGATCAATAATCTCACTGATAGAATCAGTGTTGTCTATGGAAGTTTCATTAAACGGCTTAAACAATTTCAATTGTTCTTCTACTATTTTAATTGCTACTTCTTCAACTGGGAGATTTTGAGAATTTCCAATAGTTTCAAATAAAGTTCTTGCAGATAAAGCTCTCTTGCTTTTAGGAAGACGGGCTACAAAACAGTCAATTGACTCAAAAGCCAAAATTCTTGAATCCTCTGGAACAGCTGATAAATTAACGCTAGTTACTGAAAAATCAGGAGCTCTTATAACTCCAACTATTCCATCTTCTTGAGATTCATCGTCTCGAGTAATCCCTATAAGAATTAAGTTCTGTCCGTCATTTAAATAAAAATCATCCCTGAAAACTCGTTCCCAAGGAATGTCTGGACACACTTCTCTACCTATCGTTCGAAATTGAGTTAATCGGAAATAATCATTTGGATCGTCTGAAAATAGTTCTTTATTTGTTAAATTTACTGGTTCTGTTGATTTACTTTCTCCCATTTTTAAATTTTTACAACTAATTCAGTCACCATTCCTTATATGAAAAACACAAATTTGCGGAGAGGGTGGGATTCGAACCCACGTGGACTTATTAAGCCCCAACCGTTTTCGAAACGATGCCCTTATAACCACTTGGGTACCTCTCCAAATTTTTGTGTGCCCAGGGTGAATCGAACACCCAACCTCAACTTCCGCAAAGTTGCGCTCTAATCCAATTGAGCTATGGGCACATATTTTATCAAATAACTATTAATTATTCCCTGGAAGTTTTTTTGCAAACCAATTTGCAGCTTTATCAAGTCCTGAGGATGGAATTTCTTCTTCTGTTATAAACCTTGAAATAATATTTTTAAGTTTTTCTTTATCCGCCTCATTTATTACCAACTCCATTCTTCCAGGTAAAACGTATGTTCCAAAGACCAATAAATAATTATCATATCTTCTAGTAATCCAAAAATTAGTTAAAACTTCCCATTGTGTCTTTTTATTTCCTACCTTTATTCCTTTATTGGTAATTTTATATTCAATTTTCTCAGGTTCTACAGTATTTAGAATATAGAAAAGAAAAATAAGAGAAATTAAAAGAATTACTGGCATAAATCCTTCAGTTAAAAGAAGAACTAATCCAACAATTACAGTTATCGCAATTATAGTTACGTAAAATTCTCTGTTTCTTCTTTTAAAAGGTCTTGCTGGTGCTATCCAACTAAAAAGTTCCTTCTCAGGCTCCTTTTTTACTGTCACTTCAGTAGGTATATCAGTTTTTTCTTCTGGTAATGTGCTTTTTTGGGTTTGATCTTTATTGGCAGGTTCCATACTAAGATTATTATACCCTAAAGCAGGTTTTTAAACCAAGCATGCATCTGATATAATTTGGCCTAAGGTGGAGTCGCCTAGTGGTCGATGGCAGAGGTTTGCTAAACCTCGACTCGCAAGGGTCACGCGGGTTCGAATCCCGCCTCCACCGCCTGAGGTGAGGTCGCATAGTGGCCTAGTGCAGTGGTTTTGAAAACCACCGTAGTCAGTAATGGCTACCGAGAGTTCGAATCTCTCCCTCACCGCAAAATTTAGAGGTATAATACAAAAATTAATGGTAAATAAAAAAACATCAGTATCGGTAGGTGGAGCTATAATTTTTAAAGACTCAAGAGGAAAAAGAAAATATCTTCTAACTAAACAAAACGAAGAAGATAATTGGGAAATCCCAAAGATTACAGTAAGAAAAGGTGAATCTTCAGTAAGGTCTGTCATAAGAATGAGTGGAGAAATGGCGGGATTGAGCGTTAAAGTACTGGAGGAAGCAGGGAGATCATCAGGTGTAGTAACAGTAAACGGCAAGGTCCTTCCCCAAAAATATTATTATTATTTAATGGTTTTAAAAGATGGTGGTAGTAATCCAATCGGCTTTTTTGATGCAAAATGGATGGACTATTCAAAAACTCTTAAAACTCTTAGCCTAAAAAGAGAAAAGAATATTTTTAAAGACGCTAAAAAAATATTAAAAGAGTGGGAAAAACAACAAAAGAAAAAATAAAAAAGTTTGTTAGACAGTTCTCCGCTGGAGGTTCGGCATATAAAACTTCAAGGAACGGAAAAACTAAGTGGTTAATTGTTAAACCCGCTGGAGTCGATAGATGGCAACTTCCTAAAGGACTAATTGAAAAGGAAGAAAAAACTTCCGAGGCTGCATTAAGGGAAGTAAAAGAAGAAGGTGGAGTAGAGACAAAAATAATTAAAAAGATTGGATCTTCTTCATATTTTTATGTTTTCGAAAATACAAAGTGCTTTAAAACTGTTGCCTACTATCTGATGGAAGTAATCAAAAAAACAAAAGAAGGGCATGATCAGGAGATCGATCAAGTATCTTTCCAAGAATTTGATAAAGCCTATGAGCTACTTACTTTTAAGGATGACAAAAACATCTTAAAAAAGGCAAAAGAGTTGCTTGAATCCTCAATTCAGGAAACTTTGATATAATTCAATTGTTATTTTAGGAGGGGTGGTTAAGTTGTATATTATATATTATAATTGAAATGTGGCAAGGTTAATATTTCCCAACGGGCAACAGACAAAATGGATCGAATCAATTCAGAAAAAATCTGGTTTCAGTATTGAAAAAATAGCTAGTATTTGTAAAGTAAGCATAAGAACAATAAGAGATTGGAAAAGAGAAAAATATAGTATTTCACATACTTCAATATTTAAATTGATAAATAATACAAAAATAAAAATTCCTAAAAATGCTAAAGTTGTTGATGATTTTTGGTACGTTATAAATGGAGCAAGAAAAGGTGGTTTAAAAAGAACTCAAATCTATGGCCCGCCAGGCAATTATGAAGGGAGAATAAAAGGAGGAAAAATTTCACAACTTCGGAGGAAAAATGATCCAGAAAAATATCGCAAATTGGGATGTAAAATAAAGAAAACTTTTCCCGATCTTAAACCTTCATCAGAATTGGCAGAATTAGTAGGAATTATCTTGGGAGATGGAGGAATAACAAATAATCAACTAAAAATTACCCTTGGATTAAAGGCTGATTATAAATATGCACTATTTGTTACAAATTTATTAGAAAAAATTATTGGAGAGAAACCATCGTGGAATGAATATAATGGAAATGTAATATTACTTTGTATTTCTGGCGTAAATTTAGTCCAAAAACTTGAAGATATTGGTGTCTATAAGGGAAATAAAATTCAAAGGCAAATAGATGTTCCTAGTTGGATTTGGAACGATATTAAATATCAGAAATTTTGTGTAAAAGGTTTAATGGACACGGATGGAGGAATATATTTCCACGAACACTGGATAAAAGGTGTCAGATACAAAAACATGGGATTATGTTTTACAAGCCATTCGAAACCATTACTAACATCTGTTTCAACAATATTAAACACCCTTAATATTAAAAATTCTATCCAAGGAAAACATGTCTATATCTATAAATTGGGGGAAATATTAAAATACTTTAAAAGTATTGGTACACACAATCCTAAACACGAAGAAAGATTGAATTTTTATTTAAAAAATAGCAATAACAAATTAAAGTAATTTGGAGGAGTCGCCTAGCGGCTATGGCATACGCTTGGAAAGCGTACGGGTGCAAGCCCTCGCGGGTTCGAGTCCCGCCTCCTCCGCCATTTGGTAAAAGAAGAGTTTGGCTCGCCCGCTATGCGGGCTCGCCAGCCGATTTTCGGTTCAAAATCAAATTTTTTGCCTTTCAAAATAAACAAGAGAACAAATTAGGACAAAAAATTAGATCTCTACGGGTGAAACTTGACCTTTCGCAAGATGAATTTGCGAGAAAAGCCGATGTCCCCTATACAACACAAACCAAGATTGAAACAGGAGTAATCAAAAAACCGTCAGTTTTTGTTATGGCGAAAATCGCTAAAGCGTTAAATATTTCTTTAGATGATTTGTTAAAATTATAAAAGGTCGATTTATTATTAAAATATTAATAGTTAGGAGGTGAAAAATATGAACACAACACAACCACAAGGACCATTTTGTCAAAGTTGCGCTATGCCTATGGCAAAGCCTGAAGATTTTGGTACTAATGCCGATGGTAGCCAAAATCAGGAATATTGCCATTATTGTTTTCAAAATGGCAAATTCACCGAGCCAAATATAACAGTGAAGCAAATGATTGAAAAATGTGCCGGAGTAATGAAACAAATGAAAATACCCGAAGCGCAAATTGAGCAGACAAAAACTTTTATTCCCACGCTCAAGAGATGGCAGAGTAAATAAATATGGACAAAACATTAGTTCAAAACAAAACAAAAGGATTACTTAAAAAGGCAGATAAACCGAGAGAATTCATAAAAGGATTACAAGAGCTTTTTAAGTCCTTAATAGATAAAGAAGCAACAAAAAATTACCTGAGGATTATTCCGGATACTGGAAAATTTTTCGGGGTTCCGTTTCCTATTTTGAGAGTCATAGCTACTGAGATAGGAAAATTTGTTCAGAAAGAACCAACAGAAGCAAAACTTTTGTTAGAAGCTATCTGGAATGAAGGTTCCTTTGAATCGAGACAGATAGCAGGAAAAAGCTTGGAGAAGCTCGGTTCAAAAAATCCAAAAATTTGTCTGGACTTTGTATCTTCAGTATTACCTGATCTTGATAACTGGGCTGTTTGCGATAATCTCGCCATGTGCGGAATAGAAACAATAGTTTGTCAGAATCCCGAACTTGTTTTACCACTTTCCGAAAAATGGATTAAAGATAAAAATAAATGGATCAGGCGTTTTGGAGTGGTAAGTTTACGAGGATACAAGAAAATTCAAATAACAGATAAGGTTTTCGGGATTCTTGGTCTGGTCATGGAAGATAAAGACAAAGATATAAAAAAGGCAGTTTCTTGGATTTTAAGAGAGATAACAAAAAGTAATTCTGATGAAGTAACAAACTTCTTGACCAAATGGGCAAAGACGAATCCAAATAGAGACACTATCTGGATTATTAAAGACGGAATAAAAAAATTAACTAATCAAAATCAGAAAAGAATTTGCCGCCAAAGAAAAACTTGAAATCGTCCTTTTCGCTTCCGCTTCAAGGTGAGGCGGGCGGAAGGGGGGTTTGGGGGGAATTCCGCCCGCCGAGCCCAGACGCAATTTCGGTTCGGATATTTTCAAACAGACACCGCCCTATTATTCTTTTACTTGATTTTTTTTATTTATTAATTAAACTGAAAACAATGAGTAAAATAACAGGAAATAAAAGATTCAGATTAGTAGTTATAGTTTTACTTATCCTTGTTATTTCATATTTGCTTTATTCAGTCTGGTAAAATATGGCAATTCCAAAAATTAAATCATTAGAAAATGCTTCGAAAGGAACTAAAAAGGTTATTAAACCAATATTGATAATCCTTTTGGCAATTTTAGCTGGAGCTTTTGGACTTGAGGCTACTAACAATGACTGGGATTTAGGAAAACTATTGTCTGGTTCTTCTTTTGAGGAAGCAAAAGTAATGCGTGACAAAGAAGGAAATGTTGTAACAAGTGGAGGAAAGTACACTGACGAATACAATTGCGATGATTTTAAAACTCAAATTGAAGCTCAAGAATTTTTTGATAAGTCCGGTGGAGTAAGTGAAGATACAAATAGACTCGATGGAGATAAGGACGGCATAGCCTGCGAAAGTTTACCCAAAGGTAAAGAATAACAATTTAACTTCTTCTTAAAAGAGCTTTTAACAAATATTTATATTTTAATTGATGTTGTTATAATCAAATTATCTTGTCTATTATTTCATTAAAAGGTGGTGATTAAAAATGAAAGGATTTATAGAATTTGTTCGCAAGCAAGGAGTAATGGGACTAGCTATTGGTTTTATTCTAGGTGGAGCTGTATCTAAAGTAGTTTCATCTCTAGTAGAGAATATCATTAACCCAATTTTAGGAGTTGCCTTAGGATCAGTCGGAGGACTAAAAGAAGCAATCCTCAAAATAGGTTCAACCGAAATTCTTTGGGGAAGTTTTTTAAGTACAACAATTGATTTTTTGGTAGTTGCACTTGTTGTCTATTGTGGAGTTAAACTCCTTCATCTTGATAAATTAGACAAAAAAGAATAATTAATTTTTATAAAAAACATTATCTTTTAGTTATTGTTAAAGCAATAACAGTTTTTATTCCCTTCTTTTTTAAGACTTTTGTCATCTCTTTTATTGTTGAACCAGTTGTCCAAACATCATCAAAAATAACAACAATCTTATTTTTATCCTTCAGTTGGTATTTAGTATTAAATTTAAAAGCGTTTTTAATATTTTCTTCTCTTTCTTTTTTAGTTAGATTTGTTTGAAATTCTGTGTTTTTACTCCTTACTAAAATATCGGGTAAATATTTCCAATCAAGGTGCTCACTAAGTCTTTTGGCAATTTCTTCCGATTGATTAAATCCTCTAAAAAACTGTCTTTTTTTGTGGAGAGGTACTGAAGTCAGAATTACGTTTTTTCCAAAATCTATTTTTTTCTGCTGAATCTTTTTGTAAATTACATTCGATAATTCATTTGAAATATCTAAAACAAATTTATACTTCAAAGCCAAAATTGCTTTTCTTATTACTCCTTCGTATTCCCAAAGACTAATAAGCTGATCCAGCTTTTGTTTCTTTTTACAATTTGGATGAGTTTTTCCCTCAAATGAAGGTTTATTACAATACGGACAAGAAAAGTATGAGGGTCTCACTTTTTTAACACATTTATCACAAATATAACCTCCACTTTTACCACACTCAAGGCATTTTTTGGGATAAAAAAGATCTAATATATTCATCTGATGTAAAATATAAATGTATGAAAATAATAAATAAAAAAGCTAACTATCAATATAAACTTGAAAGTAAACGTTTTGAAGCAGGAATTGCCCTTTCAGGAGGGGAAGTAAAGGCTGTCAGAAACGGTAGGGGTGATATTTCTCAATCATATGCAAAGGTATTAAATGGTGAAATCTATTTAATCAATGCCAATCTTCCAGTACTTGGTGCAAAAGCATCTCCAACTAGAAGCAGAAAACTGCTTCTACATAAAAATGAGATAGTTTCAATTATAACCAAGGCAAAGCAACAAAAATTGACTCTGATCCCTACTAAACTGTATACTAAGGGCCGCCTTATTAAGGCTGAGTTGGCTTTAGGTAAGAGCAAAAAAAAGTACGAAAAAAGAGAGTCAATCAAAAAAAAGGATATAGAAAGACAGATTGAACAAGAGTTTAGAATCAAGTTATAAATGGGGACGATCGGTTTCGACGGAAAGCACTTTAAAAGACTGCAAGCCGAGTTTGACTAGTACTCGTAAAACATAAGTCAAAAATCAAGCGTCAATACAAATAATTACGCTGTAGCCTGCGCCTAAAAACGAATGGTTACTGTCTTTTACATACGTTTCTCAACCGTTGTAAATAGGCATAAACCTGTTGAGATAGAATAATAACTTTGGTTTATGGTTAATATTCAAAACTTTTTTAAACCTTATTTTTGACATTCCTTGTTAATTGGGTAGTTAAAAAGAAAATTAATAATTAACTAAGCTTGTAGTAGTTTTTTAGTAGTCGTTTTTCGGACGAGGGTTCGATTCCCTCCGTCTCCACAAATAGCCTTGAACAAATAGTAACTCTATTAAAATAAGAAAGTTTTCGGTCGAGGAAAATACAACGGAAACTAAAAAATATTGACAATATCTGGTACAATAGTTACTCTAAACTAAATGGTAGACAAAAATCAAAAAACAAACCCCATAAACATAACTATTAAAACAGATACCGTTTTAGGTTCATCTTATGCTCAAATGATAGGAGTTGTAATTACAGATAACGACTTTACCCTAGAGTTTGCATATTTAAACCCTCGACCGGGTAACAAAGAAGCTCATGTAGTTTCAAGAGTAACATTACCCCGCGCAGCAGCGGAAGGACTAGTAAACACAATTCTCACTACAATTAAAGAACACGAAGCCAAGAAAAAAGGAGGAAATAAAAATGGTTTACGCAATACCAATTAGTGCGCCAATTAGTTCCTACGGAGAGGTTAATCTTATTGAAAAAACCAGTGTTACACCCGCTTTTGTTGGTTCAAATGATGGTGAGGCACTATTATTTATGGAAACGTTTTCTTTTCCAAACTTGAAAAAGATGAAGGCTTCACTAAAAAAGGAAAAATACTCTACTGAGGAGATAAACGAAATAATTTTAGGATTAAAAACACTTCCAGAATATAAACGTGGTTAATGTTGAAATTACGGAATACGCTAAAAAGAAGGCCAAAAAATATCAAGTCTTAAAACAACTTGATAAACAAGTAAAATTTCTTGCTAAAAATCCTCGACATCCATCCCTAAAATTACAACCACTAGTAGAATCTAATAAGGAAATTTGGAAGTTTCGGATTACTAAAAATTACTGGGGGTTAGTCGAAAAGATTTATTGTAATTTAAGAGTACATGATGTTATAAAACACTTAAAATGAAGTCCTCCGTTACTATATCTTTTTAGCAAATAATCAACCTTAAGTTTAAAACGAAAAGTTTGATCTGATTAAAAACCTATAAATCCAAAGAATAGAGTTTATCTCCTGTCAGAAGAATTATTTTCCCTTCCTCTTCAGTAACCATAAAATCCTTTGCTTCACTTATTGCATCAGCATAGTATTGAGATACAAAATTTGCTTCTTTATCAAAAACCACTATTCTTTTCTGAGTTTTATCCATTACATATAAATTATTTAGATCCTCATTTGTATAAAAACTATCTAATGAAGTTAATTTGGGACTCTCCCCTGAAAAGTTAAAGTTTACTGGATTTCCAAGAGTAAATTTATTAATTTTACCTGATGAAGTTAAAATCCAAATAGATCCATCAATTGCTATCTTTTTAACTAAGGAGAAGTCTGTTTCAACACCAGGTGCAAGCCATTTTGATTTTTCAGAAAAAGTTCCATCATCTCCAATAAATCTCCAAATCATATTTTGGTTCTTTTCCAATAGATAAATATTTCCAGCATAGGCTTCAAGCAATACTTCTCCATCCCAGTCTTTTTCTATTCTTTTATCCCTTTTAGTATTGACTAGATAAATTCCATCATTTTCCAGAAGATAAATATCATCTTCATAAGCCGTCATTTGATTTACCGAATCTATCCTATCAGGTCCCGCTACTACTTGAGTTTTTTTGGTATCCAAAGCCAAAGAAACAACTTTTTTGGAATTTTTATCTAAAATAAATAGTTTTCCTAAAGAATAAGAAAGATTATCACCCGAAAAGCCACTGGAAAGAAGAGACAGATCTATAAAGAGATTTGCATCTTTTTTATATTCTCCTAATATTTCTCCTTTTTTAAGGTTCATATCTTCCAAAAGTTTATCCAAATCATTATCACTAACTCCTTCAGCTTTTATTGTATTTGCAGTCTCATACGCTTCTCTAAATATTTCTCTTGCTTTGGTTGGCTCTAAACTAAATAAAGATATCGATTCTAAATATTTTTGGTTTGCATCAGTTAATCTTCCTAAGTATTTTTCCTTTTGGTCATTTAGTCTTTTTTGTCTTATCCCAAAACCAATACTTACTATTAAAAGGATTAATAAAATTGAACCAACAGATAAAGTAGTTCTTTTCTTTTCAGGAAGTTCTTCTTCCAAATTCCCTTTTACATAAATCTTTCTTTGAGGTAGTTTTTTAGTTAAAGAGAAATTTAATTTTGAAAAAAATGAAGATATCTTTTCTGAAACACCTTTGACATCTTTCGTAAAATCTTTTTTAGCTTGTTTTTGGACACTTACTTCAGGAAAAAATTTATCCTTTTTTAAAAACTTTAATATTACAACTCCAACATTTCCTTTTTCTTTTCCTGATAAATATGAATTAAGAGTTTCTGCAGATTCTTCTATGTTTCCTTTTTCCAACGATTCTTTAATAAATCCATCAGTTAGCCCCACAAAAAACTCTTTAGATCCTAGAAAAAGTATGTCTTTATCTTCTGGATAGCCCGAAGCATCTGTAACTTCCTTCTCTTTACTTTGGAGAATTTTTGCAAACATTCCTTTTCGAAATATTGCAACTTGGGACCCTCCACCTGCAGCTGAATAAATAACATTATCAATCAGAGAAACTGCAGCAATCTCAATATCTCCCCAAGTGGGAGAAAATTCATTAATAACTTTTTCTATAGCACCTTTAAGACAGTTAAATGGAGTTTCTTCTAATTTGCCAAAGTACTCTTCATGGAGTCTGGTTAAAATTTCTCGTCCTGCTGATACTTTATCTACTCCTTCATCTTCTCTACTTGTCGCAATCACGGCAAATAAATGTCCTCTTTTTTCAAATTGTTTGGGGTCCTCAGGTTTATAATCATAGGCTTGAGACCAACCGGGCAAGGTTGGATTTCCGGTTAATTTTGCTGAAGAAATTTCAAGCATATTTTAATTAGTCCTAAAACGAAAAAAACAGTTTTAAAGAATTAGTAAAGCAAATATAAAAACTGCAATTGTAAACATAAGATGCAAATAAGAAAGAGTTTTAGCTATTGCCTCATATCCTAATTGGAGAGTATTGGTCATTAATTTAACTTGCCTTACAACAACAAATCCAAAAACAACATACATTGCTATACCAAAAAGAATAAATCCTTTTGCTATTCCCCAAGTTGGAAAATTAGGAAAAATAACTTGTCCCATTTATCTAACTCTCCCTTCTATGGCTTCTTGTTTTTCTTCAATCATCAAATCCTGCAAAAGTTTTACTACTTTATCAGGTTTTGGAACTGCTAGAAATTCAAAATTTGGTTTTTCTGCAGCGGTTTGGATAAATACATCACCATAATTAAAAACAGTTCTAGTAACTCCTCCCATCCTGTAACTTACATCTTGGATTCTTTCAATTTCTGCAGAAGAAATATCTTTATAAATTAAATTGTAAAAATCCACATCAATAATTCTCTCATCCGTAATGATGTAAACATTAAAATACCAAGTTAATATATTTTCGAGCACAAAAGATGTAGTAATTAAATACCAGCCTAGAATTGCAATAAATCTGTAATTGCCTGGTAGAAAATCCAAAATTGGAAAACTTTTTAGAGCTACTGGAGCAAAAATCATAACAATACTAACTAAAATCCATTTTATATTTGTAATAGGGTGCATTCTCAAAAGAAGCTCTATCTTTTCTTTCTTATCTTTTATCTCAAAGTCAACCCCTTTTGGATTTCTTAAATATGAAGCAATTAAACTTTTTTTGTCTTTTTTTATTAAAGTCTTTCCTAATATTTCTTTTACTTCTTTTTCAACTGGAGTATTTTCTTTCACTTTCTTTTTTTCTTCCTTTTTTTCCTCTGATATAAATATGTCTGGCATCCTAGGCTGATTATATACGAAAAGATATTAAAAACAAAAAATTTTTATTTCTTTTCGATGTTAAAGAAAGCAAATCCTTTTTGTGGAATCATTAAATAACCGGGAGCTCTAAGGTTGAAGGCTTGTTTAAATTCATCTCCTGACAAACTTATACTTCCATTAATAGTCACTGTTGATGTTGTCCCGTTTCCTTGCTGTACTGAAACTGAATTAGCCGAACCTGTTCCACCATAAGAAGCTGCAACATTTCTTAATTCATCATGACTATATGGGTTTCCTCCCCAACAAGAAGTTGTTACAGGAGAAATCCTATCATCCCCATCTGTGTTCTTTAAAACCAATGCTGCATTTACAATATCAGCTAGTTCAGTTGAAGTTAACCAGGGATTGCTTCTTCCACACTTAGCACTTGAAGGACTATACCCCTCGGTGTACCAAGCTTTATACACCCAAGGGGAACCACCAATTTTTTCATATGTTTTATCCAAAAAACTTCCTCCTCCAGATCCATCAGTTGTATCCCATCCCATGGTAGAAATATAACCTCCTGTTGTTGAAGAGTAGTAGGTGACAACATCTTCTAAAACCTCTCCTCTGGTCTCTTCAACTGCTTGTCTCCAACTGGAAGGAGGACTATCGGCTTTACTCTTTCTAAAAACCTGACAACCTTCATCTACACAAATAGTTTTTCCTTCAACTTTATATCTATAAGCATAAGTTCTTGCAGCAACTGCTTGAGCTTTTAGAGCATCTATGTGCCAACTTGAGGGCATTTCTGCAATTCCCAAAAGATAATAACTTTCAAAGTCCAAGTTTCCATAACCCTCAACACTTATTGTTCCTCCCGTGTCTTTTTTAACAGGAGTTTTTCCATAATACACATTAAGAATAGAGCTATAGTTTTGTCCATTATTAGCTCTTCCTCTAGCTCCGTATTGACTCATCCCTTTTCTGTGGGTATATGCACCAAAAGAAAAAACTGCAAAATATCCTGAAGGTGCAGCTTCTCTGAATCCTTTAATAGATGCATAATAATCATCAGCCAAATCACTGTCTCCGACACTTGCAATAAAACTTCCGCTTTTTGCAGCCAAAATGGATTCCTGTTTTGCAGAAAGTGAAGAAATATAAGTTTCAACTTTATCAACTTCTCCAGCTAAGGTTTTTTCTTTATCAGAAACTTGTTTTTGCAAAGAAGCCAATGAACTTTTGGATTTTTCTAAAGTATCTTTGTCTTCTTTTAATTTAGATAAATCATTTGCATATTCTTCCATTAGTTTTCTATCTTCATCGGCAGCTTTTTGTCTAAAGGTCAGTTCTCTAAAAGCAGTTGATGCATTATCGGAAGATAAAAAAGGCAAGATCGGATCATATAGTCTTAAAGATTTATATTGATTGACTGTCTTTTCTTCAAATATCTTTCTTGTATACGCTAATTCTTCTTCTCTCGAGACAATATCCGATTCAAACTTTTTAAGTTGCGATTGAATATTGGTTATTTTTTTACTAATTTCTGTAATTTGAGTTCTTAAACCTGCTAAATCTTCTTTATTCTTCTCATGTGCGGGAAGTCTGGCGTCCATTTCTCTTTGAATTTCTGCTAACTGACAATCCCAAGCATCCGGGGCACAACTCTGAGCTGAAATAAATCCAACAGATTTAAGAAATAAAAAGAAGGAAAAGAAAAGAATAAAAATAAGCAATATATCTGTAAAATATTTTTTCATTTTAGGTCAAATCTATTATAGCAACTTGTAGAGAGTCTTCCTTTGAAATAAAATAATTGATAGATGAAAAAATATTTGTATATTTTAATATTTGTTGTTTCTCTCTTTACAGGTTTTGCTCTTAAACCAACAAACATTTACGCCGATAAAAATTCTTGTACTGCACACGGTGGGTTTTGTAATGGTATAGCTTGTATTGGCGAGAATGAATATGTTTATGATGAAAATGCAATACCAATTGTCTGTGGATACCAACAAGTTTGTTGTAAAACAAAAAGTCAGTTTCTGAGTGAATGCGAAGAAGCTGGAGGTAAATGTTTTAGTTCTACACCCAACCCATCAATTTATGAACCATTAAGCAAATCTTGCGATTCTGGGTATAGTTGTTATAAGTTAATTGGAGTTCTGCAGAAATGTAAACTGCCTGGTGTTTGTACTTTTTCTCCTGCAGGAAGTTGTCCAGCTGGTAAAAAAATATATTCTGGATTATGTGATGGATATAAAGAATTATGCTGTGAGTATCAAGCTCCACCAGAAATAGGAAATGATGTAATAAAAGATGAAGTTTTCTGTGATCCAGTAGGAAGTCCAACAACTGATGTTACTGGGGAAATATATACAGCAATCGGTTGTATTCCAGTTTCATCTACACCAGAATTTATTGCTTGGATACTTCGTTGGGCAATAGGTATTGGTGGAGGAATTGCTTTAATGCTTATTATTGTTGCATCTTTCCAAATTATGACTTCTTCTGGAAATCCTGAAAAGGTTCAGGCTGGAAAAGAACTATTAACTTCTGCAATTGCTGGACTTATTATGCTTATCTTTGCTGTATTTATACTTAAAGTTATTGGAGTTGATATACTTAAATTACCAGGACTTAAATGACAATAGACCCATCACCATTCGATTTAACTGATTTAAACAGACAATTTCCCTTGAAAGATTCAATTACTAACAGGGACATAACTAATTTGGGGGATTTAATTAGTGTATTAATTCCTTACATATTTGGAATCACTGGATTTATTCTTCTTTTAATGATTGTGTTTTCTGGATTTCAAATATTAACTTCAGCTGGTAATCCTAAAGCAATGGAAGCTGGCCAAAAAAGATTAGTTAATGCAATTATTGGATTTGTAATAATTTTCTTATCTTACTGGATTGTTAAACTTGTAGGACAAATGTTAGGAATTGAATCTATAACAAACATTTTTGGAAATTAATAAATAATTTTGTTAAACTTTTAAAAAATGAATAAACTGGCAGAAATAAATATCGGTGAGAAGTTTTTAGGAAAGGATCATTTTCTTGTTAAGAGTGGAGATTTAAAAGGTGTTGGAACACTCACTTCAATCATTATTTCAAACACTTTAGTAATTGCAGGAATAATTGTCCTATTCTTTTTTATTGCAGGTGGAATTGGAATGATTTCTGGTGCAGGCAAAGATAATCCAGAAAAGGCTGAAAAATCAAAAAAAACTATTACTTCAGCTGTTATTGGATTTGTTGTTATTTTTGCCGCTTACTGGATTGTACAAATTATTGGTAAAATAACAGGAATTAACCTATTAGGTTTTTAAAATGAAATACTTATCAGAAGCAGCAAATATTTTTGGCAAAGTCAGTCCTCCTCCAGGAGTTGCAGAATACCAGAGTGGAGATCTTTCTGGATTACCTTCTTTTGTAAATAATATTTTAAAGCTTTTGATTATTGGTGCAGGAATATATTCTGTATTTAATTTAGTTTTAGCAGGTTATGATTTCCTGTCTGCTGGAGATGATCCTAAAAAAGTAACTGCAGCTTGGTCTAAAATATGGCAAACCCTTTTGGGACTTGCCGTAGCAGCTGGATCTTTTGTTCTTGCTGCACTTTTCGGTAAAATTATATTTAACGATCCAGAAGCCCTTTTGAAAATAAAAATATTTACACCATAACCATGAAAAAATTATTAACACAAAAGGCCACAACTTTGGGCGAACCTCTAAAAGGTATAGGAAAATTAGGTCTCGAAGGAGAAGATGCTGCAAATGCCCCAATCCTTTTTAATAACATCATTTCAATGGCAATAGGAATTATAACCATAGTTGCTTTCATCTGGTTTTTATTTAAATTAATTACAGGTGCTATAGCAATCATGTCTGCAGGATCTGATAAACAAGCCTTAGAAAATGCAAAAAGCAGTATAACAATGGGAATAATTGGACTTATTATTACTGTTTCTGCAATCTTTTTAGCAGATTTAATTGGAAATATATTGGGAATTGAAAATTTGTTAAATCCAGCTTCCCTACTTGATACTGTTTTGAAATTTTAATGAAATACTTATCTCTAGCACAACCAATTGAAAATCCTGCTTTACCACAAATTAAAAACAAAACGGGAATTGTTTTTTTTCAAGATTTAATTCCAGCACTTGTTACTCTGGGCTTTGTAATTGGTTCTTTAGTTTTTTTCTTCTTTTTAATTACTGGCGCAATTACCTGGATAGTCTCAGGTGGAGATAAAACAAAATTAGAAAGTGCAAGAACTAGAATAACCAACGCCATAGTTGGTTTTGTAATATTACTTTTGGCTTTTGCCTTAGTCCAGCTTATCGAAAACTTCTTTAAAATTAGAATAACACTACTTGACATAGGAGCAATTAAGATAAGATAATACAAATAATAATGTTAAATTTACTTAGTTTGGCATCAGTTTACGCAGCAGACAATAAAATAAATTTAAAACCAGGTGGTGATTGGGTTGGAATAGAGAATCTAACAATCGGCAACATCGTTGCAGGTGGAATTAGATTAATTTTAGTAATTGCTGCCTTAGTTTTCTTCTTTATTTTAGTTATCGGAGGAATCAGATGGATTGCTTCAGGTGGAGATAAAACACAAACAGAAAATGCAAGAAATCAAATAACTTCAGCTTTAGTAGGACTTGTTATTGTCTTTGCTGCTTGGGCAATAGTTCAATTAATTAACACATTCTTCGGAATTAATATATTCGAACTTTCGATTCCTTCTGCTTAAATAAATATACTTGCTCTCTACTTTTTCTTAGATTAAACTTAAGGCGTTCTTATGATTAATTTATTTGCTGGTTTAATCGCTCAAACAAGACCTTTGGATCCTTTAAAAGGTGAAGTTGGTATTGATGAATTTGAGGGTGTACCAACAATAAAAGGATTTGAAGCCATATTTGAAAACGTAATTTCTGTTGTTTTAAGTTTGGGAGCATTCGCTCTTTTTATTATGCTCGTATCCGGTGGAATGAGATTCCTAACAGCAGGAGATGATCCAAAAGCTGCAGAGGGAGCTAAAAAGACAATAACTACTGCAATTGGGGGAATAGTACTTCTTGTTTTATCTTATCTTATCCTAGTATTTATTAAACAGTTTACTGGAATGGATGTAACTAGTTTCAAAGTTTTTTCTACTCAATAATAAACCAAAATAAGAATGTACCTGCCTACTACAAAAGGGAAATTAATATTTAAAAGGTATATAAAAATCTCTATTCCACTGTTTATCTTTTTTCTTTCCTTTCTTTTTTTAATTTTTTCCTCAAACTTTACAAAAAGTACTTTAGGAAAAGAACCTGAAAAACCAAAAGAGGATTATCACAGTTTTAGACCTAACCCAAAAGATCCTGCATACGATGAACTTGAAGATTTATCTCTTCTTTGTGGAAACGACATAATAATCAACAAAAAGATTGAAGTGGGACCAGGAGAAGGAAGTTGCTCACAAAATGGAGATATTCTTACTTGTTCTTATAAATTTAGAGATAACGTCAGCGTTGCAGTTGATACAGCTCAATCCAGACTTCCGATAATGGGAAATACCCAACTTGTATATAATAAAGATAATAAAGTAGGACTCTCAAATAGTGAAGAACTTGATGATACTGAAAAAGTAAATAATTTAGTAAGTTGGTATTTAAATGGTGCAGTAAATTATGCAGAAAATCCACATCCTATTTCAAATTTAGGATCTTTGGTCAATGAATGGTGGACAGGCTATTATGCCAACGTCATTAATTTCTCGGGCCCCTTAAGAAAACTCCTACCGCAAGATGTTCAATACCAAAATAAAATTGAACAAATTGAAAATGCAACTGGATCCAATAAAGGAACAGAACTTGAAAGGAATGATCAAATAGTTGGATGCACATTTGGAATAGATACTCCAATAATGCTTTTACAAGATGTAATAAATGTTCTTTTGAAAATAATGGGAATTGACGCAATAGATCTCCCGGGGGCAAGAATTCTAAATTTTATTGGACCTTGTCATATAGGAATAAAAATAAGTATTTTTGATATTATAGAAATAGACTTAGACGATTTTAAAAAGGAATATAAACTATCTGATTTTCAAGGACATCTTCCTCCACTTATTGAGCAATATAACGATCCAAGTAATCCAAAAGCTTGGTGGGTAGCTTACGAAAAATGGAGAGGAAAATCCTGTATCGTAATCCCTGGCTGGAAATTTATCCCAGATTTTCTTAAAAATCAAGGAATTTGTTTTGAAAACCCATTAAAACCAAACGCTTATGCTGATCTTTTTATGAATATTCCAATGTCTTCAACCGAAGATAGGGTTGGAAAGTTAACAATAAATGAACCCGTTCCAAGTAGTTCTGACGGTGTTAAAGTCGAAGTTTCAGAATTTGAACTTAAACAACCTGCAATACTTTATTTCCCTCATATGCAGGAGTCATTAGGATTAGCTGAAGAATTACAAACTACATTTAAACCACAAGAAGGGACAGATGATAATCTTGGATATACCAAACCAGTTGATATAAGCGAAAATTGCCAAATTTTACAAGTTAGAACAAATGAAGAACCTGATGATTTTCTCTGGGGAGAGGAGGCTTTAGCAAAATTTAAATATAAAGCAGAATTTGAATGTACTTTTCAGAAAAAAAGTGAAATAGTTTGTTCAGGATCTAATTGTCATACAGTTGAAAAATATATTCCTGCAAAATGCGAAAAAAATATTTCTTTTAATTCAAAAATAGATACTTATACCCCCCTCGCAGATGAAGTCTGGTCAAGACTTGTTGCAGGTAACTCTGCTATTGCAAGAAGAATGTTTCCCAAAACAGGCACAGATGTGTTTGGCTCATTTATTGATATGCCAACAGTAACAACGGCACAATATAAAGTTCAAACTGGGAATGTAAGTGTCGAACCTGCAACAACAGAGATATATTTTCCACACATAGGAGGAGTTTCTGAATATTTCTTAAAAGGAATTCAAACCTTATTAAGACCAAAAGGCTATGGAGAAAATATAACATTTTCTGAAGCTGGATCATCAAATGGAGATGGTTCCATAAATTGTAACCAAAACATATCAGATATCGCAGTTCCAGGACTAAATAAAGCTGAAGGGAAAAGGGTTTCAGATATTTGGTATGGACCTGGTGTTGGAAAAGCTTATTTCGAAGAATGTAATAACGATGTAATTCAAAGAGCAAATAGTAAAGGAGTAAATCCAATATTTACACTGGCCATCTGGATCCACGAATCAGGAGCAAGTAATTATGAAGCAACAACTCCTGTTGAGGATTTTGGAATTCATGGAAGTTCATCTGCTCCACCAAATAATTTTTCAGCTCAACTGGATGTATTTTTAAATCTACCGGACTCCTATTCTTCTAAATGTGGCAAGAAAAGTTTAGAGACATTTATTTCAATGTTTTGGTTTGGACACTGTGCACCTCAGAACGATTATGAAAAAGATGAATTATATCGATATATTGATGAACTTAACTTTATTTATTCAGTAATAGCACCAGGTGTAACTCTACCTAACTATCCAAAATAATGGTAATCTAATAATTGATAAATGAAAGATTTATTTAATAAATTTAAAAAAATAATACTGGTATTTTTAGCTATATTAATGCTTTCTTTGTCTTTAGCACCAAGTGCAAAAGCTGCTGTTACTACTTCTTGGTACAACCAATCCTTTAATGACTGGTTTTTAAAAGTTTATTCAGGTAATGATTCAGAAATATTTGGAGAACGCTATACCGCTGCTCAAGTCCAATGGATCTTTTATTCATTGACTTCACAGGCTATTGGAATTTTGGTTGGTAATAATATGGATGCAGCTGTATGTGTACTTGGCCCCAATGTTGAAAGCTGTAAGGATTCAGTCCTAAATGGATTACGAAACTTATTTACCTATGAAGGAAGTGATGGTTCTATTCTTGCTTCTATTGCAACTAATCCAGTTTCTGGAATTGGATATATAAAAAATGTAACAAATAAATTTAGGTTAGTACCTGTAGCAAAAGCCCAGGAAGGTTTTGGTTTTAAGGCCGCAAACCCAATATTGAAGGTTTGGAAAGTTTCAAGAGATATAACTTACAGTTTACTTGTTATTGTCATAGTTGTTTTTGCCTTTATGATTATGTTCAGAGTAAAAATAAATCCCCAAACTGTTATCACTGTCCAATCAGCTCTTCCTAAAATAGTAATGGCCATGGTATTAATAACCTTTTCTTATGCTATAGCAGGATTAATCATTGATTTCATGTATGTATTTATTGGACTTATTGCTGCGATAATTGTCCAAAGTGGTTTATCAAACCTCAAATTTGGAGAATTACTTGCTGCTTTTTTGAATAGAAACTTATTTACAATATATTTAGGATACTGGGAAGGTTTCTTAATTACTGCATTATCTACTATTTTATCACCAAATTTTCTATTAGGTTTTTTTTCTGTTATTTTTGCACTAATACTTATAATAATATTATTCATTCAATCATTCAAAGGAATTTTTGCACTTCTTAAAAATTATGCAATGCTGCTTATTGCAATCATGACTGGACCTTTTGAAATACTTTTTGGTACATTAAATTCTTCAGGAGGATTTGGAAGCTGGTTAATGAAAATTCTCTCTTACACTATTGTCTATCCTTTAATCACAATCATTGTATTTATGGCACATTTTTTTCTTGCAGCAGCCATGCCAGATTGGGCTGTTAGTGGAGATTGGGCAGAAAGTCTCGCTTATAACCCTGCTGTTGACTTAATTGGAGATACAACCTGGAGTATACCTTTTAGCGCTTTCGAAATGGGTGGAATGAAAATAGTTTGGATGGCAGTAAGTTATATGTTAATTATTATGATTCCTAAGGTATTTGATATAATAAAGAGCTTTATGGAAAGAAAACCGTTTGATTATGGAACTGCAATAGGACAATCCTTTGGTCCTGTAAAAACTGGAGTTACAGGAATTGGCGCTTCCGTGGAGGCATCAGGAAACTTACCTGATTGGATGGCTAATAGATTTAAAGGTAAGGTTAGAAACCTATGGGATAAGATAGGTAAAGATACAAGAAGATCTATAGGATCTACCCTCAAAAACATGTTTGGAAGAAATTAAAAAACAAATAAAAAATCTATCTTAATTCTTTATTAATTTTTTCTTCCCAATTCTTTAAACCTTTACCTAAATTAATTCCATGCTCTAATGCTAAACTTCCCATAACATGCTCAATATTCTTTCCTGGAAGGGCTTGATTGTCTTTAAAAAGCTGAATATTTTCGCCTTTCACAAAAGTTGTGTACATTGGTGTCGACTTTATACCTTCAAACCACTGATCATTCATATAGGCTTTTAATACTTCTATTCTGTATGTCTCCCTTTTTGCCGGAGTAATTTTTCCTTGATTAGCCAAAGTGTCAGTTTTTTCTATTAAATTTAGGAATTTAACAATTAATTTGTCCTCATTTGACTGTCTAGGCCCAAATTCATACCAATCTTCTTTAAATAAATCAACCCATTTTTCAACCAACCATGGTTTTATTGCTACTCTTTGACAAAGCCAAACATTGGACCAAAACTTTTTAGTAATTACCTCGTTTGGATCCCAATCCATTCTTGTAAGGTAATCATAAAGACCAATATTGTCGTTTCTTGTTGTAAACATCCATCTTAACATCCAATATTGCTGATCATTCCACCTAACATTCTCAAAAGACTGAGAAGATAAACTGTCGTAACCTTCAAGTATCTTTTTAATATCCTGTGTCTCGTTATCTGTTAAATCATTCTGCTCAAGATCGTAAGTGAAGTCTGCAGGATTATATCCTTTTAATAATTTAACAAAAAGACTTTCTTTATTATCAAAACCGGTCACAACCCCAGCTTTTCTTATCCACCTTGCCCCTTTATCAACAATCCCTTTCTGAGATACTCTGTAAAATACTTCTATATCGTTACCTCCATCATCTTTCTCCACAAATACAGCAACTCTTTCTTCTGTACCAGATCCTAACTTAAGTTTATATACTGGCTCACCAAAATTATGTGTTTCAGTAATCATCGTATGTTCAAAAAAATTGGCAAGGATTGGTCCAAACTTTCCTCTAGAAGCCTCAGGCCCACCATGTATATCCTTATATTTCTGTCTTCCAAAAAGATCAGTCACCTGTGCAAGTTCATCTACGTACGGAAAACCATCAAGAGTAAAACTATCCGGATATTTGCTACCTTCATTTCTTAGCATTATTGTTCCAGCCTGAGAAGCACAACCAGAAATCCTCCATATCATATATCCAAAGTCTTTTGCAATATTATTACCTTTAGCCAATCTTAAAAGCATACTATCCATAGCTTTCATTCTAGATAAAGGTTGTTGATAACTAAAAAACTGACCCCATCTTGTAAGAGGACCTCTTAAACCTTTTTCGTTTTCTTTGATCAAACTAACTTCAGCGACTAAACCATCTTTACTTTTACCAATTCTGTCACCTTTTTTAGTCCATTTTGTAAAATCTCCTACAAGATAATCAAATTCTTCTTTACCAACTCCAAATTGTTTATAAAAAGAGTTATTAATTCTGTCTTGATAATTAGTCTTTTCAGGATCAGTTAAAGTATTCCAACTTTTACCATTATCGATTAATTCCTTACTAACTCGTTCTTTTTCACCCAATTCAGAAAATTTTTTCCAGGAAATGATAAAATCAGGATCATTTGATCTTGAAACTAGTAAATACCATCTTAGTTGCTGATATGCAACTTCCCCAGTTTTTAAATTTTCAGATAGACCACGATTTTCACAGACAGCTTGAATTATTTCTTTACTGTGTGGTTTTACACCATCTGTTGTTAGAACAATCTCTGGAGCCCTATTTACTGCAATATAGTTATCTATTGCAGGTATTTGATTAGGTTTAAGAGGATAATATAAATGACTTGTATAGTGATCAAGTGAACCTATACCTACAAAAGCACCAAAGAAATCACCAATCATTGTTTGGGCTCTAAAAACCTCTCCCATTTGTTTTAACTCTTTAATAACTGGTTCTTTTCTTGTTTCAGTCTCTTTGTTTTTTTTCAATATTAATTGGTTATTGTATTCAATAAATAAGTTGCGTTCTTCAAGTCTAGATTGAAGTTTTGCATCCATTCCAGGAAGTAATTCAAATTTTTCTGAAGGTACATCTTGAACAAAATCTATCTGTGGAAAAACTTCTTTATCGGTATGAAAAAGCTTACCCATCGGATTTTCAACACCACTTTTGCTTTTCCTGTTGCTTTCTAAAAATTTTTGTCTTCTTATTATTTCTGTATAAAATTCTCCCCTAAGATACATATTTCCAGCTGTGGGATTATGCAAACCAACAAAGTTTTCTCTTTCCATAACGTCCCAAACAGACATTCTTATCTTTTCCGGAATTGTCGATGTCTTTACAACTTCAAGCTCTGGAAAATGTGATCTTAGCTCGTTTTCTCTTTGATATGACTCTCTGTTCGATTCTGCCATTCTATCAATCTCTTCACCACCCCCACCATCTTTCTGTGCAGCATACCTAATAATATCCTTACCAATTTCCATATTATCTATATAATATAAAGAATTACAACAAAATACAATTCTTGTGAAAAATCCAAGTACTTGAAACCATCTCTTCACGATATAACCTAAATATAGGCTATATGGAAAATCATCCGATACCACAACAAATATCCTCATATCAATTTAGGCTTGTAGGAGATATGACCCTAAAACAATTTTTTCAAGTTGCGGGAGGATGTTTAGTATCTTTAGTTTTCTATGCTTCTAAACTCCACCCATTAATTAAATGGCCTTTTATCTTGTTTTTCTGTCTTTTGGGAGTAGCTCTAGCTTTTTTACCTTTTGAAGATAGACCTTTAGAGACTTGGATTATTTCTTTTTTCAAATCAATTTACTCTCCTACAATCTTTAAATGGCAAAAAATTAACACTCAACCAATTTTTTACCAAGATGAGGCCACTAGTCCTCAAACAACGACCGCGACAACAGAAGAACAAAAAAAGATTGATGAATACTTGAAAAAATCTTCTAATCAAGGATCTTCTATCCTTTCAAAATTAGAACAAAAAGAACAGGAATTTTTACAAGCATTGGGAAATATTTTTTCTTCAGGTGAACCAGCATCAGGAGAAATTAATATACAAACTCAAACACAACCACAAATTAAACAACAATTGGATATCCCCCTAATAAATCCAACTTATATCCCTAAAAACGCTGTTGTAGAAGAAATACAACCTATTCAAAATACCCAAAATACAAGTGTCGAAAATGTTACTCAAACTTTTCAAGGTCAAGATTTGTTAGCTAAAAAACAAGCAGAATTTTCTCTAGATGCTGCACCCCCATCTCCTCCGACAGTTCCTAATACTATTGTCGGACAAGTCATCGATGACAAGGGTAAAATAATTGAAGGAGCAATTTTGGAAGTAAAAGATGCTGCAGGAAGACCAGCCAGAGCTCTTAAAAGTAATAAACTCGGGCATTTTTTGGTAGTTACTCCTCTTTCAAATGGAAAGTATGAAATATCAACAGAAAAAGATAACCATTATTTTGAACCAATTTCTTTTGATGCAACTGGTTCAATAATTCCACCTATATTTGTAAAAGGAAAAAGAGATGTTGTTGAAAAGATTGAAGAAACACTACCTGAAAACATCAAACAAACTAATTAAATGAAAATAAATTATTTAAAAAACATTCCAATTTTAGGAATTCCAGATAGACCTGTAGTTTCATCAACTTGGAAATATCTTCCTATATCAGACATTTGTGAGGACATTGTTCTTTACAAAGATGGAGGAGCAGGTCTTATTATGGAATCAAGTTCCTTAAACTTCTCTCTTTTGTCGCAAAGAGAGCAAGAAGCAGTTGTAGCATCTTATGCAGCATTAATAAACTCTCTTTCTTTTTCTATTCAAATTTTAGTTAGATCTCAAAAGAAAGACATTACAAATTATCTTAAATACCTCGATCAGATTCACCCACAACAAAAAAATCAAAAACTCTCAATTTTGATGCAAAGTTATAAAAACTTTATTCTAAATTCTGTTAAGAAGAAAAACGTTTTAGGAAAAAAATTCTATATTGTAATTCCCTTTAGTCCTCTTGAGTTGGGCGTTGGTAAATCTATTAAATCCACTCTTAAAGGGGGAGGTCATCTTCCGTTTCCTAAATCCTATGTTGTCAAAAAAGCAAAAATAATTCTTTATCCCAAGAGGGATCATTTAATAAGACAAGCCGGAAGATTGGGAATAAAACTAAAACAATTAACAAATTACGAACTTATTAGTCTTTTATATAGTATATTCAATCCCCAAGCGCCAGTTATAAAACAGGAAAAAACTGCAGAAGAAATTAGTGGTGAAGTAAAAATAAATACAAAATAGCTATGCAAAAACTAAAAAATAAAATTCCAAAACTCAAAAATAGTAAAAGTTCAGATGTTTTCCAAAAAGAAAATGTTGTTGTAGAACAAAAACCGAATATTTTAAATCCACTAATATCTTATACAGAAAAAAAACTAAACCTTTTAGAAATAATTGCACCACAAAAAATTGAGGAAAATTTTGATTACATTAAAATAAATGATGTTTATTTCAGAACTCTTTTTGTATCAGGATACCCAAGATCTGTTTCGGCTGGATGGCTTGAACCGGTTATCAGTTTTAATAGCTCTTTAGATGTTTCCTTTTATATTTATCCAGTTGAAGGTAAAAATGTTCTAGATAATCTAAGAAGAAAAATCACTG
>Ga0180007_10001118_pt1 | contig 38462 bp, 22 predicted proteins | sample MM_PC_MetaG_FD_121122 | JGI IMG/M metagenome (GOLD analysis project Ga0180007, IMG submission 121122) | Groundwater microbial communities from the Aspo Hard Rock Laboratory (HRL) deep subsurface site, Sweden - MM_PC_MetaG | ecosystem: Environmental > Aquatic > Deep subsurface > Groundwater... | reverse complement strand
ACTTCCTCGGTCGGAGGATATGGCAGCTAGGCAAGAAACACGGATACATAACCCCGCCCGAACTCATAGGCGACCGGTTCAAATCGGATTCGCTGCGCATGATATTCCTGGCGATCATGGTCGTGTTCACCCTTCCGTACATCGCCACGCAAGCGATCGGAGGAGGCATCGCGCTCAATATGCTCACGGATGGAGAGGTGTCGTACGAGATCGGCGCCGTCGTAGTCACCTTGGTCATCCTGGCATATGTCACGATCGGAGGCATGAGAGGTGACGCGTACACCGATGTGATGCAGGGCATAATGATGCTCGTCACGCTCGTGGCGGCCGTGGGGATAGTCTCCGTCGGACTAGGTGGATTCACCGAGGCGAACACACGTCTCTTCGAGGAGTTTCCAGAGCTGTTCTCCAGGCCAGGTGGAAATGACTTCTTCACGCCCCAGATCTGGATGAGTTACATGATCCTGTGGCTGTTCTGCGACCCGATGTTCCCTCAGCTGTTCTCAAGGTTCTACAGCGCGAGGGACGAGAAGTCGATCAAGTTCTCGATGATAATGTACGCCCCGATAACCGCGGCGGTCTTCCTCTGCCCGGTGCTCATAGGCGCATGGGGCAGGCTGGAATTCCCCGGGCTCACGGGTTCCGCGAGCGACAACATAATGCCCCTCATGATAGGCGAGTTCGCCCCCGCATGGGTCTTGGGCATCATGCTCTCAGGCGCTTTCGCCGCGCTCATGTCCACCGCGGACTCGCAGCTCCTGGTGCTCAGCTCCATGCTCACCAGGGATGTGTACAAGAGATGGTTCAAGAGGAACGCCACTGGCCTGCAGGAGTTCGTGGTCGGCAAGATATTCGTCGTGATCCTCGCACTCGTCAGCCTCGCCATAGCGCTGAGCTCGGTCGAGACACTATTCGAGACGCTCACGAAGACCACTTTCACAGGACTGGCGGTGCTGTTCCCGACAACCGTCGCCGCGCTCTACTGGAACAGGGCTACGAAATGGGGATGCATGGCATCGATACTCGCGGGTGAACTCGTCTACGTCGGCTTCTACTTCAAGGTGCTTCCAGGAGAATGGACCGGAGGGTTCCTGTCAGTTGTGCCTGTGATGATCGCTGCGATAGCCACGCTCGTGCTGGTATCCTTGGCTACGAACCGCGGCGAGAAAGCTGGTAGCGCGGACGAACCGGAAGGTGGCGTGACAGAACACGTCGATGGGTGAGACGAGGGGGTCCAGCGGACCCGCTTCACCTCGACTTCGAACGGAGCGGGAGGTCGATCACGGTGCTGTTCCCCGCCTCCTTTCGAGCGCGTATCTCGCTGTCTATCGCACGCCTCACGAACTCTGGCACAGATAATATTCCCCACTCAGGATGTTCTTTGATCAGCGCACTGACGCTACTCCAGAGAGCACGATCCACCTTCATCGTGACTCTATCATCCTTCGCCATTTTACTCCAGAGGTTAATCGATGTACGATTTAATGCATCTTGTGATTGCATGCAGCCGCCACGACCTTTCATCGAACTATGGTCCAGACCGGGAATTCCGGCATCTTAATGTAGCGTTGTACTATTACTGTACTCCAATCGGGGTGATGGCAGATCGAAGAATGTGTATGCAAGGAGCAGAAGACATGCATGGTATGCGCCCTCAAGTTGCCGCACAACATCGAGAGGTGCCCTCGATGCGGAAACGTCCTGAGGAAGGAACTCCCCATAGAACCGATCGATGCCTGATGGATTAGCAATAAAAGGCTGGCCTCGAATACCGCGGAGATACTCCCCTCTTTGCCTCTCCTGGAGAAGAGACCGTACCGGGGCCGGCCGACATACCATGTACGCACATTTTTTCTGACCGATCATCCACTCTTCATCATCATGAACGCCCTATAATCCATGTTGTATTCCAGGAACTCAGGCCAATCCCATTTTCCAGAGGATATGAGTTCCTTCACGGCCTTTGTGAGGTCTGTCTGTCCCAGTATTATGAGCCCTGCGTTGAGGGCGAACGTGGAGAACTCGCTCACGGTGATGGTGCCGCCGATACATTGCTCCCATGAACCTTCAGACGATGAGAAGGACGTCTTGAACGCATCTGACACCGCGATCCTGGCCCCAGACTTGCACACCCTCGATATCTCGCTGAACACCGCGCGCTTGTCCGGCAACAGGTTAAGCGTGGCTTGGCTCAATACGACGTCGATGGATCTGGAGGCGATAGGCATCCTCTCGAGGTCCGCTCGGACCAGCTCGACGTCCATGTCATTGAATTTAGCATGCTTGGATATGGTGCGGGCGACGCGCAGTCCTGGCCCTGAGAAATCGACCCCTATCATCGCCTTAGGTGGCGACAGCTCGAGCGCGCGGAAAGCTAGGCTGCCCGTGCCGATGCCGAGGTCGAGCACCACCTTGCCCGATAGAGGGTTCACCATCGAGAGGAGCGGGTCCGCGATGGAGGACAAGCGCCTGCGTCTCTCGGCGGCTGCATCCTCGTCTTGCCTCATCCATTGACGGTCATAGGATTCCATGGTGCTCTTCTTGATGGAATCCGAATCCTCGCACGAGGGTTGATTGCATTGTTCCAGATGGACCACCCACACTATCTCTGGAGTATGGATTGTCCTCGTTGGTTATTATAGACTTGTTTTTTATAGCCGCTTACGGTTTCAGTAGATACCAGCTTTTATGAGTTCGATTTCGAGGAGATGACGATATGGATCCAATCAGAAGAATGACGACACCATCGCTCTACCTTCAGGGGAAGGGAGTGGTCTACTACCTCGGTCAGAAGGCCGTCGCCTACGGGAACAAGGCGTTTGTGGTCGGAGGTGAGACAGCCCTTTCGGTGGCCGGGGACAGCGTTAGGAAGTCCCTTGAATCGAACGGGATAGATGTATCGCTGTGGGACTCGACCGTGAAGGAATGCACGAAGGGCAAGATTGACGAGCTCGCGGAGAAGGGGAGGGAGGTCCATCCTCACTTCGTGGTCGGCGTGGGCGGAGGGAAGGCGGTCGACACGGCCAAGGCGGTCGCGTGGAAGCTGAAGATCCCTTCGATTATCGTGGGCACGCAGTGCGCCACGAACGCAGATACGAGCGCGGAGAGCGTGATCTACACCGAGGATCACAAGTTCATGGAATCAATCGTCCTTCCGAGGAACCCCGTGATAGTGATAGAGGATACGGACATCCTGTGCAAGGCGCCATACAAGTATCTGGTATGGGGCATGGGAGACGCATTATCGTGCAAATTCGAGAGCGAGGCGTATGCGAAGGCGAGGGACAGGAAGAAGGACGGCCCCGTGCCGACCGGAGCTGCGCTAGCACTCGCGGACGCTTGCTACAAAAGTCTGATGGAACACGGCCTCAATGCGGTGAGGCATGTGCGGAACGGCATATGCTCCGCGGATGTGGACGAGGTGATAGAGGCTGTCAAACTGTCGTCCGCGATGGCGTTCGAGAACACGGGATGTGCCCTCGCACATGCCCTGCACAACGGCCTCACGAGGACGGGGACGATGAAGTCGCAGCATGGCGAGATCGTCGCGTACTGCACCATAGTCCAGGCGGCCTACGAGGGAAGGAAGAAGGAAGAGGTCGCCGGTCTTGTCTCGTGGTGCGACAGCGTCGACCTCCCGACCAGATTGTCCATGCTGGGGGACGTCGACAAGACGGCTCTTAAGCGTGCCGTCGATTACGCCTGTGAGAAGGACCACAACGCGAAGAACATGCCGGACAAACCGAAACCCTCCGATGTGCTGAGAGCCATCGAGGAATTGGAAAGAGGAAAGTGACCTCCGCGTTCGGGTGTTTGTTTATCAACAGGGCAGTCATCTTCCCCGATCAGGCATAGACACTTGGGGATTTTGATGGAAGAGGTTCACACGATCACTAATCTGACGACCTGCAAGGATTGCATAAAGATAGTCGTCATCCTGCCCAAGAATTGCAGAATGGACACCAAATCTCTGGTCAAGAGCTTCGAGGACTTGGCGAAGGCCCCACACGTACAATCCATCTGCAGGGGCTGTCCTAACGAGAACGTCCAGGTGTGAGGTTTATCTCGACAACCTTCCTATCACCGATGCTGCGCCTGTACTCCATCTCGCGGTCCAGTGACCTGCGTATGAACTCAGAAACGGAACCTATTCCCCATTCGGGATGTTCTTGAATCATCTTTCCGATCGCATTTCCTAAAGCCCTATCGATCTTTATCGTGATGCGGTCATCTTTCTTCGATTTCTTCCCCTTTCCGTCCACAATCTGCCTCTCCCTCGATATCAAACGTGATAACAAGCTCTGGAACTTGCATCCTAGCTTTTATTCTATCGGAAAGGGTTCATAAACCCAACAGTGAGGGCCGCCCGTTGAAAACCTATTTGTACTCCAAAAGTACTACAATGTCTGCCTCGTCAATGCTTAGGACGGATGAGTGCAACGGCTCTTCGCCGCGGATGGGATCGTCGCATGGGAAAATCTGGGGAAATAAAGAGCGGGAAGCCCTCCCGGAAAGACGAGAAGAAGGCGGTTTTGTTTCTCGATTTGAATGTAGGAAAGGCGGACCGATGTCAGGGCGTTGTCGCCCCCGAGCAGGCGGGAGTGAGAGAGTTGGTGACAACAGCCGCGAAGGAAGGACGGTTATCGGATGTTCAGTTCGACACCCTGTCCGACCTCTGTTCCAGGATGTCGTTGTTAGGGTTCGACACGAGGAGATCATTATCGACCTTGGTCTCGAACATTGCGACCGAGGAGGATCCGTTGAAGAGGAGAAATATCGCATTCGAGCTCTACGAACACCTCATGAGCGACGGACTCACGAAGGACATGATACGCCCATTCTCGACCGCTTTCGAACTGCCATGAAACCTCTTGATCCCGCGGAGCTGTGACGATGCTTCATCGAAAGGACTACCTGGACGACCTCGCGAAGACGAAACTAGTGAAAGCTGCTTTCGAGCTGGGATTGGAGGTCGGTGAGCACGGACACATAGAGAACGTCGGCTGGGTGAACGCCGAACTGAGACACATGATGCAGGAGGCCCAGGATCTGGAGATACAGGATGTCGTCAAGCGCAGGTACGCGTTCGGCAAGGAGAAGGGGCGCGTGAGGCGCGAGGGCAAGATCTCGCAGATAGGGGGCACGAAGACCTTCACGAAGGACCAGAAAGGTGCGGCCATCCAGGGAGCTAAGAAGCCGCAAGAACCCCGGCCAAGGTTCGTGGAGCGCATATCGTCCGAGGAGGGCATCTGGTCGACCGTGTCGGTCATGAAGTTCTTGCGCGGGGACGAGGAGATGCAGAGCCACTTGAGCAACCTGTTCGCCGGACTGGTCGACCTTCACGACAGGCTGATGCAGATGCCTGCAGACAAGGAGCCGTCCAAGACATTCGACAACGGCCTGCAGGTCATCAACGATGTCGGGTGGATCACGACCTATGATGTCAAATTCTTCGACGAGAAGACGGCCATGGCGAAGGTGGAGACCACATCGCTCCTCTCACGTTCGATGGGGCATTGCGAATCTCCGATGTGCACCCCGTTGTGTGGGATAATGGAGACGGTCGGTCTGAAATCGTTCGGTAGGTCCGTGCTCGCGGTCGAGGAGAGCTGCATGGCACAGGACAAACCCGCATGCACTTTCAAGTTGTTCCCGAGGGACCTGTCCCGGGACGAAGGCATCTGAATCAAGCATGCGTCTGAAACTGCCGCGCAACGATGGTGAGCCCATAAGAGAACAGATGTTCATAGTAGGCGGAATGCAGCCTTCGTCAGAGGGTCACTACAGGGGTCGCATCGATCTCAGAAAGTGCGTTCCTCTTCGATGTTGATCGAACGACCAGAAGCATCTTCCGGATATTCTCGGGCAGGTTCCTTTCGACAATCGTCCTCGAAGAACGATTCTTTCTCTGATAGTATTCGTGCGCGAACGATCGCGTCATCGTTCTGATTTCGGAGAAATCGATTATTATCTCCTTACCCGAGTATCTCTCGAAGGACCGGAATAGTTCGCACGCATTGCTTCTGAGTGCGAGGTTGGGAGATAGTATCTCCACTAGGCGTATCTCTCTAGCCTGTGAAATCGTATAGATCTACCTCCTTGGATGTAAAGGGAATCCTGATACTGACCAGCGTTCCCGACAACCAATAATAGTTGTTGTTGAAGTTAAATACGTATCGGTCTGACATCTCAGGACCGTGACCGATTGCCCCCTTTCCTGAAACGATCAACACCTTGCCAGCGAGACCGCTCATGCTGGTGCATAGATTCATGTTCGTATAGAGACCATAACCACGTTCGACATCCTTCTTGCTAGACAGACCATGAACGACTGCCATTCTTATCGCCTCGCAATCAGTAGGCATAACATGCCCTGCATCGCGCAGACTTCGAGCGATAGTGATACCATCATCGTAGAATGACACCTCGACGAAGCCCGCCTTATCGTAGCGTTGAGCGGCAACCATCGCATTGACGAAACTCGAATGTTCATAGATGTTGTCGATCAGTTCTCCCAAGAGGTACATGAAGACATTCCGCCCGCCAAGACTTCTACCGTTATCCTGAAGCTCGCATAGTCGCGAAATCACCCTGTTCGCATCGGATTGATTGCGCGTCAGAAGGAAATTTGGCACGTATGTCTTCTCTGGCGATGATAAATCTCGCGGCTTGCTCAGCATCAATCGGATGTAAGAGGCGACCTGCTCGTTTCTTGGTGGCCTGTATGCCTTGAGATCATCATCCCTACTCATTATATGGCCGACTAAGGGTTGGAGAGTCATTAGATGTATCCAAGACAGGCCGCTCATGTCCAAGATATCTTCGCGCAAGGTTTCATCGCGAATGTCGCAGAATTTCTTATACGAGCTCCAGAGATCCGGAATCATCCTATTTGTGAAATGGGCGGGCTTTGATATCAATCCTACATTGCATCCGCACATCATGTCATTGAGATTAGTCCCTAGTCTTATGTCCGATGTCTACATGCGACATGCATGAAGCATATGATTCGCTGCTCGGATTGTGTTCTAGCCGAAGTGTTCCGACCGGGGAATTCGCAGTTTAGAATCATATTGTGAATTCGTTCACTTTGGATGCCATTAGGAACCTTGGCCGACCGAATGGAGAGGACCGGAACTCGTATCGAATAGACATCCATCTGTGAAGAGGTTGACCTGAAGATCCTGCCGTGGATTCAGGCATTGGCAAGATTCGATGATCCTTCTGAATGCCAGAACGGTCTCTTTATCGCGCTTACCCTGTGACGGGATATCAAGAACGCAGCGGTGATCACGCCTGCGACATCGAATATCAGGTCTCCGAGCGTGTCTATACCGGGATGGAAGTTCCTCCAGCCGAAGAAGAAGTCCGTCATGAATTCCATGAACTCGAATATGAACGAGACGAGGAGTATGGCCACGACGGCGACCGCGATCTTCCTCCTCCCGTTCTCCTTGGGTGGTCCTGAGGGGCTGACCGTCCAGCACAATACTGACCATAGGAAGATCGTCAGCACGAGCGCGCCGAGGAAGTGGGCTGTGAGGTCGTACCAAGACATGTCCGATGGCGAGTAGCCGAAGTATTGCGGAAGGCCCGCGTCTATGATCACCGTGAACACGAGCAGGATCGCCGCGCCCCCGGTGATGACGGCCTTCCTCTTGATCTCGATCGCCACGAGCGGGAACACGATGAAGAGGGATAGCGCATAGGTCCACGAAGACCAGGTCCATCCGCCGAGGTACATGGAAAGGGAGAAGAGCGACAGGAGCACGACGATCACGGAGACGGATGCGAATGGGAAGTCCAACCAGGAAAGGACCGACCTGCGTTCTGGGACAACATCCGCTGCCTTCGCCCTGCGGGATTCGAGCTCGAGCATACGCTGATTGAAACGCTGTATGTTATCCGTCCTCGATACGCTTCCCACATGGCTGTCAGGCATTGTACTGACGTCGCATGATGTGGGTGAGATATAGGGTTTGCCCTCAAGGAGCCGTACATCGCCTCGGGGGTGCTCTTCATGCACCTATCGATCGCACATGATCGTCCACGAGCCTGTCGCCCTTTTCGAGGGTGGACTTGTCCAGAGAGGGCACCTTGTGCTCGGATAATATCATCTTCGCGATCTCCTTCGCCTCGGGGGTCATCTTGGTCGACATGGTCGCCTGCCACGACTTCTTCTTCTGGTCCCTGAATATTATCTCGTTCTTGAAATTCTTAGCGGTGTGCATGTGTCTCAGGAAGGTGTTCCCGTGCCCGACCGCCTTGACGACGTCCGTCACGGCTGTGGAATCGGATATCTCGTAGCTCCTCATGAACGACCTGATATCCTCCCACAGGTACGAGTCGATGACGACCTGTTCCAGCGAGGCTCCCTTGGCGGAGTCCAGGCTTCCGGCGCCGGATATCAGGTCGGAGCCAGAAGTCGAGGCCAATGTGGTCGCCATCAGTTCGCTGAAGGTCGCCTCCACGCCGGGGTTCTTCGTCTCGATGCCCCAGTTCGCGACCATGGATGGAAGGCCGTATCTCTTCGCCATCTGAGAGGCACCCGCGCTTATCAGTGGAAGGTTGTGAGATGTGTAGTCCATCACACCGGTGGTCATGTCGATCGGCGCCGACTCTGAACTGTAGATCGACGGTGCTCCTGGTGCTAGAGCCTGCGACATCGTGAGGCTCGCGAGGTTCTCAGCGTTGATGTTGACGATGGTCCCGCATGTCGTGACCGGACTGGACATCCCGCTCAAGGACATGGACATGGATATCACTGGTATCCCGGCCTTGGAATACTCGATCTGTCCTTCCAGAGACGCCTTCTCGAACGCCAACGGGGCGATAGGACAGCTGACCACGGAGAACAACGGCCTCTTCTTCAACTGCTCCTCCCCTCCAGCGACGAGAGATGCGAGTTCTATCAGCTTCCTCGCCTCGGTCGCATCCCGCGGGGTCGGTATGACATGAATGTGCTTGGTCGTGTTCTGCAAGGCGGTCCAGAGCGAGTGCAGCGCCAGGGCATTCTGAGGCACATCGCTCGCAGTGACCGTTGTCCAGCAGATGTCCACCGCGTCCATCGCATCGGCCAACCTGGAGAAGTTGGCCAAGTCCGCGTTGGTCGTAGGCCTCCTCGCCCCGGTCTGCATGTCCAGAGTGTAGACTGCGAGGCCGGTCGTCGCCATCAGAGGATGGGTCTTCACGGGTATCTCGCGGTCGTTCTTCGGATCCCGACCGCATTGCATGATCTTCTTCGGGGCCTTCGCGACCGCGTCCTTGATCATGTCCTCCGGGAGCTTCACTATGCCTTTCGACTTGTCCACGACGGCACCCTCGGCTGCCAGGAGTTCAACGATTTTCTGACTCTTGACCATCACGCCGATATCCTCGAGCCACTCGACACTCTTAGCATGCACGAAATCCTCTTCATCCTTGTCCAAAAACCTCAATCTTGCAACAGCCATCGGATGCCACCTCCAGCCCGACCCTCTGTCCGGACCATCCGGGGGATGACGATTGCGATTAATATCGTTTTGCGATAGTCTTTATGTGTTGAATTCGTGAATCTTAAGTAGCCTACCGACGATACCCGTAGTGGCGCTTCCGGTTCGCGGAGGCTCATAGGGGGAGCAGTCGTGGTCCTGACCAAACACGTGACGTCCGATGGATTCTGTGACAAACTAGATTGTCACAGGCATGTGATGAACACGGACCAGGTCATGATGAGATTGCTGCTCCACCTCGGTGCTGGTCTTCAGGTAGGAAGATCCGGATTCTGATTCTCTGAATGCGCGCTACACGCGACGCGCTCTCGAAACCCAACAGGACGCTTCTGATGCGGCCAAGTCTTTCTTTCAATAGGATTCGAAATCACACGGAGGAGGGAAATCATGTCTGGAGAGGACAAACAGGCGATATTGAGCGAGTTAGAGAACGGAGTCAAGACCTTGAAACAGGAGGTCGCAGTCGCAGCCGCTGAAAAGGCGCTCGCTGCAGGCATAAACCCTGTCGAGGCTATCGAGGAGGGACTCGCGAAGGGTATACGCGATGTCGGCGAGAAGTTCTCCCGCAAGGAGATGTTCGTCGTAGAGCTGATCTACGCAGCGGAGATCATGGCAGCCGCGATCAAGGTCCTGGAACCCGAGTTGAAGAAGGTCGCTGGACAGAGGAACGTCCTCGGGAAGGTCGTGCTGGGCACGGTCGCGGGCGACATCCACGACATCGGAAAGAACCTGGTAAGGATAATGCTGGAGGCTGGCGGGTTCGAGGTCCATGACATCGGCAAGGACGCATCCACTGAGTGCTTCGTCGAGAAGGCGAAGGAGGTCGGCGCGTCGCTGATTGGCGCGTCCTCGCTCATGACCACGACGGTCGACGGCCAGAAGGAGCTCGTCGACGCGTTGAGGTCCGCGGGTATCAAGACGCCGCTCATGGTCGGTGGAGCAGCAGTCAGCGAAGAGTGGGCCGCGGAGATAGGAGCTAACTACGTGTCCGATGCTGGCAGCTCGGTGAGCGCCGCGAAGGACCTCATGGGCAAGGGAGCGTGAGCCTGTGTCTGGATTCAAGGCAGGCGAGTTCGGCATGAAGCGGCTCGAGGTGATGGAACAGAACGATGCCGAGGCGATACACGTCAACTCGCTCTATCTGCTCGAGCACATGGGCATCAAGGTGGTCAGCGACGAAGGCAGGAGGCTGCTCAAGGAGGCGGGCGCGGATGTGGACGAGAAGACCAAGATCTGCAGGATCCCGAGCTACCTCGTCGATGAATCCATCCGCAGGTGCAAGAGGCCCGTCAAGATAGCTGGACGGAACCCGGAATACGACTTCGTCCTGGACGGGGACCACTGCTTCGCGTGTACTGATGGTGTGGGGTTATCGACCATCGACCTCGAATCAGGGGAGAGGCGAGGGTCGACGTTGAAAGATGTGGCCGACTCCGCGAAGATAGTGGACCATCTGCCGATGATCCACATGTACAACCCGATCGTGACGCCGCTCGACGTGCCGAAGCATTCGCACACGGTGCACGAGTTCATGGCAGCGCTGGAGAACTGCGAGAAGCACTTCACGACCGGTTCGACCTACCAGAAGGAGGAGGCGCAGTACGAGATCAAGATGGCCGCGGAGGTCGTGGGCGGATACAAGGAGCTGAGGCGCAGACCGATCATCTCCAACCTCACATGCACCACATCGCCGATGGTCCTTGGCATGACGACGGATGCCGCGATAGAGTTCTCGCGGGCGGGCTGTCCGCCACTGTTGATGGCCATGCCACTGATAGGCGCGACGGCTCCGATGACCGTTGCCGGTGCCGTACTGCTCGGGAACGCGCAGGTGATAGCGCTCGCGACCGTGCTGCAACTCGCGGCCCCTGGGTCCCCACTCTGCTACAGCTCGGAGCCCATGGCGATGGATGTCCAGAGCGGTCTGTTCGAGGGATTGTTCCCAGCCGCGAACATGGTGCGTGCAGCCCATGTACAGATGGCTAAGCACTACGACATCCCGATATTCATCGGAGGCTGGGGCTCATGTTCAAAAGCGCCCGATGTGCAGGCGGGGTACGAGAAGGCGTTCTCCGCGTTCATCGCGTATCTCTCAGGAGCGGACATCACCTCCGGACCGGGACTGTTGGAGAACTGGACGGTGCTCTCGTTCGAGCAGCTCATCATCGACCACGAGATGTTCACGATGATGGCGGACATGTTGAAAGGTTTCCCTGTCGATGACGACTCGATGCCGTTGGATGTCATAATGGATGTCGGGCACGAGGGACACTACATGGGCAAGAAGCACACGCTCGATCACTTCAGGAGCATGTGGCAGCCGATGGTGACGGACGGGCAGACCTACAGGACATGGAAGGACGCGGGCGGCAAGAACGCGGTCGACCATGCGAGGGAGAAGGCGAAGGAGATACTGAAGACGCATCTGCCCGAGCCGTTGGACGCTGACATCTCCAAGAAGCTCAAAGCGCTCGTGGCAGAGGCGGATATCAACATACCGCACAAGTAAGTAGGCCGGAACCAGCCCGCACACTACGGCATGGGAAAGCAGTTCTCAGGATGAGCGGATGCGTTACTTGGCCACTTTGAACCGATCGTCCGCGAACCTGTACTTGCCCCGAGGTATGGATATCTCGAACCTTGCGCCTTCTCCTGGAGTCCCAGTCTCTCTGACCGTCAGACCGGTCATGAGCAGTATCTCTCGGGACAGGTACAGACCGTAACTCTTTCTCCCGTCCCGAGGAACGCGTTCGAATATCTTCCCCTTCTCTTCGATCGGCACTCCCTGCCCGTTGTCCGCGTATACCAGCGTCAGGCCATCGGACGATTCGGAGTAGTTCAAGGATATCTTGGTCACGCTGCGACCGTGCTTGAGCGAGTTGTCCACGAGGTTCCTGATAACCTTCGGGAACATAGGGTCCGCGTACACTTCCAGCAGGTCCAGGACCGTCTTGACTTCGATGCCTGCGAGGTTCAGGCCGAATGTACTGGTCACATATGATTCGCTCACCGACAGCCATTCCGGGCTCTTGATCCCGACCTTTTCGTATTCCCCAGTGAAATTCAGATACGACGCAACGTTCTCGGATGCCAACTCGACCTTGTGGAGATACTGACGGGTCGCCTCGCCCTTCACCGTCTCCTGTGCCATGCTCAGCCAGCCGCGCAGGACTGTCAGCTGGTTCAGCGCATCATGCCTGGTTATCGACCCGAGGATTCCGAGTTTCTTGTTGGCGACCTGCAGCTCCGCTGTTCTGGTCGCGACCTTCGTTTCGAGACCATTATACAAATCATCCAACTCTTCTGCCATGTCATTGAATGCTTGGGCCAACTGTCCGATCTCGTCCTTCCGATGGATGTCGACGCGCCGGTCCAGTTTGCCTGCAGACACGTCTACCACTGCACGCGTGAGCCGCCTGACCGGCGTGGTGATGGATCCCGCCAGCACGTACGTGACGAGCACGCTGGCAGCAGCGAGGATGATCGCCAAGATGAGGATGTTCGTGCGAAGATCGGATAACGGCTGCATTATCTCAGCGTAGTCGTAGCTCACGAGCACCAGCCAATCATGACCCTCGTAGTCGAGGTACCCCGTGGAATGATAATAGCCGTACAGCCTGGACCGCTCGGCCTCATCGGCAGTGAAATATCCAGATTGATCAATAGATTTCAGATAGTAGTTCTTGTCAGAGGAGTCATCCATGATGATGAAGGCTCTGGACGAATAGATCAAGGCGCCATGACGGGTGATTATCCTGAGGTCCTCCGACTCATACCTATGCTCGAACAGCCCCACCTCCTCTGCGATGGCTATGACATTGATGAACCCGCGGATCACACCAGCGAACTCGCCCGAGTAGCTGTATACGGTCTGACAGACAGATACCCCGTACATATCGGAGCATGGGTCGTATGACATATCATCTATGGAGAAACCGTTCGCCAAGGTCGACTTCCACCAGTCCTTGTCCCACTTCAAGTAATCGACGGAACGCGTGGTCATGGCGACAAGGGCACCGTACTTGTTTGTCACCAGTATCTCGCCGTACATGTCGATGCCATGCTCGATCGTGTAGTGTTCGTCGAGCCGGTATGATAGGTTGCTTGAGAGGTTGTTGTTGATCATTTGCTCCATGAATGGATTCATCTCCTGCATCGGGATCGCGATCCATTCGTCATTGGTCTCGTTGATGTATCCGTAAGGATCATCCATCGCGTCGAAGATCGTATTGGATTCTTCGAGCGCTTCCCGAACCACCAGTCCAAGGGCGAGTATCGTCATCTCGTGATACTTCAGGTAGATGCCTCGGTCGATGGAGGTCGAGATAAGGCTGGCAAGATATGCGCTGTCGCCACCTATCGCATCCCTCAGGGACTCCCCACCCATTTCGACGGACCAGGCAGTCAACATGGTCAATATGAGAATGACCGCCACGCCCAGCGCCACCAGCTTGGCACCGAGTCTGGAGACAGACCATGCTCTTATTCCATCGATCATAGGAACCATAGGTCGCCTCCGTCTATGACTGCTGGAAACAAGGGGAAATTGATCTCATGGTCCCCAAGAGGCACCTTCATGCTTCCGAGGACGCCGCTGAAGGCATATCCGGAATGCAAGTTGCTCCTCAGATTCTCCCTGGTGAGTTCGGAGTCGGCCATCAACCCCCATATCAGCATCATGCCATCGTAGCCGGTGATGCCCATGTGCGAGGGCGAGTAGCCATATGTGGTCTCGAAGTCGCTGACATATCTCGATGCGAGGACATTGCTCTCCTTGTACACTAGAGGGGCAGCGACGTATACGCCATCCGCAACGGGGAGCTCTCTCACCGAAGGTGCGGATGCGCCGCTGCCAGCCATCACATACCCGTCGTACCCGCTATCGTCTATTTCAGTCAGCATATTGATCAGGCTGGTTCGGACCCCGAAAGCCACGATCACATCACAAAGCGATAGGTTCCCCACCTCTTCGCTGAAATCGGTGTCCGAGAATGTCACCGCCTCAGACATGATGGTACAGCCGCACGATGTGGCTATGTTCTCGATATCACCTGCGAATGAAGCTCCATACGCGTCATCGGTATATATCAGACCGACTTTGGTCGAGAGAGTATCCTCGATCATATTCACAATGCATGCGGTCTCGATCTCGGTCGTTGTGTAATATCTGAAGCACCAATCATGCCCGACAGTGACGTCTGGGACGGCCACTGCCAGCCCCATCAAGACCACCTCGGCCTCATCCGCCAGAGGTGCCAGGGCGATGTAGATGGTGCTCGTGACGGCGATATATGCCAGCGGATGATGATCGTCCTCAAGTTCGTTGAACAGTTCGACTGCAACAGCCGGATCGGATTCGCAGTCCGCGACTATCAGCTCTATCGGACGGTTGTTGAGGCCGGACCATTTGTTGATCTTGTCGATCGCCATCTGCAGGTTGTCCTTGATCTCGGCCATATAGGCATACGGTCCCGAGAGCGGTATTATGGCACATATCTTGACAGACTCCTCTTGAGGATTGATCAGTGAACATGAGAGGAGCGCTACCGCAAGCACGATGACCGCGATTGCGATCGAGATGAGCTTCCTGGAAACACGTTTCTTCACAGGCTCTGCATTCTGCATGGAGACTGCCTCACATTCGCGAGGTCCAGGCGGAACGGCCGCCAAGAACTCGAACCACACTTGCACTAGTATTATTCTGGATAGTATTTATTCTTAGATGTGGACACTTTCAAAACAAGCTTTGAACGGGATGAGATTGAAAAGAATGGCAAGTGCGCTGACGCACTTGCAGGGAATGGTTTCTCGACGAGCCACAAGCTGCAACCATGGGAGCGCTCAAAACTTCTTGAAGTTCTCCTTCTTCGCGTTGCATACGGGACAATTGTCCGGGACGGTGCCCTCCATCGTGAAGCCGCAGACAGGGCAGACGTATACATCCCCGACCTCCGCGTCCTTGCCAGCATTGACGGAATCGAGGGCCTTCTGGTACATGTTCGTGTGTATCTTCTCCGTCTCGAGCGCAAAGTGCATAGTCCTCGTGGCGCCCTTCTCCGCCTGATGCTCCGCGACCGCCTTGAACGCAGGGTACATCTCATCTATCTCGTGGTTCTCGCCGTCGATCGCGTGCTGGAGGTTGGCGGCGCTGTCCTGAACGTTCCCCAGGACCTTCCAGTGATTCGTGGCGTGCACCTTCTCCGCAGCAGCTACGGCTCGGAACAGCTTGGCGACACCGTTCTTGCCCTCGGCCTCAGCTTTGTCCGCCCAGATTGTGTACTTCATGTACGCCATACTCTCGCCGGCGTAGGCTTCGTCCAGATTGCGTTCTGTCATCTTATGCAAAATAAACCACTATCCTTGTCCCAGTAAAATGGAACCACATCGATGCGGAATTACCAGTCAAAATAAAGAGTTTGCCCCGTCGACCGTTCTTGGGCCTTGACACATATCCGGAAAGGACCATTCGCGACAAACGCAGATTATTTGATTAGGCCGAAGGGCTTTAGGTTGAACGCATGGATCCTCTGATGCACCTAGTGTTCCCTTTGCTGTTCCTTCTAGCACTGAGGATCGAGCCTAAGAAAGCGCTCCTTTTTGCTCCAATCGCCATACTACCCGACTTCGACGCGCTCTTTGGACTTCATAGGGCGCTCGGACACAGCTTCATACCTATCCTGGTCGTCCCGATGATCCTCATCGCCTATTCCAAATTCAAGAAACCCGAGTGGCTCTTCGGCGCCCTGCTGGTGCAATTCTACCTTGCGTCGCATGTCATCCTAGACCTAGGAGGAGTCGCTTTCCTGTGGCCCATCGTGCCCGAGCAGTTCTACTTCGAACCGGGGATAACGTTCGCGGCATCGGACGGGTTCGACATAGGCTTCACGCTCGACTACGGCATGAGGGAGCTGTCCGAGATGGGCACGACCAGCCTGCTGTCAGATACTGGCTTCGCGCTCATATTCCTAGGAATCCTCACTGTCGCGGTCTTCAGGAAGGAGGCCTACGAGGCACTCAAGGAGGCCTTCCGGGTGTTCCTGGACCTGCTACCCAGACGAGGGAAGTGAAGGGCTCTGCGGGCCGCATTGTAAGTATTTAAGAGTTGTCCGCACTGGCGGGCATCTGGCTACCATGGGCCACGATATGGGTGCATGGACCATACTGGCGGGCGCGTTATCAATTTCGATAACTTTGCGGAGTCTGTATATATACTAACCAGCAGCGTTTTTCTCTAATGCCCATAGGGGGCTCGGGGATTCCAAATGCCTTTCGGCTCTTCGCGCGCAATCATCCAACCACAACATCCTCAGGACGAGCACGGCCGGAGATTGTGGACCGTGTTCATCGCCCTTCTTTTCCTCGCAGCGCCATTCTTGATCTTCGCCGGTCCAGCAGCATCCGACCCGACCGTTGTGGATAACCCCGACGATACTGGCTACCTGATATGGGACTTCTCGTCGATGGACAACTATACGATGACGAACACCGAAATGGATGAAGGTCTCGGCATGCTGGACCAGGTGAACGAGTCCTCGACCCAGGACTCCTACGATGATTTCTCCACCGGGGATATGGCCAACATCGATGCGACCACATGGCCAGGATATATGGCGCTCGATTCCACCGAGAACAGTTGCAGCGTGACTATTCAACCCGCGGCAGATGTCAGCAAGGACACCTATCTTGCCCAGGACAGGGACGACGACAACTACGGCCAGGACAAGGAACTCAGGCTGGATTCTGAGATCAGCAAGAAACATCACATAATCCTCGCGTTCGATACTTCGAGCATACCATCAAACGCGGTGATCGAGGAAGCGGTCGTGTACATCTGGCAGATATCCGGCGGCAAGAGCACGCCCGTCGACTATACCGTTCACTCCCTGACGGTAGGCTTCACCGAAGACGGTGCGTCATGGCTCATGAACGATTCGGCTAGTGGCTGGGCAGTGCCTGGTGGCGATTTCGATCCTTATCCGTACGCCTCTGGGACATTACCGTATGTCGTTGGCTGGTACGGGATGGAGATATCCAAACTCGTGGAGAAGTGGGTGAAAGACCCTGGCGAGAACAAGGGCATCATCATATTCCCGATACCCGTCGGTGGGGATGCGGTCAAGCTGTTCCAGAGCTCGGACCAGACATCCAACCCACAGTACGCTCCGAAGCTGACCATCAACTACACCATCCAGGGAGGGATGGGGGTCTACGAATCTGAGCCCATGGGGCCAGGCACCAATTCCACGTTCACACTCTGCGAATGGTCTTCCGGTCTGACTTCACGATTGAACGACGAGTTCTCGGGGACGGCGCTCTCCTCGAAGTGGACATGGTTCAACGATCCCGCGGATGGAGGAGGGGCATACAATGTCGGCGTGACGACGCCCGGGAAGCTGCATGTGGTCGGGGAATCGAACGCACAGAACCTGAACACGAACATCGGGTCCAACTACCTGCATCAGAATGTCGTGGGTGAGTTCGAGGCGACCGTCTCTCTATCGGATTCTTTCACGCTCAGCGCCATGGGCGCGGGCATACTGCTGGTCGAAAGCCCCATGGAATGGATATCGGTCGCCAAGGCGGACCCAGGCACGTCCGGGAAGATACTGGTCACCTCGTGCGTTGCAGGCGTGAGCACGGTGGTCAAGAACTACGACTGGACGGGATTATCCAACGCATATCTCAAGATGATAAGGAACTCGACGGGCATCTGGATACTCGCGAGCCAGGACGGGGGGTCATTCGTCGAGGTTTACAACCAGACCTCGGCCAAGATGATGATGTCGCTCGACATCGGCCTCTTCGTCTATTCCAACTCCGCATCGACCCCGGTCGTGGACTTCGATTATTTTAGAGTGGTCCCCGTATCCTATCTACCATTGGAGATGAGGATAAGGACTGGCAACTCCACCTCGTTCGCCGACCCCTCGTGGGAGGCTTGGGGCTCTGCTATACTCGGTCCTTCGGTCGTCCTCGGTGTCGATTCGAAGTATCTGCAGTACCGGGCATACTTCGAGACTGATTATTCATGGTACACACCGTCATTCGATTCATTCACCTGTCATGACGAGCGCTACTTGCCTGTAGGATACATAGAATCCGAGGATGTGGTTCCGGCAGACTTCAGCATGTGGTACACGCTCACGACGGTCGATGATCATACTTCGGGAGCGGTCAGGTACTGGTACTCGTACGATCATGGCCTCAACTGGATCTATGCGGGCACAGGCGGCTCATATTCGATATCGTCGACCATACAATCCCTCAGGATCAGGGTGGGCCTGGAGACATATGACACCCTCTCCACGCCTACCGTCGATTCCGTCACGGCGGTCTTCGGGACCGCTCTGATAGGCATGTATGTCGTTGCTCCGGAGAAGGTCGTCGCCGGGCAGTACTTCGAAGTGATGATATACGCGAAGGACAGCTCGAACACCACGATGGTCCACTGGAGCGGGCCTGTGAACCTCACGGCGACCGACAGTTATGGGTTAGGTGCCGCGTCAGGGGTGCTGACGGTGGGCACCGCGTACATCACGAGCGGCGGGTATGTCACCGTCGCGAACGAGAGGTACTTCATGGCCGAGACCATCAGGATACGGGCGTCCGCACAGGGCATCTATGGATACAGCGACCTCATACAGGTCGTCCCCGGGCCTGTCGCGACTATAGTCATATCACCCGACATCAGCGAGGTCTTCGAACACTCATCAAATTCGTTCAGCGCGATGGCCTACGATGGGTATGGTAACACGATCTCCAACGCCAGTTTCACATGGTCCGTCGATCCCTCCATCGGATCGTTGAGCTCGACGACAGGGTCATCGGTCACATTCACCGCTGGCGAATACGCGACCACAGGCGAGATCACCGTCGCGACGAACGGCGTCTCCACGTCCAAGGAGATATCTGTTGTCAGGACCGCGCACAACCCGGCATTCACCGGATCCATGCCCGTTCAGGACAAGGAGGAGGACTGCGAGAGCTGGGAGTTGGATATCACATCGTACATCTATGATGAGTATCACCTGACGAGCGAACTCAGATGGTACACAACGAACGAATCGCTCGTCACCGTCTCCGGAGAGAACAAGACGGGCAACATGGTCATTACATTCATTCCGAAGGCAGATGCGTGGGGCGTGAACGACCTCAAGTTGTTCCTGGTGGACCAGGAGGGTCTGAGTGGGTCCACCACGGTCAAGTTGAACATCACCCCGGTCAACGACGGCCCGACGATCGACGATATAGACCCATTGGTCGTGCACTACGACATGGTCTACCTTTACAACCTGAAGTACTACATCCATGATGTGGACAACACTCTCGACGAGCTGACTGTCAGGGTGGACTACATGAGCGAAGAGCATGTGGATGTGGAGAAGCAGACTCTGGCCATCCAGTACCCTATGGTGCTGAACGGCACGATCCAGACTATATTCGTGACCGTGACTGACGGGGACCTGTCCGCATCGACCACGATATTCGTGTCGGTGACGGACGATAACGTCCCTATATCGCTGGACGTGCTCCCGACGGTGGAGCTGTACCAGGGGGAGAGTTCGCTAAACCTGTTCGACCTTGACGATTACTTCATAGACCCTGACGATGAGATGCTGTACTACGCATACGGCTACCAACACGTGTCCCTCGAGATCAATCCTGGGAACGAGGTGAGCTTCTTCGCGCCGTTCGACTGGTACGGTGAGGAGTATGTCATATTCAAGGCGACCGACCCGCGCGGTGCGAGGGTCGAGAGCGTCGCCCTTGTGAAGGTGCTGCACGTGAACCAGCCTCCGAAGATAGAGGATGTCCCGAACCTCACGGTCAAGGCTGGCGAGAGGTACGAATTCGACCTCACGCGCTACATAACCGATCCCGACAACAATCTGGACGCGCTTAACGTGCAGACCGATGATTACCATGCGGTCGCGGTAGGTCTGGTGCTGTCCATCCTGTATCCGACGGAGATGTTGGGCGAGACGGTGCAGCTGAACATCTCGGTCAGCGACGGAGAGTTGTTGGACTGGACCATGATCAATGTGACCATATCGGATGATTCGCCGCCCACGGCTCTGCCACTGCCCAAACATACGTTCCACGAGGACAGACCCACCATGTTCCCAGCCACGGGCTCCATAGAGGATTACTTCTACGATTACGAGGGCCAGGAGACCCTGGCGTACGATGTGTTCTCATCCTCGGAGCAAGTGACCATGGAGGTCGGCAACGACGGCCAGGAGGACCGGGTCGTGATCTTCCACCCTGAGAACAACTTCTACGGCGTGGTCATGTTCACGATCAGGGCAACGGACTCCACAGGAGGCATCGCGGAGTCGACCACCGAACTGACGATCATATCGGTACCCGACGCGCCCATGATGTACATACCGACCAATGCCACTCTGCAGGTGGGCGAGAGGCTGCCGTTCGACCTGAGCCCGTATGTGTACGACCCAGACACGGACATGTTCGATATGGTCTTCACGGTCACGGGCGAGGGCAGCGAGTACATAACCGTCACTGGGAGCGTGTTGATGATAGAGTTCCCTGTCAACTACATCCTCAGGAGCGACAGCTCGGTGAATCTCGGGATAATCGTCATAGTGGCCGACTCTGAGGGGCTCACGGACTCGACTATGCTCAGGATAACCGTGTACAAGAGCGCCTCATCGCTGGACGAGAACCCGTGGATGTTCGTCGCGATGCTCATCATGAGCGGCAGCGCGCTGGGATTCTTCATGATAGCCATGGGCATGCGGAAGCGGCCGTTCGAGATCAGGGACATGATGCTCATACACAACGACGGCTTCCTCATCGGCAGGGCCATCGAAGGGCGGCAGGGCGAGATCGACGAGGACGTCCTGAGCGGCATGCTCACTGCTGTCCTGAATTTCGTGGAGGACTCGATGGCATCCAGCCAGGACTCGCTAAAGAGCTTCGGGTTCGCGGAGTACAAGGTGCTGGTCCAGAGGGGCAAGATGACCTATGTCGCGGTGGTGTTCACTGGTGACGCCCCAGACGATATAGAGCGGGCGCTCGAGGAGTTCCTGGTGAAGATCGAGAAGATCTACCGCAAGAGGATAGAGAACTGGACAGGAGACATGGATGTCGATTTCGCGGGCATTGGCCTGCTACTGGAAGGGTTCGTCAACGACCACAGCAAGGCCAAGAACCACTCCCATGACAAGAAGGGCGACAAGGATTGGGTCGTTAGGAAACCGAAGCTCCCGCCACCGCCTGAGGATTAGGCACGAACCCCAGAGATCCATCTGCAAGAGCCACTCCGTATCTCATATTGTCTTTTGCCTGAACCTTCCCTTGGGCACGATCATCTCGAACCGCACGCCATTGCCAGGCTCTCCGTTCTCGAGGATGGATATGCCAGTTATCCCCAGTATCTCCTTTATCAGGAACATACCCATGCCGCCCGCTCTCGCCCCACCCAGCTCGAACAGCCTATCCTTCACCGCGAGGTCTATCCCGATGCCGTCGTCCTCATAGACGACTACGAGACTGTCCCCGACGAACTCGTGGGATATGACGATGTTCTTGACGCGTTCACCGTGCTTGAGCGAGTTGACGATGAGATTGGAGAATACCATCTCGAACATCGGATCGACGAGCATCTCGAGTCCGCCCAGATCTTCCTCGACCTGCACAGTGCCCAAATCGACCGAGACCATCGCTTTGGCCAGGGCGTCCTTAAAGTCTACCCATGCGGGCTCCAACGTGCCTGTTTTCTGATACTGTCCTGCGAAGTCGAGCTGAGTGACGATCCTCATGTAAGCCGCCCTCGCACTCTCCAAGTACTTCCCCACCGAAGAATCCTTGAGGCTCTCCTCGATAAGGAACAGATTCGCCGAAAGGATCGTCACGTGATTCCTGATATCGTGTCTGGTGATCCTGCCCAGCAGGTCGAGCTTCTTCTGTGCCAACTGAAGATCCGCCTGGGTCTTCTTTGTATGCGACACGTCCCTGACCGTGGACAGGATCGCGCTCTCACCGCCGAAGTCAACCACCCTGCTGCTGATCCTGACCGGAACGACTGAGCCATCCTTCCGGATGTGCTCGCTCTCGTAGATGGCATGACTCTGCCTCAGTAGGGTGCGGACCCTCACGGTGATCGTCATGGCGAACTGAGGAGTGGTGAATGATGAGATCGTCATTCCGAGGAGCTCGCCCCTCGAGTATCCCAGGTGCTCGGTCGCCGCATCATTCACTTCCATGATGCAACCGTTCAGGTCGGTGACGAACACGGGGTCTCCAAGATGCTGGAAGAGGGTGGAATATTTCCTGCTCGTCATCACCAAGGCATCCAAGGCGTCATGCCTCTTGGTGCGATCTATCACCACGGACAGGCCGCCCACTATATTCCCAAAGGCATCGTAGATCGGGGAGCTGTAGAGCTCAACTACGAGATCCTTGCCGGAGCCAGGCACGAAGAATGGGACATCGTCCGCCTCGGTCGCCTCACCCTTGATCGTCCCCTTGATGCGAGCGTCCTGATCGGATGTGTCCAGAGAAGGGACCATGTCGAACACGTTCCGCCCGAGGGCCTGCGACTCGCTGAGCTCGGTGATCCGCACCATCCCGGGGTTCCAGATGCTTATGCGGAAGTCTCTATCGAATGCGAGCACGCCGACGATGCTGGTGTCCATCACCCGCTCCAATAGCTCGAGGTGCTGTCTTCCAGCAGCCTTGGCACGTCTTGATTCGACCAGGTTGTGGATAAGATGGTCGAGTTCCTCGAACTGGGACTTGGCATCCGTGCTCTTCTGAATGTAGAAATCGGCACCGTTGTTCAGCGCATCCACTGCGATCGATTCCCTACCTTTTCCCGTGAACAGTATGAACGGTATGTCCAAGCCCATCGCTCGGATCGACTTCAGGAGCTCTATTCCGTTCATGACGGGCATGTCGAAGTCGCTGACTACCGCGTCGTACTTGTGTGTCTTGAGCTTCTCTAGCCCTACCTCGGGAGATGGTTCGCACTCGACGGTCAGTCTTTCGTCCCGCGTCAAGTATGCCTTCATCAGCTCTAGGAAGATCGGCTCATCATCCACACAGAGAACGGTGATGCCCGTGTAGGCTGTTTCAGCCGACACTTCACTGCGTGTAGGGGGCCACCCCATGGATTTCTGCGTAAGTACTGACCTTCGGGAGATAATCTGATTTGCGAACTATTTTATCCTTTCACCTGTACACGGGCCGACCAGTCAGGCATGATATCATCGATGCTTGCCAATCGTTCATAGTCAGGGGTTGCGATCTGCCGTAAGCAAGACCATCTAAGAAGGATGGGGCGAACCGCTCTACGCACGACAGATTGTGGAAAAGGATGATGCCGGGCCGTCGTCGACCCAGCAGTGGAGCCAGAACGGGTTTGTTCAATCCTTCTTCGGAGGTGGCGTCTCGTCCGCAGGGGGCGGTGGCGGTGAAGGTTCGTCGTACAGCTGCGCTATGGGGCTCACTGCATCCTTCATGACCGCCTTCGCATCCGACACCTTCGCCTTCCGCCTCATGCCGTAGATGAGCGGGATGGAGATGCCAACAATGATCGCGAGGATCAGGAGGACGATGATCAACGTCCACAAGTCCACGCCGAACACTGTGGTCCCGCCCGAGCCGTTGTCGAGGAGCTGTAGGGAGATGTCACCCGCGTTGCCCGCGTTGTCTATGGAATAGAACTCGACTGTATGGTTGCCCGAGCCTGGAACCTCGAATGGCACGGCGTAGTTCATCCACTCCCCGCCATCGACCCTGTACTTCGTCATCAGCACGCCACTGGTTGGATCCGTCGCGGACAGGGTCACAGTCGAGCCATCCACGGATGCCGTTGTTTCAGGAGCCGTCGCATCCACCTTCACGGTCAGCTCCTGGATATCGGCCGATATGCCCGCGACATCCGTGCAGTAGTACTCCAGCAGGAACACGCCATCCTCTGATATGCTCAACGAGGAGGCATAGTCGACCCAAGGTCCTCCGTCGATCCTAATGGTGAAGTTTGCGATGCCGGAGCCAATGGTCCCGTCGTCACCTTGGAGAGAGATCGTGACATCCGATCTGTACCAGCCGTTCTCACCCAAGGTCCCTGAAGGAGCGGCCGTCGCCTCTGGTGCAGTCATGTCGATATTGATTGATGCCGACTGGATGTTCTCCGCGTTCCCAGCGAGGTCTACGGAATAGAACTCGAGCGCGTGCGAACCTTCCGCGGACACCGTTACGGCAGATGTATAATCCGACCATTCGCCGCCGTCCAGCCTGTAACGTGTGTAGTTGACGCCTTCATCATCGTCTTCTGAGGTCAGCGTGAACTCGACCGCGGATGTGTACCATCCACTCGAACCCTCGGTGCCGGACAGGTCGAGCGTCGTTGCGGGGGGAGCGCTGGAATACAGCACGAGGTCCCCATACAACGATGGCGTGGAAAGCATCTCATCGATCAGAGGCCAGTAACCGTATGTCTCGGTTGAACGATCCAGAGCGGCGCCCGCGAACCCGAGGATGTCGCCTGCGGAGGCGAGGATCAGGTCGAGCGGTATGCAGAACTCATACACCCTGTGGTCATCCGCGAGCTGATCGCTCGATCCGAACCCCGCTGCGGCCCAGAGGCCATCATGGTATGGCAGGAGTGGGTCGAATGGAGAGCAATGGGTGCTCCATGTGCTATAGAACTCATATGTCTGATGGACCTGTGAGCCTTCGCCCATGATTATGAATCTGTCCTCGTGCTCGGGCGTCAGGATGCCATCGTTCCCGGTGTCGAGACAGACGATAGCGCCATCATTATCGTCCTCTGTGAGATCCCCGACGAAATCGTAGCATACGAATAGATGGGTCCCGTTGTTGAGGACCAGCATGACCAAGTCGAGCCCGCTCAACGGATCGACCAAGACAAAGGAGACACAGGTTGCGTCCTCCCACTCGCCCGCAGAATAGACACCGTCTATCGTGGGCTCTTCCGACGCCCAGTACGAATATATCATCGGGACGGCAGGGTCGAATTCAGATGCCAAGTAAGATTCCGTCTCATACGTCTCGTAGTCCAAGAAGGTCAAGTCATCCATGAACAGGTTCAGCCTCACCTCGTATGGGCCATCGATATCATGCGCCGCGATAAGCCAGCTATCGAACATGACCTCGACCGTCTGCATCCCCTCGGAGAGCGTCGCCTCGACCAAAACCGAGTCGATGGAGACGAAAGTGAAGCTTCTCAGCTCCGCTTGTATGAGATATGTCCCTTCGATGGTCACATTCACACGGACCTCGACCACGAGATATTCGTACAGCAGGTCCCCGTCATCGTCGTATCCATAGTCGGAGTGCGGCGCCCCGAACTGCGCGGGTATCTGCGAGAACTCGTTGAACGCATAATCGGATGTCGTGTAGTAGCCGCTCTCGATCAAATCGCCATCGTGGTAGAGATATAGATCCGCATAGTACGGTCCGTCGATGCCGTTCTCCAGTATATCCCAGCCTGGGATGTAGACGCTTATCACCACGAATCCTTCCTCGCAGTACTGGGTCGTCTCGACATAGGCGATTGTATTCCAGTACTCGTCGAAGAGGTACACTCGGACCGAGAGCTCGTCGCTCATGAACACTTCAATGTTGACTTCGATCACGAGGTATTCATAGATCGAATCGTCGTTCTCGTCATAGCCGTGGTCGCTGTGAGGAGGGGAGAACAATGCAGCGGATTGGAACTCGTCCCAGGAATAGGAGGCCGTATAGTACAGATGGTCGTCCAGTGCGTCCATCTCGGCATCGTAGAGAGACATATCGACACGATAATAGCCATCCCTCTCGGATGCACGAATCCCTGGGCCGTAGAACCAGAGTTCCACCTCCTGAATGCCAGCTTCGAGATAGCTCGTGTTCTCAGTCCATTGGACGTAGTACCAGTATGGGTCGTACATGTCCGCCGAGACCGTGTATTCTCCGGACACGGTGACCTCTACCGTTGCCACGACCACGAGGTACTCGTATAGACCGTCATCAGTGGCATCGACAGGGAAGTCCCAGAAGGTGGTCGAGAAGTATGACGGTGGTGGTTGGAACTCGTCGTATGTGTAGGAACCCGTCACATACTCTTCGAAGTCTGTGTAGCCCCATCCTTCGTATTCGAGGTAGAGATCCACAGTATACGGGCCATTCAATCCAGAATCATGAATCGATTGACCATCGCAGCGCAGGTCGAATGTCTGGACGCCGGGGTCCAGGGAGGCCGTGTCACTCGCGATGCAGACAAAGGATCCCCATTCATCCCACAACCATCCCTCGATGGTGTACTCGCCTGCGGATGTGATGTTGACGGTTGCCTCGATGACGAGATAGTCATAGAACCCGTCATCATTGGCGTCGTAACCGTGGTCCGTGTGTGGCGGCGTCAATTCGGAAGGCGTCTCGAAATCATCGTGCGCGTACGATTCGGTGAAGAAACCGTATTCATCAATCGTCGTGCCAGCGTACGGATCGGTCAGTTCCGCATATGCCTCGTAAGGCCCATCAAAGCCGCCACTCTGGAAGACAAATCCCGCGAAGATCGCGTCGATGCTCGCGAAACCTATCGCAAAGTACGCGATATTGGAAACATACGTTATGATCGTCCCATAGCTATCATATAGGAAGACATAGAGGAGGTAGTAACCAGCAGTGGAGACCTCCAGATCGATCGTGATCACGAAGCTGTCGTACAGTCCGTCGCTGTCTGCATCGATCGTGTACTCGGTATGTGGAGGGATGATACGGGCCGAACCTTCGAACTCGTTGTATCCGTACCAATCCGTCTCGTAGGAATCGCCATCGATGTATCTGTAGGTATCATCCATGAAGAAGAAGTCCACCGTGTAATTCCCGTCCACGCCGTTAGCTCTCAGGATCTCTCCATCGAACCAGAGCTCGACCACTTGTGCCCCTGCATCCAGCGAAACATAGCCTGAATAGTAGTCCACCACGGCCATTCCGGCATCTGAGAGGTCAGCATCGAATAGGTAAATATCACCCACGGACACATCGACTGGCACTTCCACGACAAGATAGTCGAACAATCCGTTGGCATTGTCATCATATCCGTAGTCTGAATAGGGCGGTGAGAGAGTTCCGGAGGGCTGGAACTCGTCGTAGGTGTATGAGGTGGTGGTGTATTCGTACTGGTCCAACCTGATCAGCGCGTCGTTGTACGCGTACAGGTACACCTCGAACGGCCCGTCGCGGTAGTCATGCCAGATTTCTGAACCATCGTACCTGAACTCGACCACATGGGTGCCTACCGTGAGATGAGTGTAGTTCGTCAGCCAATCGACATGGGAGTCATAGACATCCCATAGGGAGGCGTGCATTTCGTAGTCGCCTTCCAAGATGACATCGACCGTGGCCTCGAGGACCAAATCCTCGAAGAGGGTGTCCCCATTGCTATCGTATCCATAATCTGCGAAAGGTGTGTTGAACCTGATCTCCGGTGGATCGAATTGGGTCCACGAATATGCAGAGGTGATGTAGCTGTCTGTGGACAAGTTGCCCGTAGCTGAGGAATACAGTAGGAATTCTACCGTGTAAGGGCCGTCGATCTCGTACGAGTTGATTATCCTCGCATCGAATGATGGACGGAATATATGAGGACCGGCCTCCAATTCCGCCCATGCACCAGCCGATGCGACATGGTCATAGGGCGGTATGGAGAGCACCGCGTCGATACCATAGGCACCTGGGATGTATACTTCCAAAGATACATTGAACGAGAGCGTGTCGAACAGGCCATCGATGTCCGTATCGTTGACGAAATCGCTATGGGGCGGTGCGAAAACCGCTTCGAGCACGGTAGTGGTCAGGGAGACCGACGCGATCGAGGAGGTTTCGTATGATGTGGCAAAGACCGTGGTCGTATCCTCGAAAGATGCCGGGGTCCCAGGCACATTCACGCGTATGATTATATCGACGCTCGAACCAGGAGCTATATCTCCTGTATCCGGGATGCCGTTCAGGTTATCGTCCCCGAGCGGGTTCAAAATGGCGTCGAGGCGCTCGATCACCCAATCAGCGCTCGAGAGACAAGTGATATCGAAGGAATCAGTTGCCAGGCCGTCGTTTGTCACTGTGAGCAGATATTCGATATAATCGCCTGGGATGACCTCGGATTCCTGTTCTGGGCCGATGAAGAAGTCCACAGCGGAGAATCTGATCGCGAGGTCGTCACTGAGTGAATCGGAATAGTAGGAGTATTCGGAGCCCATCGTTCCGTCGTCGTTCTCGATCCCTACGGTGGCATCTGAGGCCATATTGCCGTTCATAGGACCGTACTGGAACCATATCTCCCCGGTCTCGTTGAGGATTATCTCGAACGTCATGAGGTCGGACGAGCCGAGCTCGCAGATGTTCTCGAACTCCACGACCAGCTGCCGCTCGGGCGCCAGCCCTATGGTCTCGTAGCGTATCGAGGCGAGGTTGTATGTATGGTCCACATACAGATCGTCCCAGTAGATGGCAACTATGTTGTTCGGGTTAAATATGTTCGGTATCTCGTAATTGAACAGATAGTAGCCGCTGCCATCGAACATGATGAAACCGTTCGACGAGGCATTGAACATCCCGTATGTGTTGCCGTAATAGGAGAAATCGAAACCTATCGGGAACGGGCCGCCATAGTCATCGTCACCGTCGATCCCGGTATCGGTCCCGGTCCCGCTTATGTCTATCCAGTCGAAGGGGACCGTCGGGTCTGGCGCGTTGGAATCCAACCAGCAGTAGCCGTAGGCGTCAACAGGACCCATTTCCGCTCTGCCAGTGATCGAGATCACGGAGAACACGGTGGCGGTCATCACAGTCACAATCGCGATTGCTAGCAGCTTTCGCAGAATCATATCGACACCCATCCACATCTGCCCCGTTAGGGGCAGTTACGAATGAGTGAATCGGGTTCATTGATATTAAAACGCTCTTTGGGAACATCGAGAAAAGAGAAGCTGCCGGGCCGTTCTTGGCCCGGTGATAATAAATCGAGAGGTTTATTGTTCTGGGGGAGGCGGCAACTCCTGATCGGGTCCAGCTGGTTGGCTGCCGTCGACTTGATCGGCTGGTATCGACGAGTCGTGGAACTGAGTTGGCCCTGCGCCTTTCCTCTTGTTGCGCATGACGATGAGGACTATCACGATGATAGCGACGATCATCGCCAGCAAAGCCATCTGCAGGAAGAACACGGTTGACTCCAGACCGAAGATGCCCGAGGCGTTCTCGAGATATATGAGCTCGATCTCGCCGGCATTGCCTGCGTCGTCGGTAGAGTAGAACTCGACCGTGTGGTTGCCAGAACCGGTCACTTCGAACGGCGCTGTGTATACCACCCACTCGCCACCGTCTATCCTGTACATGGTGACATTCACGCCGCTCGTACCATCCGATGCCGTGAGCGTAACGGTCGAACCTGACACCGTTGCGGTCGTCTCAGGCGCGACAGTATCGATATTGAAGGTCAGCTCGTTCGTGCTCCCCTCATTCCCCGCGACATCTATCGCGAAGAACTCGATCGTGTGCTCGCCATCATCGCTGATGCTTATCGCAGACGTATAGTTCACCCACGCTCCGCCATCAATCCTGTAGCGCAGGACTGAAACACCTGAGCCGGATGGGTCCGAACCTGCAAGGACGACAGACACCCCGGAAGTGTACCATTCATTGTCTCCCACGGTTCCGGATGGTGCCGCGGTCGCAGTCGGCGCATGCCTGTCTATTCCGATCTTGACGGTGCGCACAGGCTCTTCGTTGCCCGCCATGTCGTCAGAGTAGTATCGGAGCGTGTGACTTCCATCTGCGGTGACCGTGAACGAATCAGTGTACTCGGTCCACGCACCTCCATCGAGGGAGTAATAGGTCGAGTTCACTCCGCCAGTGCCTCCGGCAGCGGTCAAGGTGACCTCGACATCTGAGATGTACCAGCCGTTCTCACCTTCGGTGCCTGCTAGATCGACCGTGGTGAGCGGGGGCTCCTCCGACAATGTCAGAGTGCCGTACATGTCCAGTTCCGGTTCGTCCCAGAAGAACGCAGGCCATGTGCTGTACACGCTATCCGAGGCGTCGTACACTCCGGGGTCCATGCTGCTCAAGGCGGCGAAGCCGATCGGATCACCTGGCGATAGCATCAGAAGGGCCAGCGGTATCGAAAACTCGTATATCCTGTGCGCCGTCGACGAGTCCGGGCTGGAGTTGAAGCCTATTGCTCCCGCGAGGCCGTCATGGTCCGTGAGGAGCTCGTCGAATGGCGCGCAATCGGTGATCCAGTCCCAATAGTACGAGTCGAAGACCAGGTGATAGGAGTCCGTCCCGAACTCGGTGGCCTCCAGCACGAACTGGTCTTCGCGACCGTCCGATGCGATAGTATCGTCATCGGTGTCGAAGGCTACCGAAGCGCCATCGCCGTATGTCTCCGTCGTGTCCCCGGTCGCATCTATCAGGATGTAGAGGTTGGCATCGTCGTTCAGGATGTACATCTTGGCCGCGACCTCGTTCATCGCATCGACGATGACGAAATCGATGACGCCCGCGCCGAACCATTCATCTGCGGACACTGCACCGTCCACGACCGGTGGCTCGTAAGCCCAGCCGGATTCCATCGATGGGACGGTCGGGTCGAAATCGGTGCTGTAGTATGTCGCGCCGAGATAGTAGTTCTCTGAGTCCATGGTGTTCTCGTTCGAATCGGCCAACACGAGGTTGACATACCAGGGATCGCCACCAGCTACCGCTATGGTCCACGCATCGAACCACAGCTCTACCTCGTAGACATCGACATCGAGCTGGACCTCGACGAAGACCACATCGATCGGGTCGTCGTACTCGTCATAGAGCACTCCATAGACGAGGTACTCACCGGACACATACGACTCGACGGATGCGGTCACCACGAGGAACTCGTACAACAAGTCGCCGTCTGAATCGACTGCGTGGTCAGAGTGCGGCGGGGAGAACTCGGCTGGGATCCCCGCGAAATCGTACCAGTAGTAGTAGTCGTCCGTGTAGTATTCGTCGTAATCGAGGGTGTATCCGCCCTCGTCCTCGATCCACATCTCGAGATAGTAGTAACCACTTACACCGCTCATCCCCAGGAGCCAACCGTCGAATGTGAGCTCGACCGTCCTGGTCCCGATGGACAAGCTCTCAGTCACCGACACGGTGGTGATGTAGTATCCCCATGGGTCGTACAGATCCGCCCACAGGGTGTATTCGCCGCTCTCGTAGCATTCGAGCAGCACGTCCACTATGAGATAGTCGTACAGATAATCATCATCGACATCCAGCGCGTAGTCGTAGTGCGGATAGCTGAACACCACGGGCAGCGGGTCGAAGTCCACCATGTAGTAGTCGTCGGTGTAGTAGTAGTCTGAATCGTAGTACGCGTATGAGTAGTAGTCGTACATGTCCAGGTAGACATACCAATAGCCGTCATAGCCAGCTTCCCACACCCGATAGGAATCCACTTCCAGTTCCACGACCGTCAACACGTCCTCCTCGAGGTAGATGTCTACGGTCATGAATTCGTAGTTCCAGTCAGGGTCGTAGATGTAAGCTTCTATGACGTACCAGCCAGTGTACGATGCGCGTACATTGATGGCGAACACGAGGTAGTCGTACAGTCCGTCGCTGTCGTCGTCCCTGCCATAATCGTCATGCGGCGATTCGAAGTACGCCCCAAGAGGGTCGAAGTTGCTCAGGTAGTAGTAGCCGGTGGAGTAGTAGTTGTAGTCCAGTTCCTCGAAAGTGGAAGAATCTGCAAGGTGCATTTCCAGATAGAACTCTCCGCTAACGCCGTTCGTGATGATCGAATAGGAATCGAGCACGACATAGTAGGTAGACACGCCAGCATCGAAGTACAGCGTCTCGTCGATATAGTCGAACTCGTAGTACCAGTAGTCATAGATGTATATCACCAGGTCGTAGTACCCGGCAGACAGGCAGTCGATGTACACCTCGATCACGACCTCGTTGAAGTAGAAGTCGCCGTCCGTGTCCACCGCGTAGTCTTCATGCGGAGGCGCGAACATTATGTCAGGACCGTCGAAGTCGGTGCAGCTATACGCGCCGGTCTCATAGAAATCAGAGTCCGTGCTGTTGGAGTCGTCGTACAGGTACAAGTACAGGTTGTACGGACCATCCAGGCCTGAATCATATATGTCCGATCCTGGGATGGACAGCTGCACCACGGTCTCCCCTGTCGATAGGTCCCAGCCATCCGTCAAATAGGTGATGTAGTCACCGTAATAATCGTCCACATACACCTCGATGGTGTAGTAACCATCCTTCAAGACCTGCAGCGTTATGTTCACAACGAGTTCGTCGTAGTATGAATCACCGTCGATATCGAGCCCGTGATCCGAATAGGGCGTGCTGAACAGCACCCCTGGAGGGTCGAAGTCGTCGTAGTTATAGGACGATGTGTAGAAGTCCGAATAGCCGATGGAGTTCCACTCGGCATCGTACAGGAAAGGCGACACATAGAACGACCCGTTCTCATGAGAGTCATAGATATTCTCACTGGGCAGGTACAAGGTGATGTTCGAGAAACCTTCTAGCACATACACATAGTCTGTACTCCCAAACAAGTAGTACAAAGACGGCGAGTAAAGGGACAAGTACAGATACGCTGATTGGTCCTGGAACGACCATATGGATATGTTCACGACGAGGTAATCGTAGTCGCCATCGGAGTCGCTATCGTATACGGAATCGCTGTGGGGTGGTACGTAGACGATGGATGCCGACTGTGTCACCAGGGTCGCGGTGTCGTTCACGGTCGGGTCGGAGTACGCTGATGCCTTCAGCACGGTGGTCTCGAACAACGAGGTCGGCGTATCCGGGATGAGTACCTCGACGATCATCCAGTACTCCTCGCCTGGGAGCAGGTCCCCGGTGTCCGGGAGGCTGTTCCCGTTGTTGTCCGCCAGACCCGAATATACGGCATCGTACATTTCCACGTTCCATCCTAGATCGCTCCAATCGAGTTCGATATCATAGGATTCCGTGGTCAGACCGTTGTTCCTGATGCTGAGGTCGTAGGAGACATAATCGCCTGGATCACCGTACGACTGCTGGTCGGGGCCGAAGCCGATCGGCCCCTGCTCGAACATGATGGCGAGGCCGTCCGTGATGACCGCCTCGTTGTATCCGTATTCGGACCCATAAGTACCGTCCGAGTTCTCGATACCTATGGTCGCGGAGGAGCCGTCCAGACCGCTCATGGTGAGGTACTGGAACCATATCTCTCCCGTCTCGTTCAGGATGAGCTCGAATGTCATCCGGTCGTAGTTGTATCCCCTGGTTATCTCGTCCCACTGGACCACGAATTGACGGTCAGGGGCAGTTCCGATGGTCTCATAGAACACGGCACCGGAGTTATAGTCCGGGTAGAAGACGACCAGATTGTCCCAGTATGGTGCGACCAAGGCGTTGGGGTCGTAGTAGTCGGGGATGGGATAGTTCCAGTATTCGTATGAGGCCGATGTGAACGATATGAAGCCGTTCGTGGACACATATGCGCTCGTGTAGACATCGTCATAGAACGGGAAGCTGAACCCTATGCTGATCTCCGATGAGACGTCATTTTCGAAGTAGCTGTAGAAGCCCACGTCCGTGCCGGTGGAATTTATGTCAATCCAGTTGAACGACACGGTGGGGTTTGGTGAGTTGGAGTCCGTCCAAGTATAGCCGTATGCGTCCGCGCCGCCCTCCGAGGCGCCTGCGGGCCACGATACGAAGGCGAACGCAGTGGTGGTCATCAGTAGGACTAGCACGTATGCTGATAGTTTGCGGGGGATCATGTTCAAACACCGGTCTTCTGCCAGGTCCCCCTGGCAGTTTATCGGCGAGTCATCCATCTGTGGATTATTTATACCCTCCTTTTTCAAAAGAAAAAGGAATCGGCACTGGCGACCGTCTCAGGGGCCCGTGCTGAAGAGGACCAGCTGGTTGTCCGTTGAGCCACCGAGATATAAGACGCTGTTCGTTGACAGGATTTCATCAATGATGATCATATCTATCTGGACCACTCCGAACGGGTACTCCTGGGCCCCTTTGGTAGCCCATTGACCTTCGAGGACATAGAATGAGGATGCGTTCAGGGCGATGCCCTCCCTGAGGTCGTAAGGCAGCCCACGATCGTAATCTATGTCGAACAGGCGCCATCCGGTCTCGCCCAGCCTCTGGTCGGATGTATATGATGACACTCCGTTCTCCGAGAACCATTCGACCGCGTCGTACTCGAACTCGTACGTCTGGTTCTGCACGCCGAACAGTTCCTGACTGCTATAGGCGATCGGGAGCGTGGAGGCGAGTATGATAATGAAAGAGGCTGCGACAGCCATGCCTAGCTTCTCGCGACCCTTGACCATGTACGCGAACCCGAGACCGATGAGGATGGCGAAGGCGGGCATGAGGAAGTCGAATGTGCGGTAGATGATCATGTGGGATGTGGCATCGTTCGCGCGTAGGAAACCGAACAGGATCAACGAGAGCGGACCGAAGATCAGCGCTAGCAGCAGGTTCTTGGAGGGACCGATGTCCGAGAAGGCGAGCTTGGCGCCCAACCATGCAGGGGCTGTGAGTATGACGTATGCGGCCATCGGGACAATGAGGAGTGCCGATGGAGCGGGAATGCCTGGGAAGATGGGTGTGTAATAGTTCATCACGAGGAGGCCTAGTCCTATTGCAGGGACTATCAGACCGAATGGAAGCTTGGTCATTGACGCTCTGCGGGATGACATCCATAAGGCGGTCAGCAGCATCAAGACGGCGACCGCGAGGTAGAGATAGAGGTCGGTTCCGGGGGAGAGGTAGTCGAGGTACGGCAGACTGACATAGTTGTAGTAGGCTGCTGCGAGCAACCAGGAACCTGCGATCGTGACGATATCGGCGTATGTGTTCTTTGATATCGATCTGCTTCGGATGGAGCGTATCGAATCCAAGGCGATGGCGAAGGTCAGTATGATGAACGCCACCACGGTCGTGTGGTGGTGGGTGAAGACGAGGAATGGCAGGGGGATGGTCATCAGCAGTCGGTATCGAGGTTCTGACCTCTTCACGAACGCGAACAGGATAAGAAAGAGCAGGACGAATCCGAGCGTCTCCTTCCATACACATCCAGTGACGAAGACGAAGGAGCCGATGAACGCGAGAACGATACCTGTCGAGACCGAGGGGCGATGGATCCGCCACATGTGAAGAGCCAAGGCGAATCCTAGGATTACGGCAATGGAGCCGATGACCGAGGTGATCCATTGAGTGGATGTGACCGGGTCGAGGTCGATTGTGGAGCATATGAATGAGATGACCAGGCCGAGGATGGGCATGTCGACCACATAGCTGTCTATTTGAGACGAACCGACCGAGAAATCGAGATGGCCAGTAAGGAAAATATCTTGGCTGACTCTGAGTTCACTCAGCCCATCGATATTGTTGGGAAGAGGTGCCCACGCAAGAGGAAGCACACGGATGGAAATCGCTGCGATGAACAACAGGCACAACACGCCAAGAATCTGGTGTTTCCGCAATTCACAGGACCTCCCAGCCAACTTCTTTTGAATCCCACATGGGGTAATAAACTTTGGCAAGTCTCATTGGGTCGCTGATTGACGATGAATAGGTCCGAGAAGATACTGACTTGTTGCGTGGTTCTGTTCGACACAGACATAATGACGTTAAGCAAAAAGGATGATTCCGAGATAAAGCTTAAGAATCGCGCCGTAGATAAGAGGAACCTCGCGGTTCTGGAGAAAATCGTTCATGAGAATTCGGAGACAATCAGGATGACAGAAGGTGCTCAATGGCAGATAACTGCGGTATTGCCTGCATATAATGAGGCAGATACCATCGGTCGGATCATCGGTCAGGTGAAGCCCTTTGTCAATGAGATTGTTGTTGTCGATGATGGAAGCACGGATGGAACCGCTGGGATTGCTACCGAATCAGGTGCTATGGTCATCAAGCATCCGAAGAACGTCGGCTATGGCTCTGCGCTGGCTTCGGGATTCAAGTACGTTAAGGGAAATGGCACGAGCATAATGGTCGTTCTGGATGCGGATGGACAACACGATCCAGCAGAAATTCCTAGACTCACAGAACCAATAATTGCTGGAGAGGCAGATATAGTCATTGGCTCAAGGTTCATTGATGCTGACCAGACTGCAATTCCCAAATATAGGAGATTCGGAATTGGAGTAGTCAATAAGGCGTGGAAGATTGCAGGCGGTGAACCAGTGACTGATACTCAGTGTGGTTTCAGAGCCTACTCGAGAGCAGCTATCGATACGATAGACATCAGGGAGTCGAATATGAGTGCGAGTCTTGAGATCCTGGACGAAGCTGAGAAGCACAAGCTCAGACTTGTAGAGGTTCCAGTATCAGTGAAGTACGGCGGATATTCTTCAACTATGACTCCTGGCAAGCATGGCATGGAACTGGTGAATTATGTCCTTCGGAAGCTAAAGGATGAACACCCTCTGTTGATATTCGGGGTCGGGAGTCTCATCTTCATTTCGGCTGGCCTGGCGTTCGGGGTGTATTCGATTAATTCATACTTCGACTCAAGGTACCTTCCTTTCGGACCGACAATCATTGCCGCGATTCTGGTCTACGTGGGCACGCTCATGATGTTCGGTGGCCTCATACTGAATTCCATCCAATCGCTTGCCGCAAGATTGGAGCAGAAAGGACTATAGAAGAATCTGTCTAAGATTGGGATTCCAACTTTCTTGCACGATGACTCCTCAGCAATTCTGGGATACTCCACAACAATCCAATCAACCAGCACTCGGACCGGACAAGGTATAGAATCGCGCACAAGACAGTCTCGCCTTTTCCAAACCTCAGCGCCAATTCACAGGTCTTAGATGAAACGGATACAAGAAGGCATGCAGAAGCCAAGAATGCCGTGATGATGAAAAGGAAGCTAAATGGAATAAGAAAGACGGAAAGAAACAAAAGGAAAAGGAATGGCGCATCTGCGAGCATCCTTAACGGATTGATGTTGTCCCCGAACATAGAATTTGGATGTTTGTGAAATACGCGTAAAGCGTGCTTAGAGCCATGCACTTGTTGTTTGACGTACGCTTTGAGGGAGGACCTGTGATAGTGCCAAACCACAGCTCTAGGATTGAAATAGATTCTCTTTCCAATGGTGCTTAGCCTGTGACCGAACTCCATGTCATATGCCAACGGAAAAGAGAGATCGAAGCCAACGCTAGCAAAGAATTCCCTGTCAACGCAGAGGTTCATGTTGGGCAATCGGGTTACTTCTCCCTCTACCATTTTCATGAATCTCAGATCCAAATCATATCCGATCAATCTCTGAAGCAGGTTTACGCCTTTCGGAGTAAGACATGGGCCTCCAGCAACAACATTCCCCTTCCTCATCGAAGCCAAGAGCTCATTCAACCAGTTCTCGTCTGCAACGACGTCTCCATCGATCAGAGCAACGTACTTGGACGTGACCAATCGCTCATTGAAGGCATAGGAAAGAGCTTCTGGCTGTGAGGATTCCTTCACAAACAGGCGGAGGTTCCGATTAGAACTGGCTCTTCGTTTCAGGTAGTCAGTAGTCCCATCGGTCGATGCTGCATCTATGACAATGATTTCATAATCATGTTGACACTTCTGACTCTCGATTGAATCCAGACATTTCTCTATTGTGCTAATGACATTCTTAACCGTCATTAACACCGATAATTCGCCAACTTTTGTCACCTCATCACGGATATGTAATAACGAATAGCTAGAAAAAGGTCCCGTACACAATGCTCATCTCATCAGAGGTCCAACCAGGTGAGACCAACCAATTGTCAAATTCAGTAGTTCGTAACCACATCCTCCTTGAGCCAGCAGCTGATTTTTCCTCCGGCACTTCGACATCCAGTATGAATTCGTACTTCCTCTCGAGGGTATACGGGGGCATGGCCAGGAACCTCGGGTATGGGAGGAGGTCCTCGT
>Ga0180007_10001117_pt1 | contig 38476 bp, 31 predicted proteins | sample MM_PC_MetaG_FD_121122 | JGI IMG/M metagenome (GOLD analysis project Ga0180007, IMG submission 121122) | Groundwater microbial communities from the Aspo Hard Rock Laboratory (HRL) deep subsurface site, Sweden - MM_PC_MetaG | ecosystem: Environmental > Aquatic > Deep subsurface > Groundwater... | reverse complement strand
CCTTACACCCCCGAGTTTAATCCTCAAGAGCGGATTTGGAAAGCTTTAAGGCAAAATGTTACTCATAACCGTTTTGAAAAGGACTTTGATGTTTTAATAAAAGATTGTTTGAAATATCTAAATCGCAACAATTTTAAATCTATTAAATTTGAAAGTTTGTTTGGTCGGGATTAGAGTCCGACCACTATAGTATAATTGATTAATTGTATAATAGTCTAATAGATTAATTGTTACTATCTTCCAATGATTCAATTAGACAATTAATCAATTATTCTATTATCTAAATGAAACGAAAAACCCTAAAAACAATCTGGATCCTCCTGGCGGCGATGATCATTATTTCGATGTTAATTTGGACTCTGGGAGCGCTGTATTATTAATATACTAAAAAAACCGGGTTTCTGCTAGTCAAAAATATGGCTCGGTTTTTATATTTTCTTAACAATCCCCTTATTAGCATCAACTTCCACCATATCACCGTCCTTTAAAACTTGAGTAGCGATTTTGGTGCCGATGATGCAGGGGGTTTTTAGTTCACGGGAGACAATGGCGGCGTGAGATAAAAATTCTGATATTCAATTATTCAATATCCGAATAGTCAAATAATCTATCGCTTAAGCACCGCCATAAACGCTTCTTGAGGAATATTAACTTTGCCTGCTTTCATCATTTTCTTTTTGCCTTTTTTCTGTTTTTCTAAGAGTTTGCGCTTTCTGGTGACATCGCCGCCATAAAGTTTAGCCGTTACATCTTTTCTCACGGCCGACAAACGGTCGCCGGCCACAACAGCGCCGCCCACCGCGGCCTGCAGTTTAACCACAAACATCTGCTTGGGCAATGTTTCCTTTAAGGCTCTGATGATTCTTTTGCCTGCTTGATGAGCTTCTTGTTGATAAACGATTGTGGAAAGGGCTTCAACCGGTTCTTCGGCCACCAAAATATCCATTCGGACGACATCGGCCGGCCGATATTCCAAAAATTCGTAGTTGAGCGAGGCATAGCCGGATGATACGCTTTTTAGATTATCGTAAAAATCAACCAAAACAGAAGCCAGTGGAATGTCGTAATGAAGTATGGCCCGGTTTTCCTCTAAATATTCAATATTCAAATATTCGCCTTTTCTTTCCTGAATCAGCTTCATAATAGCGCCAATATATTCTTTGGGAGTTACGACATCGATTCTAACAAAGGGCTCTTCAACCGAGACGATTAAATTTTGTTCCGGCAGTTCCTGCGGGCTGTGAATAATAATTTCCTGGCCGTCTTTTTTATTAATTTTATAGGCCACCGACGGAGTAGTAATAACCAAATCCAAATTATATTCCCGCTTTAATCTTTCCTGAAAAATTTCCAGATGCAAAAGGCCTAGAAAGCCGCAACGGAAGCCAATGCCCAAAGCCGGCGAATTCTCCGGTTCGTAAAATAACGAAGCATCGTTGAGCTTGAGCTTTTCGATGGCTTCTCTAAGCTCGTGGTATTCATCGCCCTCCTGGCAAAAAATGCCGGCAAAAACCATGGGTTTAACCTCCTTATAACCGAGTAATGGTTTGGCCTGATCTTTGACGGATGATATTGTATCGCCGACCCTGACTTCTTCTAAATTTTTAAGGCCGGTAACCATATAGCCGATTTCGCCGGCAGATAGCTTGTCTAATTTTTGATAATCGGGGTTAAAAAAGCCGACTTCCAAAACTTCCGATTCAGCGCCGGTGGCTAAAAACTTAATCTTATCATCAGCTTTTACCAGGCCGCTGACCATCCTGACATAAGCCACCACGCCTTTATACTCGTCGAATTCTGAATCAAATATCAAGGCCTGCGCTTTATCTGAGGCGATTCCTTCAGGGCTCGGGGTATTGTTAATTATTGCCTGAAGAACTGATTCAACATTTTTTCCGGTTTTGGCCGAGACTTCAATTATCTCTTCCTCGCCGCAGCCCAGCAAGCTAACCAGTTCCTTTTTAACTTTTTCCGGACGAGCGGCCGGCAAATCTATTTTATTAATGACTGGAATAATAGTCAGATTTTGTTCCAGAGCTAAATAAAGATTGGCCACTGTTTGGGCTTCTACTCCTTGGCTGGCATCCACTAATAAAACAGCTGCTTCCACAGCGGCCAGTGATCTGGAAACTTCGTAGGTAAAATCAACGTGACCTGGGGTATCGATAAGATTCATCTGATAGCCCTGATAATGCATCCTGACCGGCTGAAGCTTAATGGTAATGCCGCGTTCGCGCTCTAAATCCATTCTGTCTAAAACCTGGTCTTTCATCTTGCGCTTATCAACGGTATTGGTAATTTCCAAAAATCTGTCAGCGAGCGTTGACTTGCCGTGATCAATGTGGGCAATGATGCAGAAGTTACGGATGTTGTTCATAAAATAGATTTACTTGAATTATTTGAGTCCTGCCTCGCCGACCTGTCCGCCGTAGCTTTAGCGAAGGAGGAAGCATCGAGTGAGTGTAACGAATTGAGAGGCGTAGGCGGGTGATCAATGTGGGCAATGATGCAGAAGTTACGGATTTGATTCATAATTGATTATGAGTAATAGATAAAATTCTAAGCACTAAATACTAAACTCTAAATAATATCAAAATTCAAAATCCTAATGTTCAAAACAGTGTTAAGCTAAAAAAATGTTGATATTTAATGTTTTGGATTTAGATTATTTTCCGCCATGAGCCATAGGCCATCGGCCATTTGGCCGAAAGGCGGATCAGTCTTGGGTTGAGGATTTTGATATTATTTAGGATTTAGCCGTTAGGATTTTTTTATTATCGGCTCTAAATGCTTCTGAAAAAACCTCTTCACCATAACAATCTCCTCACAATTGGTAAAGAAGCTGATAATTAAATAAATCACTATGCCGACGATGCCGGCCGCTAAACCCTGAATAAAAACTCCCGCAAAAGTGCGCATATTAACTAAATCGGCCATAACTCTAAGCATAAAATAAACCCCGGCGCCGGCTATCAAAGAATTAAGGCTGATTTTAAAAGTAGACCAGATGATTTTTTTATCATCAAGATAGCCCAAACGAAGCCTTAAAGCCATAGTTAAAGCAATCATGTTTAATATAGAAGCTATGGAAAAAGCCAAAGCCAAACCCTCCACGCCCATCCTGGCGCCTAAAAAATAAGAACCGGCAATGTTAACTACCATAGCGGCCAAACTGATGATGACCGGTGTTTTGGTATCTTCCAAAGCATAAAAAGAGCGGGCCAGCATGGGAATGGTGCTTTGGGCGAATAAAGAAATAATAAACCAGCCCAAAGCTTGAGCCGTATAATAGGTATCGGACCAGTCAAAATTGCCGGCGCCCAAAATTACCCTGACAATCTGGGCTCTTAAAAGGAGGATAAACACCGAAACGGGAATAATCAGAAATAAAATTCTTCTGAAATGAACAGAAAATATTTTTTTAAATCCTTCGCGGTCGCCCAGGCCTAAGGCTTCGCTAAATACGGGAAAGGCGGCAATGGCCAAAGAAACGCCGAAAATGGAAATGGGGAAACTCTGTAAATTATTGGCTAAGTTAAAAATAGCCACGCTGCCGGCTGCCAGGGTGGAAGCAATTATAGTAATAACAATCTGATTAATCTGATTGCCGGCCAGCCCCACGGTTCGCGGGACCATTAGCTTTAACACTTTTTTAACTTCTGCAGTCGCTTTAAAAGACCAGTGGTATTTCCAGCCAGATATTAATACTTCCGGCAGCTGGATCAGCAGGTGCAATACCGAGCCTAAAACAACGCCCCAAGCCAGTCCGGCTACGCCGTATAATTTATAAAAAACAGTAATGCCGAATACTATGCCCAGATTGTAAAAAACCGGCGCCAAAGAAAAACTTAAAAATCTTTTTAAAGAATTGAGGATGCCTCCGATAACATTGCTGATGCCAAAAAAAACAATGCTAATAAGCATTATCCTGGTTAAATTAATTGTCTGAACTAGCTTAGCGCCGCTGAATCCCGGTGTGATAACAGCAACAATCTGCGGCGCTAAAACAAAAACTGCTATGCCGACCAAAACCAAAAACATTACCAAATAATTCAATACTGCATTAGAAAGCTTTAAAGCTTCTTCTTTATTTTTAAACCAAAGCTTGGTAAAAACCGGAATAAAAGCAGAAGCCAGTGCGCCCAGAACCAAAGTATTAAAGATTAAATCCGGCAATCTAAAAGCCGCATAATAACTGTCAAGAATATCGCCGGCGCCAAAATAAGAGGCCAGCAATCTGTCTCTAACTAAGCCGAGTATTTTACTGACAACAGAAAAAGTGGCAATAAGCACAGCTCCGCCCGTGACGGTAGTAATCAGTTTATGCCAAAAGACTTTAACCATAAATTTAAATAATACCTCAATATATTCATGAGGTTAACGCCCTGATTATAGCATTTTTTTTATTTTTTGTGAAGTAAAAAATGCCTCTTTCGTTTAAGGGCATCTCTGGCTGCAAATTTTTTATAAACCAAAAAGCTGCGCTCTAGAAAATTGCGTGAATTATAGAACTTTGAGGAGAGAGATTTTTTTCGTTGAGTAAAACTCGACGAAATAAAGTTTTATAATCCAGCTTCTAAAAACGCAGCTTTTTATCCACCAAACGGATTGATGAACTATCTATATAATATCATATTTACCGGCGCTGACAAACACTGGCCACGCAGACATTCACTGACTAACGCTGACCGCTGACAAATTAGTGTTTGCGGTTCGCGAAAGTCAGCGCGGTTCGCGCTTGCCCGCTGAAGCTTTAGCGTAAGCGGGTGATCAGTGTTCTTTTAAAAAACAATTACTGGAGGGCGAAACGGAAAATTAGATAGCGATTTTTCAGTCATGAAAGAGACCCGACCGAAAAAGAAAGCTAAATGATTTTCCTTAAAAGCCTCCTATGTTAGCATGGGAAGCTCTCTCCCTCCAATAACTATTTTTTATTAAAAATAACAAATAATTAACGGTCAGTGACAAAATTCTATTCATCCTTCTTACAAGAAAAGAATTGAGGATGAGATTAGGTAAGGCCTATAATAAATTTATTAATAAGTGCCCCCTAAAATACTCTCTCCCCAATTCCCTCCCCATAAAAATGAGAGGGATTAATTTAAAGTTCTCTCCCCGATTTTTAGTTTAATAAAGTATTATAGCATACTTTAATAATCTTGTCAAGCATAAAATAAAAAAATAGCCATTTTTTTATTACTTTTTGGCTAAAATTAGCAAAATAATTTAATTTTAAGATATTCTATAAACCTATTAACTTGTCCACCAAAGATATTGGATCAGCCTCATATATTATTTTTGCCCCTGTTTCTTTGCCTAAATTTTTTAGAAGAACCTGAATGGCTCCATCGGCCGCTCCCCCGCTGTTTTTTAAAATGCCTATCTTCTTTCCTAAATCATAAGCAATAGTGAATTCATTCATGGTGCCGGTCCGGCCGCTGATAAAGATGGCGGCATCTATTTCGGCGACCGAAAACACATTTCTATATTTTCTGCAAATCAAAGGATTGTCAGCATAAATAAAATCCTTTGGAATAAAAATCAGCTTGGTAAATCCTTCGGTGGGAAATTTATCTTTTTGAATATGAGCATTCAAATTGACTGCCGGAGAAAAGCCAAGGCATTCGCCGCCGGCTTCTTGAGCGCCTAAAACCGCTTCGTAAGGCAGGCCGGGACAAGCTCCGGTGACTAAAGTATGCCCTTTAACAGCGATTTGCCTGCCGATTGCTCCGGCTTTTTTATTTAGTTCAGCCGGAATGGAGCCGGCTGCCGAACCATAAACACCGATTTTCATAAAAATATTAATATGTTTAGTAGTCAGCTACTTCAATTTTGGCTAAGTCTTCGTTGCTGATGCCTAAGCTTAACGAACGCATCAGCCAATAAGCGGCCGGGCCGTTTTTCATATAGTAGCGCTTGTTGTCCGCCGGATTAACATACCAGGCCTGGCCAACGTTTTCCACCTGCAGCAGTATTCTGCCTTTAACTGAATTGGCTAAATTAGCATCAATGGCCATTTTGCCGCTGCCCTGCGGATTATAGCCGTTATTTATTTCTTGTCCGTCCAGATAACCGTCGCCGTCGGAATCGGGATTATTTTTTTCTGTGCCTAGGCCGTCTTCCAACAGATCGAATAAACCGTCGTTATCGGCGTCTGCTTCCGAACCGTTTAAATTTTCTGCCAGGCCGACAGGAATTTTTGCTAAATCAGCATTAGTGATTCCCAGGCCTAAATTAGTCATTAAAACAAAGGCGGCTCCGCCGTCCGCTAAATAAATTCTTTTACCGTCTAAAGGATTAACATACCAGGCTTCGCCATTGGCTTCGACCTGTAAAAGAATCCTGCCTTTTAGCTCCGCCGCTAAACTTTGGCCGGATTCCGCGGGCGATTCAGCTTCCGGTTCTTCGGGCGGCGGCTCTAACTCTTCCAGATTGTAAAAACGGCAATTGTCTGAAATATTATAAAATCTCACTTTGGAATTTAATTGAAAATCTTTTTTAGAAGTGCCGGGAATCAGATACTCGCCGTCCTGGCAAGCTTGCGTAAGTTTGACAAAAGGAATAGCGACTTCTTCGCCGATATTATGCCAGCCTTTTAGATTGGCTGTGACTCCGATAGTGGCCGCGCAATCGGCCACGAGCTCCGGCATAAAATTACGTTCGGGGCAAGAGCCATCGCATTCCGGATACGGCTGACATTCGCCGGAATTATAACTCTGGCCGCAGGCCACGGCCGTTACATAACCCTCGATGGCAAAATCAGCTTCGCCTAATAGTTCTTCGCCATTACAAAAAAAAGGATTTGCCTGAACTAAACCTGTTAGCGCCAACCAAAGAAATAAAACTGCGCTAAATAACCTTAATAATTTAGATTTCATATTCTACCTTTGGCCGATCAGAACGCCGTAATAATGGTCAGTATTTAATAATGTATTGAATTTAACTTCGTTATTAACCACGGCTGGCTGACCAGCCGCAGTTCCGCCGGACCAGTTTATTTTCAGGTTTTTATCAAGATACAGCTGGCTGGAAAAAACAGTCTGGTTTCTGCCGGACTGGCTCTGAACCAAAAGACTGTAGGGCTGGCTTTTTTTCTTGGATAGCCAGGAAGCTGAAGAAAAATCCAAGCTAAAAGGCAGGCGGTAAGAAAAAGTGATGGTCTTAGCTTCGCCCGGCTCAACCATCAGCCAGTTGCCAAAAACGGTCTTGCCAAATTCTGAATAAACATCGGTATTAGTTTTGGCATCCTTAGTTATTTGTCCGCTGATGGTTAACAAATCCTCATCTTGATGGTAGCCTTCATAAACTTCTTTAAATAGTTCAGGATCAATGACATCGTAACCGGTAACTTCTAAAATCTGGCTGCCTAAAGGAACATAAACTCTGATATAAGAATTATTCTGAACTTTTTCAAAAACATCATCCGGGCTGCCCCGGTGGGTCCGGGTGATGGCCACGGTATCGATAAGCGAACCGTCGGGCTGAAGATAGGCGTAATGGTTAATTTTCTGCTCAACCACCGCATCGGATTTGCCGCCGGCAATATTCTGGTTGACCACCAATAAATAATCCCGCTGGCTGTTTAATACCTGGCCGGCCCACTTTTTTTCCTCAACCTGCTTTTGCAGTTCCTCGTCTAAAAAATAGAACTGAATTTCCTTTTCGGTCAGGGCCTGATTAAGGGTAAGCAATAAAGGCAGGGTCTGATCGGTGGGAATTTCCAAAAGTTTTTCTATAATGATGGGCATTAATTCGGCAATAATCTTTTTAGGCCGGTTTTCTGCCCTATCGTATTCAAACTCTACTTCGTGCTGCAAAGCCAAAATTACCGTTTCCGGAGTCAGCAGCTGATTATAATCCGGCATCTCGATATCACCCACTATTTCCAACAGCTTTGGCAACAACGAAGCATTAAAAGTAATTACTCCGTCTACCGTGGGCCAGCCCGATTTTTCCCAGAACCAGGTTATTTTTTTAGCAGAAGTGGGAAAATCCGGCCACCAGTTAGCATCCCACGCCATCCAAGGAGTGCCTAATAAATGCATGGGAGCCGGGGCGATAATCTTTTCAAAAAAATCGCCTTTCAAATCGTAAAGCCCGCCGGACGGAACCTCCAGATTGGTGATTTCGCCTTTTTTAAGGTCTACCAAAGCAGCGCTGCCTAAAAAGCCGCCCGTAGCTCTTAATTCGTTATTGTTCTGAAATAAAAACAGGTATCGTTTAGGAACTTGGTGGCCTAAAACATTTAAACTAAATTTGATAAAATTTTGAGTGGCTTTTAAGCCGGAGGAAAAATCCGGCAATTTATTCTGAACCTGAATAAAATAATCCCGGTATTGTTCAGGAATAACTTTGGGCTGAACTTCTAAAATATAATCGCTGGCCAAATTTACTTCCTCTTGGGCGTTATTTAAGGCCAAGTTAATTAAAGAAAGGTTATCGGTAATAGTTTGCTGAAAATCCTCGCTTTGCTTAATTTGATTCAAAACGGTGGTTAAATTGCCGGCCGCTTTAGTCAGATGTTGTCCTGCTTTTAAAAGACTCTCCCCCGACTTAATTAAATCCCCCGTGGCCGGCAGATTTTTGGCAATCTGAATTAAGGTTTGATTATAAGATTCTAAATTCTCTTGAGCTAAATTAAAGTAATTGCTGGCCGATAAAAAATAGTTGCCGGCCTCCAGCCAATCAGCTTGGCTAGCCGCCTGGGCGCCTAACTCCAGATCGCTTAAAGCGTTTTCGCTGATGCCCAAAACCTGTCCTTTGGTTATTTCTAAATGCTGATAAAAAAACAGGGCTCTGATGGGCAAAATTAACAACAAGGCCACCAGCATAAAATTTAAAGTTGTTTTAATGCTCAGTATCCAAGAAGATTTAATAGAAGCCGGAGAATCTTTAGAACGATTTTTTAAACTGGTTTTTAGGTTAATCCATTTATCAACAAACCATTTAGTCAGCTTCTCTTTTTTAATCAAAGTTGTTTTGGGAATAGTCAAAGCAGCATCAAAAATTTTAAATTCATCAAAATTAACCCGGGCCGCCTCTAACTTTTTGGATTTAGCCGGCTGAAGCGCTTCGGTTTCTTTAAAATCTTCCTTTTCTTTTTTTAAATCTAATTGATGAATAGAGCCGGAAAATTTAACCATTTTCTCCCGTTTAACCTGTCCTTGCTTATTTAAAGAAATTTGTATCTGATTAGAGGGCAGAATTCCCTTAAAACTGCCGGCCCTGCGCTCTCCTAAAATTAATTTATCTAAATCATTAATTATCGGTTCAATATTTGAAAACGGCTGTTCTGCCTTTTTAGCCGGCAACTTATCTGAATAATTTATTTGTTCATTAACTAAAAAACTGTCAAGCGATAAACTGGCTTGATCGGTTAATTTTTCTTCAATGTTTTTGGCTGAAGACGGATTAAAAACAGCAGACTTGTTCACAGAACTTCTTTTCTTTTTTGTTGTTTTCTTAGTTGAGGTTTTGGGGGCTATTGGGGCTATTCTTTTTTTTCTCGATTCTGTTTTATTTTTTCCGCCAAAGGCGGATTGGCCTTTAGCCAAACTTTTTATAGTTTTTTTCATTGGGGAAAAGTTATTTCAACGACATAATTATAACACAAATAAGCTAAAATCACCAAATTAAAAGAACTAAGAACCAAACAATTTTCAAAATAAAAAACAAAATATCTTATTTCGGTTCTTTTGATTTGTTTGCCTGCCCTGAGCGAGTTGAGCTTTGCTCAACGAGTCGAAGGGGCATTTTTAATTTTGGTTCTTGGATATTTTATATAAATTAATTGTCTCGCTGGCCATCTTCTCCCAGCTGAATCTTTTGATATTTTCTAAACCGCGATTAATGAATTGCCGACGAAAATTTTCATCAGTTAAAACCGATTTTATTTTTTCCAGCATTTCTTCTTCGTTTTCAGGATTAAAATAAACTGCTGAATCTTTTAAAACTTCCGGCAACGAGGAGCGATTCGAAGAAACCACCGGCGCTTGGTGGGCCTGGGCCTCTATCGGCGGCAGGCCAAAGCCCTCGTATAATGATGGAAAAACATATAGAATTGATTGCTGATATAAGCCGGCTAATTCACTTTCCGCCACATAACCGGTAAATATTATATCCGGACAATCACCTGCCAGCTTTTGGATTCTCTGATAAAAAGAATCCAGGTCGCCGACAAATATCAATTGATATTCACAATTCTGATTTAATTTTTTAAAAACCCTAACCAGTCTTTCTAAATTTTTGTGAGGATAAGCGGCGCCCACATATAAAAGATAGGGCTTACAGATGCCGAACCTTGATATATCAGCCGCCTCTTTGTGAGTTTCCAAAAAATAACCTTCGTAAATAATTTTGATTTTGCTGTCAGAAATTTGAAATTGGCTGACAATATCACCTTTAACAAAGTTTGACGGCACAATAATTTTTTCTGATTTTTGAACGGCATGATTCAAAACTCTGTCAAACCCCTTGAGCTTTAATTTGTATTTCCAATTTGGCAGATTAGTGGCTCTGGAATTAGGAAAATGCTTAATAATTAAATCGTGGATCGTAACAATAAATCTCCGATTATACGCCAGGGGCACATTAAAATGAGGAAAATGCATTAAGTCAACTTTTTCCTTTTTGATGACCAGCGGAACTAAATACTGTTCCTTAAAACTATACCACCGAACGTTAAGCAGAACTTTTTTAACTCTCTGATTATTAGAATTGAAAGAATCAAAATTTTCTGAAGCCAAAAAAACCACATACTGATTATTATCATCAGCTTTAGCTACACCGTCAACTAATTTTTGCACGTAACGCCCCAATCCGCGATGTTTGGTGCCGTAGAGACGTGCGTCGATGCCTATTTTCATAGGATAATAGATTATTTGGATAATTGAATAATAGAATCATTGAATCATTGGCAAACAGCAACAATTAACCAATTATTCAATTTGCCTAAAAACCTCTGCCATTTTTTTAGCGCTTGTTTGCCAGTCAAATTTTTTAACCTGCTCATAGCCCTTGTTGATGAGGTTCTGACGCAGCTGACTACTAGTCAATATTTGATTAATGGCTAATGAAATCTCATTGATATTATATGGGTCGACAAGGAGCGCGGCATTGCCAACAACTTCGGGCAGTGATGAATTAGCCGAAGTTATCACCGGACAGCCGCAACTCATCGCCTCGAGAGGTGGAAAGCCAAAGCCCTCGTAAAACGACGGCCAAACAAGGGCTTGAGCCATTTTATAAAAAGCGAATCTGTCATCTGGTTTAATATAGCCGATAAAATGAATTCTGTTTTTTAGCTTTGACTGATTAGCTTTTTGATAAATTCTTTTATAAAGCCAGCCCTGGCCGCCGGCAATAACTAAATCAACATCAATTTGATTCAAAGATTTAAAGGCCTGAATTATCCCCTCTACATTTTTTCTTGGCTCCAAGGTTCCTAAAAATAAAATAAATTTATTCGGCAGATTATACTTTTGCTTGATTGAAATTAGATTATTGGCCTTAGGTTCTGCGCTAACGGCTGAATAAATAACTTCAATCTTGTCTTGAGGCAATTTATAAAGTTCAATTAAATCATTTTTGGTATTGGCTGAAACAGCGATTATTTTATCAGCAGACTTTAACTTTTCCGATAAATCTATCAGCTTATGCCACCAGCGCATCTTGGGACTATAAGCCCAGGGCAGCCGGATAAATGATAAATCGTGGATAGTTATTATAGTTTTTGACTTATGGCTGACTTGCCAAAAATTAAGGTTAGGAAACCAAAAAATATCTGTCCCGCCAAGCAATTCGTCTAAACAGGGTCCTTTAAAGTATTTTAAAGAAAAATTCAAAAATTTGTTGGGCCAGCGATGATAATGCAAGCTGACATTTGGATAATTTTTAAACTCCTGAACCTGCTTAATCTGCCGGCCAAAGCCCTGGTTATAAAACAGCTTGTATTGAGTGCCAGTATTTTCTTTAAACAGATGGTTTAAAATCTCCCAAGTATAAATACCAATGCCGGTAAGCTGGCTGATAACAAAAGTTCTGATATCTATGCCTATGACCATAATAGATTCATTCTATAAAATTGACTAAATAAAGCAACCCCGCCTCTCGACTGCGCTCGAGGCGGGGGCAGGCCCCTGTATATCAACAATAATGATTATTTATCCTTGCAGCCGCAAGCGCAACCTTCATCGCAATCACAGCAATGGCAGCAAACCCCATCCTGACAACTGCATTTAGTATCATCAGTTAAGGGCATAGTGCATTTGGTACAAGTGTCCATATGTTTTATAAATTAATGATTAAAATCCCCAGTTGAGGTGATTTTCATTATATCATTAAAATTATTGTTTGAAAATATCGCTCACGGATAATCACTGGCAGTTCACTGATAGCGCACAGATGGTTCACTGATTATTTATATCTGTGTGTTATCTGCGGGTTATCTGTGCGCCATCAGTGTTTTATCAGTGTTTTGCCGGAAAATTCCTGCCAGCTCTGGCTGACAAAATCGTTTATTTTTTGCTGAAAAATTTCTTTATCAAAATTCTCGGAATGTTTTTTAATTTTTATTGGATCAAATTGATCCAGTTCGCGATTAAATCTGATGACTGTATCGGCCAAGCACTCCCAGGTTTGTTCAATAAAAAACCGGCCGGTTTCGTTTTCTATGACCGTTTCTAAGGCGCCGCCCGATTTATAGGCGATGACCGGCCGTCCGCAGGCCATGGCCTCGACCACAGCAATGCCAAAATCTTCCTCTTGAGGATGGATAAAGGCCCTGGCTCTGGCTAAGACTTTGTTTCTTTCCTGATCGGGTAATTCACCCAGAAACTCAATGTTACTTTTGGCCATTTTTTTAAGATTGGCTTCCTCTTCGCCGCTGCCGATTATTTTTAACGGCATGCCCAGCTGATTAAAGGCCTTAATGGCTATATCCACCCTTTTGTAAGGACGGAGCCGTGAAACAACTACATAATAATTTTCGATTTCCAAAGAAATCCGAAACTGCCCGGTATCGACAGGCGGATAGATGACCGTTGATTCCCGCTGATAATATTTTCTGATTCTCTTGGCCACAAACTCGGAATTGGCAATAAATTTATCGACTCGCTGGGCGGCAATGTGGTCCCAGATCCGCAGTTTGTTCATAATCAGCGGCAGGATTTTTTTAATAATCTTGGGCTGCTTAAGCTCCTCGACATAGTTATGGGCGTCGGACCATAAATAGCGGGTCGGTGAATGGCAATAGCAAATATGCAAAGTGTTGGGCGGAGTGATTACGCCTTTGGAAAAGGCCGAGGATGAGGAAATAACAATATCATAACCAAAAAAATTCATCTGCTCCCAGGCAATAGGCATCAGCCACAAATACCATTTAAAATGATTTTTGCCAAAAGGCAGTTTTTCTAAAAACGAAGTTTTAATGTCTAAATCTTTAAACAAACCGGCTTTCTCGGGGTTATGAATCAAGGTATAAACCGGACTCTCCGGAAACATATTATGCAGTTCCAAAAGCACCCGCTCGGCCCCGCCAAGCTGGAATAAATGATCGTGTGTTAAGGCGATTTTCATATATTTCGATAAATAAACTGAATAAAGTCTGTGGAAAGTCAGCCCGCTTTGCCTCCGAAGCGAAGCAAGCGAATGTCCGCGTCGTCCCTGCCTGCTCATTCGAGTCTGAGCCTGAGGGCTCATCCCTAAAAGTCGAAGACCGATAGGCAGGTGCGTTAATCTGTAAACTCAAATTGAGAAAATGTGGAAAAAGTAAATATTGACTTATTTTAACTATATGCTATCATTAATTCAGAATCCATACGAAAAATACCTCTTAAGGTTCCGTCCTTAGGCGGTGTTTTTCTTTTTATACTCTAATTTTCGCCTTAAATTAGCCATATCTACTATTTTCTCTTTAGCGGATCTTTTCAATAAAATCGAGCATGTATGTACGTAAGGGCTTAAAACTTTCTTTAATTTGTTCTTCTTGTATAGATATCTGACTAAACAATAAAAATCGCCATCGCTAGTGACAATAACGGCGTTATCATAATTATTGAAATCTATCATCGCTTGTAAAACTAAATCAGCATCAACATTTCCTTTTACTTCTCCATCGCTATTAGGTAAAGTCGGTTTAAAAATTAATGTATGGCCTGCTTTCTGTAAAGATGAATATAAATCTTGATTTTCTTGAATATATCCTAAAAATAAATACGCAGTAGAAACACTATACTTCTCTTCTAAATACTTTCTGAATCTCTTAAAATCTAATTTCCAACCTAAACTCTGAATACCCAAATTAAGATTTTGACTATCAATAAATGCAAAATTGTTTTCTTTTTCCTTCATATTTAACTAGCCCCCCTTCTCCCAACCACCGCCCGCGGCGTCTTCAACAATATCTGAATATCCAGAGCCAGGCTCCAGTTTTCTACATAGTAAGTATCTAAACGGACTTCTTCTTCCCATTGTAAATCGCTGCGGCCCGAGACCTGGGCCATGCCGGTGATGCCTGGCTTAATGGCCAGCAGTTTTTTTTGGCGGGTTTTATATCTGGCTACCTCTTCTGGTTCGTGGGGCCTGGGGCCGACCAGGCTCATCTGGCCGCTGATGACATTGATGATCTGCGGCAGCTCATCTAAGCTCCACCTTCGCAAAAATTTGCCGAATTTGGTAATGCGGGGATCGTCTTCCATTTTAAACAAAGGACCGTCTATCCGTTCATTATATTCAGCTAATTCGGGCTTTAATTTATGAGCGTCTTTAATCATCGAACGGAATTTTAAAACACTAAACCTTTGGCCATTAGCGCCAATGCGCGGCAATTTGACGATCATCGGACCGGCTGACGTTAATTTGACAAACAAGCCCAAAATGATGAGCAAGGGCGATAAAATTATTAAAATAAGCAAAGCCGTGATGAGATCGAATAATCTTTTAATGATTCTGCCCCAGCCGTCTAAGCGCGTCTGCTTGACTTCAATCAAAGGCACGCCGCCGACCGCGCTCAAATCAAAATTTATCAGCTTAGTTTCTAACAACGAAGCGGCGTATTTATAATTAAGCTGATGGTCGGTACAAAAATTAACCAAGCTGTTTTTTTGTTCTAAGGGCAATTCTGGATTTGCTAAAATTACATCATCAATTTCTTGCTCTTTTAAAATCTCATTTAATTGTTCTCCGGTTGAAGAATCGAAGTTAGAAAAATTCTTTAAAACTTTAAAGCCGAACGTTGGCTTATTATTGAATTCGTTGATTATGTCTTGGGCGTTTTTATTATCACCGATTATTACTACCTGGCGAACGCCGATGCCTTTTTTGTAAAAAATCTTTTTAATGTAGTGGATGACTACTCTCTCTAGACTGATGATAATTATGGAAAGCAGCCAACCGGTTAAAATAATCAGTCTTGAAGAAAACAGATTAAAATTAAAGAAAAAGGCCACCACAATTATCAAAGTGGCGGCGCTGCAGGCCACAAAAATTTTGGAAAAATCACTGATTAATTTATGACGTTTGATGGTATATAAGCCGTTTAAGGCAAAGACGATAATCCAGGCAATGGCCACGAACGATAAAATCCGAAAAAAAATCTGAAAATTCATTTCAAAAATCACCGGCCGAATTTCTGTGACAAAAGACTCAAACCTTAAAAAATAGGCTAGCGTGCCGGCCATCAGCAGGGCCAAATAGTCCAAAGGGACTAAAATTGCGGCAAAGGTTAATTCCAATTTTTTCATATGAGTATCATAGCAAAACAAAGCTCTTTAGGCAAAAATTTTCATGTTGACAAAACAATTCTATTGTGCTATACTCATTTTGCTCATTCAAATTTAGATGATCGCTTGCGCCATTTAGGCGTGAGAGGAAAGTCCGAACACCGCGGTTATCGTTCCATTAAAAAACGAGAATAGTTGGTAACGCCAACCGATTCGAGAGGCAACTCTCGGATTAGGACAAGTGCAACAGAAAATATTCCTATTCGTGGATCAAGGGTATACCCTCCGTGAATTAAGGGTGAAAAGGTCAGATAATCAGCTGACCCGTTTCTATGGCGACATAGAAAAAGAGGTAAACTTCTATTCGGTGCAATCCCAAGTAGGCCCTGAACATTGTTGAAGGGCGGGTTGGGAGCTTGATCCGCTTGGCAACAAGCGTGGCTAGATAGATGATCATCGGCCTCGCTTTGTAGCTACGCGCCGCGGCGCGTAGCTACAAAGCGGGGCTACAAAATTCGGCTTATTAATTTGAATGAGCATAAAAGTAGCGATGCAATCCTTCGTCTCGGCTCAGGATGACAATGCGTCGCTACTTTTTTAATTAAAAAACCGACCTATTTGGTCAGCCATTTTAAAACAAATTATTTATGATTGTAGAATTTTTAACGTTTCTTGAGCACACTTTTCCCAGCTGAATTCCTTAGATCTTTGTAATCCTTTACTGATTAAATCCTGGCGAAATTCTGAATCTTCAATTACTTTTATCATATTTTGGGCAAAGCCGTCAACATCATGGGCTTCTGTTAAAAGGCCGGCTTCATCAATAATCTCGGGCAAAGCCCCGGAATTGCTGGCAATTACCGGACAGCCGCAGGCCATGGCTTCTACGGCCGGCAAGCCAAATCCCTCGTAAATAGTAGGGAAAACAAAGCCGCTGGCGCCACTCAATAAAATCGGCAATTGTTCTGTTGGCAGCCAGCCCATTTTTTTTATCTCATCTTTAAAGGGCGAGGCCTGAATTTCCTGATTAATTTCATCCTGCTGCGGCTCGGCCGAACCAATTAAAATCAGCTGATGCGGCTTATGATATTTTTCCCTGAAACGATTATAAATTCTGATCAGGCCGACAATATTTTTCCTTAAAGCCAGTCGGCCTAAATAAACAAAATAAGGCGCCTTAAAACTATTTCTTTGTAAAAAATCTCTGACTGCATCAGCCGGCGCCGGCTGCCAGAGATCGTGGTTGCAACCCAGATATATTACCGAAATTTTTTCCGGATCAATTTTATAAAACTTTAAAATTTCTTTTTTGGAAAAATGAGAGATAGTAATAATTTTATCCGCTATCTTAACCGCCCTTTTATTACCCTGGTTCAATGACCAAAGCTCCCATTTAGTATAAGTTTCCGGAAACTTCTTATAGCCAACATCGTGCCAGGTGATAATATTTTTTTTAGCGCCGATTAAAGGAAAAGTATGGGAAGGAACAAATAAAATATCGGGTTTATTAAAAAGCATCTCTAAACTAAACCGGCCCAGAGTCCATAATTTTTTTAAAGGCCATTTTAAAACCTTTTCGGTAAAATTAGAAGGCGGGGGTTTAAGGTCGTCAATCAGCTTTTCCGGCGTATATAAAAAATAGCGGTTCTGATCATCGAGCTGATAAAGCTGTTTTAACAGATAATAGGAATACCACTCTATCCCTGATCGTTTAGTTTTATTGGCCCGCGAGGCATCAATGGCTATAATCATAAAATTAAAATTTCCAAGAACCAAAATCAAAAATGCCAAACAAATAAAAAATTAAAAATAAAAAAATGGGTTCTTTTGATTTCTGATTTGTTTGGATCTTTGGTTCTTTTAATTTGATCATTTCGTAGAAAGTATGCTTCGCTTATACGACTCCAGATTATCCAGAGCCACACCCGTTCCTTTGGCCACGCACAAAATAGCATCGTCGGCCACATAAGCCGGCACGCCCGTGGCCTGAGAAAGCAAGGTATCGATATTTCTTAAAAGCGAAGAACCGCCGGTTAAAATCATGCCTTTATCCATTACGTCGGCAGAAAGCTCCGGCGGGGTATTAAATAAAACTGTTTTAACGGCCGAGATAACGCCCTGCAAGTCGTTCTGCAAAGCTTCGGTAACATCATCGGAATTAACTTCAATGGATCTGGGCAGGCCGGAGATCATATCGCGGCCCTTAATGTTCATTTTGAGCCGTTCATTATCATCTAAATACATGGCCGAGCCGATTCTGATTTTGATTTCTTCGGACGTTCTTTCGCCGATGGCTAAGCCGTATTTTTTCCGGATGAATTCAGCAATGGCATAATCGAATTTTACGCCGCCAATTCTGATGGAAGTATTGGTAACAATGCCGCCCAAAGAAATCACCGCAATCTCGCTGGTGCCGCCGCCCATATCCACCACCATATGCCCCGAGGCAGACCCGATGGGAATATTGGCGCCAATGGCCGAAGCAATCGGCTCTTTAATTATATAAGCGGCCTTGGCCCCGGCCGACATGGTGGCGTCAATCACGGCCCGGCGTTCGGTGGAGGTAATGCCTGCCGGCACCGCAATCATTACTTCCGGCCTAAACAGCTTGATGCCGCCAATGGCTTTATTGATAAAGTAGCGCAGCATGCTTTCGGTTGTTTTATAATCGGCAATCACGCCGTCGCGCAAAGGGCGCTTGGCCACAATAGTATCGGGAGTGCGGCCAATCATGTCTTTGGCTTCGTCGCCCACGGCCAGAACTTTTTTATCCAATAACGAAATAGCCACCACCGACGGCTCATTAATAATAATCCCGCGCTTGGGCAGGTAAACTAAAGTACTGGTGGTGCCTAAGTCTATGCCTATTTTCTTTTGCAGCATATGCAACATATTTTTGCTGATTTAACGTGAATTATCCTAACACAGAATCTGCTGTCTGACAAATCTCGAGTGCCTTGATGCGTGCCTGATTATCAAAGTCCTCGCTAAGCGCAAAACAGCGAGGACTTTCTTTATTTTTGAGAGTTGAAGACTATCAATGACTTATGACTAAAGCGCTCAAACCGCCGCAAACTTTCTAATAACTGCTCTGACTATTCCTTGGATCAGAGGGTCTTTGGTGTAAATGGGTTTCATTGATGGATTGGCCGGCTGCAACCTAATGCTGTTTTTTTCGCGATAAAATTTTTTCAAGGTGGCATAGGCATTATCCAAAAGCGCCACCACCACATCGCCGTTCTGCGGGCTGTGATTCCTTTCCACAATAACATAGTCGCCGTCCCAGATGCCTTCGTCAATCATTGATTGGCCCTTAACTTTTAAGACATAAGAATTTTCCGAATCTTTAATAAAGTTGGAAGGCACGGCCATGGTTTCCTTTTCCTCAACAGCTTCAATGGGCTCGCCGGCCGTAATAAGGCCCACCAAAGGCAGGTCGATTATGGTGGAATCACGATAACTGGACAAATACATCGGCTCTAAAGCTCTTTTTTGATATTTTTCTGATTTTAAATAGCCCTTATCTTCTAAAGCTTTAATGTGCTGATGAACCGTGGCCGGCGAAGTCAGGCCAAAATGTTCGGCTATTTCCATATAGCTGGGCGCATAGTCATTTTCTTTTAAATAATAGGTGATGAAATCAAGGATTTCTTTTTGACGTTTAGATAGTTTTTCCATATATTTGGTGATTAATTGATAATTTTGAATAAATTTTGAAGCTCGAATTTCGAAATTAGGTTTTTTCCTGCCTGCTCATTCGAGTCTGAGCATGAGGGCTCATCCTTCAGAGTCGAAGACCGGCAGGCATGGCAAAATTTGAAATTCAACAGTTATCCACAATCCCCTTTTTACACTTTCATTATACACCGAAAATAAACCGAAAGTCAAATTAATAAAAAAACCGCCTATTTTGACGGAAACCAAATATTCAAATAATCTAATATTCAAATAATCTAATACTCAAATAATCTAATACTCAAATAATCTAATAACTATATCTCCCCCAGCACCGCCTTAATTTCCAGCTCCTCCCCTGCTCTGAAAACTAAAAGAGTCAGTTCCTGGCCCGGAGTATAATCCTGAATTAGTTTGGTTAAGGAATTTTTTTCGTTTATTTCTTCGTTATTGACTTTAAGAATAATGTCGCCGGCTTCCAAACCGGCTTCGGCGGCGCTGCTGCCCTCGGCCACGGCCATAACATTGGCATCTAAATCGCCCAAAAGAACAGCTCCTTTTAACCTGCCCCCGGCCACTTCTTCCGGCAAGCCCAGTGATTCTGATAAATCAACATAATAAACCCCTAAACTGCTTCTGATAACTTCGGCGGAAGAAGAAAGGAAATTGCTGACCGCCGACTTTAAATAATAGCCTGGAACGGCTAGTCTAATTTCTTCGCGCCCCGATTTAAACAACAAACCGACAACCTCGCTTTGATTGTTGAAAACAGCCGCGCCGTTATAAACTAAATCAAAATCATCAGTTACCTTTAAATAATGGTCAATCTTTTCTGTAGACAGCAAAAAATCAGTCGGCTTAACTTGGTCATGATAAGCGAACCGTTGAATAGAAGTTAAAACAATGTCCGAGCCATGATTTTGGGCAGAGTAACGAACCGTCAGCAAAGGATCGGTCACTTGTAAATAATTTAAGTCGGCAAATTTAACGGGTGTTAAATCTTTGGCCGAAACCTGAACTAAAACCGTTTTGGTGAAATCATCCGCCACTTCTTTAAGCGGCTCTAAAACTTTTTTATCGGCGGTAATAACTACATAATCTTCGTTGCCGACCACCTGGCTATGAGTTAAAAGCCAGCCGTCGCTGGTGACAATTATGCCCGAGCCCAAAAAATCCTTTTGTAAATAAATTGAATCTAAAATACCCTGGCCGCTCCTTTTTTTATAAAAACCGACCAGCTGGCCCTTGAGCTCGCTTAAAACTTTATTATACTGCTGGTCTTCTTTAGAAAGTAAGAATTCTAAATCTAAAATTTCAGTTTCGGTGTTTGGCTGCGCAGCCGTGGGAGCATAAGTAATAATGCTCTGGCCAATTAAAGCATCTTTTAACCAGGCGCCGATAAAACCGCTTAAAAAGGAAATAATCAAACAAACAATAATAATTTTAAACCCCGTCCTATTTTTGATAATAGTCGGCGCTTGAATGTCCTGTTTATAAATTTCCTCTATGGCATCTGTTGATTTATTTTTTTTATCTTTTTTTACAATAGTCATTATTTCTATTATAACCTATTTTAATAAATCCCGCACCTTCCAGGGGTATTATACCCCGCTGAAAGAATTTTTTAATACCCATACCTCCGTCATTACTTTTTTAGATATATGGTGATAGACTTATCCCCAGCATCAATTAAATGGCGCTTAAATATTCCAGAAAGGTGCTGGATAAAATCTCAAAACAATATAGTTAAGCGATAATGTAATTAAAACCAGCGGCTGGTAAACAAAATAATGCCCAGGATAATTAAAATAACCGCCAAATAATTTCGCATAACTTTATAAAAATCCCTTTTGGATAAATTGCTGATAAGAAACTTAACCGTCAACAAATACAAAAAACTGATAATTAGGCCTTTTAAATAATAAACTAAAGATAAAATAGCCATGGCCCAAAATAATTCTATCATAACCAGGGTAATAATCAAAGAAAACAGTATCTTATTAAGCCTCGGTTTCTTGTTTATAACCGCCAAATAATTAAACAAGGTAAATATCAATAAAGCAAAAGGCAGAATTAAAATTACTAAAGACAAATTTAAAAAATCTCTTAAGCCCAATAAGCCGGCAGAAATAAAAAAAACAATTACCGACTCAATCAGCAAAAAAGTTGATAACTGCCTTTCCTCCATTGCTTTCTGCGGAGTAAAAAATTGTTTTGAAAATTCATTTAAATAAATAAATAATAACGAGTTAACTAAAATAATAATTCCCGCCTTGATTATCAGGTCCTCCGCAAAAACTAAATAAAAAATTCCGCTGGCTAAAAGCAGGAAAGAGAAAAAAGAGTAACTAACGCTTTGCCGCCAATTTTTTAGTTTTGGGTTTAATAAAAAATAAGTGCCCAAAAAAATTATAATAAAACAAAAAAAAGCCCCTGAATATAAATAACGGCCTTTATAAAAGATGAAGAATAAACAGGCGGCAGTAAATAATGTCAGCAGTAAAGCCCAAAGGCGATAAAAAAAAAGCATAAGAAAAATAATCAATTAGAGAGGGTTACAAAGCTATGTCGCAGCCGAAAATATAAAATTGCGGCAGAAAAAAATTTATAATCATCTCTCGCTACTTTTAAAAATTGTTCATTAAAAACATTGACCAGCTGGAAGTCAGCCAGCTATACTGTTCCAGCATCCTTTCTATTTTTTGAAGAATAATCTCCTTATCGCTCTCATCTGATTTTTGATTAATCAAAGCCAGCGAAGCCACTAATTCAAAATGCAGATCCTTTAATTCTGCCGGCACAGTTAAAGATAAAAGTTCTTCCTCAAAATTACTAAGCTGTTCATCGGTTAATTGAGCATTGCCGGTGTTAAAAGTTTCCAGAATTTTTAACAAATTCTCTTTATACTCTTGCTCTAATTCCAACTGTTTTTTTTGCCCTCTTAAATCTTGCTCCCAGGGCGAAACAATGCTGTTCTTAACCATTTCTAAAGCCGAGCTAACTGTTAAAAGAGTAGCCGAAGAAAAAAGAAAAATGGCTATAAATAAAACTCGTCCGATATTCATAATAATTTATGATTCAACGATAATTTAAAAAATTAATCCTCCCAGCCATGAGCCATAGGTCATCGGCTTTTGGCCGAAAGGCTGATCGGCCCCTGGCCGAAATCCTCAGTCCTCAGTCCTTTTTATACCCCGCAAACGCCTGCAGCACTTCTAAAGGCAGGACAAAAATCACAGTATTGGACTGATCGGAAGAAAGGTCGTTGATAGACTGCAAAGTCCTTAAATGCAAAGCGCCTTTAGAGCCGGAAAGCATTTCGGCGGCTTTAGATATATTCTTGGCGGCAATAACCTCGCCTTCGGCTTTAATAATAACGGCCCGGCGCTCCCGTTCCGCTTCGGCCTGCTTGGCGATAGTCCTCTTCATTTCTTCCGGCAAAACAATGTCCTTTAAATCCACGCTTTCTACTTTAATGCCCCAAGGGTCGGTGGCTTTATCAACAATAATTTGAATCTTGTTAGAAACAGCATCGCGACCAGTTAATAACTCATCTAAATCAACCTCGCCCACCACGTTCCTCATGGTAGTTTGAGCCAGCTGGGAGACAGCATAGTAAAAATTTTCCACCTCAATAAACGATTTAGCGGCATCAACTACTTTATAATAAATAACCGCGTTAACCCTGACCGAAACATTATCCTTGGTAATGGCCTCCTGGTCGGGCACATCTACGGCCTTAACTCTGATATCAACTTTCTTCATCATCTGAAAAATCGGAATAACCAAGCGCCAGCCAGGCATCTTGGTGCCGGTATAGCGGCCAAAGGTAAACATTACCCCTCTCTGGTATTGATTAATCTGTCTCAAAGAGATAAGAACCAAAAAAATTACAACTCCTATAATTGTATAATACATTTTATAGAATTTTTAATAATCGAAACTTTGACTATTCCTTAATCTTAATTAAACTGCTCAAAATCATGCCCGCTATCAGCAGATTAATTAAACCGGTTATTATCCATACTACCACCAGTTCGGCCGGCACTGTCATGGTTAACATTGTAATCAACAAACCGGGCACCGTCCCCACTAACCAAATCCAAAAACCATACTGAATGCCCTTGCCCAAACCTTTATCAGGAATTCCCTTATACATCACCGAATAAACTAGGGCTAAAATTAGACCAACCACTAGATTAAAAATCAGTATTTGCAGCCACCAGTTGCCGCTCATTTTCTGCCATAGGGCAGGATCGGAGTTAGCGTATAAACCGCTGAACAGCCAGCCCTCAATTGAATTAAGAACTAAAAGTATAATGCCGATTAAAATACCGGCTTGAAAAATTCTGCCTTGATTTTGTTTCACCATTTTTGTTTGAATATTAATAATTAAAATTGATTGAGTATGTAAATTATTGGAGCATTAGAACATTAGAGCATGGGAGCATGTGCTCTAAATGTTCTAATGCTCCAGTGTTCTAATGTTCTCATGCTCAAATGTTCTCATGCTCAAATGTTCTCATGCTCAAATGTTCTCGTGTTCAAGTGTTCTCGTGTTCAAATAAAACTATCGCCTCTCATTTCCTGCCAATTGCCCCCTGCTTCATCGTATTTATAAACCTTAAAAGTGTGGGTTACCTCGTCTTCCGAATAAACATAATCAACGCTAATGTCGCCTCCGATTCTTCTGGAATACTGGGTTTTTTTATCTAAAACTTTAGGCCGGGTAATCCATTCCACTTTCATTTTGCCCAAAGGGCCTTTAAACTCAATAGCTTCGATGTCTTCGCGCCGCTCTTCATCATTTTCTTTAAATTCTTCTATAACCTCAAAATTATTCTTAATTTTTACTTTTATTTCCTCCCATTTATCTGGGTACATAAATGACTTAAATGACTTAACACTTAATTTTACTTATCAACAGTAATTATACCATTTTTTAACAAATTTGTCATAAAAATAAAAAATCGAGTTAAGCTCGACTACCACATACTGTCTACTCACTACTGCCTAGTTACCACCGAACCTTCTTTGCCTTTTTTGATAATCGGCCAGGGCAGTATCTAAATCTTTCTCCGAAAAAGCCGGCCATGGGTTATTACAAAAATACAGTTCGCTGTAAGGCGCTTCCCATAATAAAAAACCTGATGTTCTGTATTCATTTGATGTTCTGATAATTAAATCCGGCAACGGCATTTTAGGGTCGTATAAATATTTCTGGAATACAGTTGGAGTTACTTTCTTCACCTTATCTTTGATAATGTTATTGACCGCATCAATAATTTCTGCCTGACCGCCATAGTTTATGGCGATGTTTAAGATGGCTCGAGTATTATTCTTTGTCAGTTCCATAACTTCTTGGCAGGCTTTTTGTAAATCTTGAGGCAACTGCGACAGCCGGCCCAAAATTTGAACCTTAACATTTTTTTTATGAAAACTTTTTATTTCATTCCGAAGTCCTTTTTTCAAAAGATTCATTAAATAACCGACTTCCTTTTTACTGCGGTTCCAGTTTTCCGTTGAAAAAGCCCAAACCGTTAATACCTCGATTCCCCTGTCCAGGCACCAGTCGCCGACTTTAAGAACCTTGTCATAGCCCTTTTTATGGCCGTAAAGAGTGGGCAAACCGCGCTTTTTAGCCCAACGCCTGTTGCCGTCCATTATTATTCCCAAATGTTTTAAAATTGGCTTAGACATATTTATAGATTGTGCTAGTTAAATCGTTAATTTTAAATTAATTTCACGGATAACTCACTGATAATCACCGATAGTTCACAGATATCACACCGATGACTCACCGATTGATAATAAAACGTATCCGTGAGCTATCTGTGCGTTATCCGCGAACTATCCGTACTTTAGCTTAATTTACGCTAATTAATTAGCATAATTCATAAATTTGCTTCTTATTATAGCGCTATCTTTTATTTAGGGAAATACTTATAGCTGGAACCTAAAAATTTTAATTTGACAAAATAATAAAAATGTGATATCTTTTATTAAAATAAGCTCTCTCAAAAAAGGAGGTAATATGGGAGCAATACTCACAATTCTCTGCAAGTGGTATATACGCAAGTGGTATATAGCCCTGCCACTGACAGGAATCTCTGTGTTATTACTCTTAATATTCAGTTGGTGGGGAAAAACTCCCACTCACACCACAACAACTACAGGGGGCATAGAAGTAACTTACTATCCCTCGCCCTTCTCCTCGCCAACTAATCCTAAAATGGGCGAGATTGTAGCCATCGACAAAAACCAAATTCAATTAACAATGCACGCGCCTGGAATTTATTACAGCGATTCACTTAAAACCAACGCTGTGATAGATTCTGCCTACAAACTACTCTTCACCGACTACAGTGATTCTCTAAACTTATTCCTCCCCAAACCGTATAAAGTAAAGGTGTTACAAGCACCGTCTGAATATTGGACGCGTGCACGATAGCGCCTTTAGGCAAACGCCGCTCCAAATTTATTTTAAGGAGCGGTTTTTTTATTACCACCACAAATGAACACAAACGACGCTGACTTATCGCTGACCAAGTTTGACTGGGCTGACAAAGTATGTTCGCGGTCTGCGAATATTCGCGTTTGTTCGCGCAATCAGCGCGCTCTTAAATACCGATCTTTTCTTTTTATTAAATTTTATGATAAGATATTTAAAATGTTCTTAATGTGGAGGATAAAATGAGAAAAGATGACGAACCGAAAACAATCTTGGAAAACGACTGGTTCATCATTTACCGCAGTCCGGAATTAAGCAAAGCATGGATTTTAAACAGCATAATGTTTATGCTGTTTCTTGCAGGTCTAAATTTTTACTTTTCGTTTTAATTGTAATCGCCGTCCCAAATATGGCAATGGGGCGGTTTTTTATTACCATCGCTGACAACCACAGACCACACGGACTCACCACTGACAGTTCACTGACCACCGACATTTTTTGTCAGTGGTTCGTGGTAAGTCAGTGGCTGTTCGCGTGGTCAGTGTTTTCCAAACACATCGGCCTGATAAGTGTACAGCTGAACCTCATCATCTTTCCAGCAAGTGGATGGCCAGCCGCCTTTTTGGCACAAGCTTTGTAAAAAATCTTCCGGATCTTTTAAATCTTCCCAGACTTGCGGCAGATAAGTTGAACTTCTCTGGCCTTCTCTTAAAACTACTCCGTCAGTTAAAGGACGAAGCGCCGTCAACCGATCCAAGGCAGGCACAGCCAGTAATTGAGGAACAGAAAGAACTGATATTTCGATTTCTATATCATTGAGTTCATCCTTGGTCACCGGCTGAAATCTGTGATCGTTGACAGCCGCGGAAATGGCATTGTCAATGACTGATTGATAGATAGACTTGACGGGCTCAATATAGCCGATACAGCCGCGCAGCTGCTTATTTTTTTCTAAAGTAACAAAAACTCCCTGTTCTACTTTTAATCTTGGGGGTATTTGAGATTCGTTGACTGTTAATTTTTCACCAGTATCATAATAATGATTCAAAGTCTGGCGCGCCAGATTCAAAAGATAATTTTTTTCATTTTGATTTAAAGCACGGCCAGCTGAATCAGCGGGCATTTCGCCTGTAAAAATCAAACTGGTATAGCTGACTGAATTGGCGGAATCGCCGGTGATATTGCCTGAAGTATCATAAGCAACTAATTCGCCTTTGACATCTGAATCACTAAAAAATTCAGCGAGCCAGGTTAATACTCCGGCGCCGTCGTTGGTTATGGCAGTGGTTTGCAGATAGTTGAATAGTTCATCGGTTTGATAATCCAAAAGATAGCTGATGACCTGGCCATCTATGGCTTTAATTTTTTCTGAAGCATTTTCAGTAAAGGGAACATAGCCGTAGTTGGGGCCGTAATGAGTAAAGTCACAGCTGATGATTATCAAGGTGTCGCTGGTATAATATTTTTTTAAGATTGAGGCAATTTCCCTGATTTGCTCAAGGGATGTTTGATTGCCAAAAATCATCGGCACAATTTCAAAGTTTTCTAATGTTGATTGAAGAAATGGCAGCTCAACTTCCAGGGCATGTTCCTGTTGATGAGCCTGTGTGATGTTCTGAAAATTCTTTTCGTTAAGCAACTCCCGGACTATTGACGAAACCGGAACCTCGCCCAGCGGTGTTTGATAATGAGTGTAGCTAGGCACCGAAACGCCGGCAAACGATGTTTGATGGCTTGGGCCTAAAAGCCAGACAGTTTTATAGTTTTCCCCCTTAAGACTGCTGAAAGCTTGGCCCGCTACCTTGCCAGAATACGTATAGCCGGCATGGGGCGCTACCAGAGCCATAATTTTGCCTTCTGCAGGCTTTTTTTGGCCAATTAATGACAACATAGCTTGATTTAGCTCATCAGCGCTTCCTGGATAAAATGCCCCGGCCGCTGCCGGCTTTCGCACATTTTTAGCAATTTTCATATTTTTATCAGTTAGATGATTATCCTGATTAAATAAATTATCGCAAGCAATAATCAAACCAGTAATTACAATAATAATGATTATAACGATTATTGTGATTTTAGTATATTTCATAATGTGATTATAGCAAAAATATGAATTTTCAAAAGATTGAACTATATAAGCTTTTAAGCTAGAATAACAATATCCTGCAAGGCGAAATTTAAAAAATTCATGAAATAAATGTAATTTTTAAGCGTTTTAAACGTATAACTATAAAGACTAATAAATCCTAAGCACTAAGCACCAAATCCTAAATAATATCAAAATTCTAATGACCAAAATCCAAAACATTAAATATCAACATTCTTTAACCCAATACTATTTTGGTTATTAAAATTTTGGATTTTGGATTTATTTAGGATTTGGAATTTAGGATTTTGGATTTATTATAAAGATATCTGTTATATGAAAATACCCAAAAAACAATTAAAATCCATTAGTTTTGCCGGAGCAGCCGTAGCTATATTAATTACCGGCATAATGATATTCAACGGAATTATTACCAAATCTTCAGCCACCAATAACGGTTATTCTTTTTCCGACAAAGTTGTTATTGCCTATTATTATATGTGGTATAAAGCTGATACTTTTTCTACCGCGCCCGAACTTCAAGATATTCACCCTACGCTTGGCGCTTATAATTCCTCTGACCCTTATATTATAGAAGAGCATGTTAAAATGGCTAAACAAGCCAAAATTGATGCTTTTGCCGCTTCCTGGTGGTATGATGCCAGCGCTTATGGCATGAATTATCGTTTAAACACTTTATTTGAAAAAGCCGCTCTTTATGATTTAAAAATTTCAATTGATTTAGAAGGCGCCTACATGACTATGGATGAAATTTATGAAAACCTTCATTATTATTTAAGTAATTTTAGCAATCTCCCGGCTACCTTAAAAGTAGACGGCAAGCCAGTAGCGCTTATTTGGGGTAGTTGGAACTATTCGCCAGATGAGTGGCAGTCACTTTTTGATAATTTAACAGCCGAAGGCCTGCCAGCTTTTTATTTAGTTTCCGGCCAAACCGGTCCCCGCTATCTTGGCCCGTTCAGATGCCTAGAACAGTATGTTTCTGTTGATACTCAAGATAGTGAATTGCCGGCTCTCTTTCAGAGTTTCAGAACAGCAACGGAACAGTATAATAACAGCCATCCCAATAATCTTGCCCAGTGGCACGCTACCATTATGCCGGGTTTTGATGAAAGAAATATTGCTGGCCGGGATGTTCCTCCCAGTGTTGCTGGTTGGAAAGATCGCAACAACGGCCAATATTATCAGATGACGTTTGACGCCGCTATGTCTTCTAACCCTGACTGGCTTCATATTACCAGTTTTAATGAACTGGGCGAACATACTCATATTGAACCGACAGAGGAATATGGCTGGTATTATATCAACAAAACCGCTGAATTTGTTGACCAGTTTAAGCAGTCCGGAAGCGCCAACACTAATATAAATACCAATGTAAATACTAACACTAACACTAATACCAATACTAACGTTAATACGAACACTAATGTGAACACCAATACTAATACTAACGTTAATACTAATACGAACACTAACCAGGGCATTGAACCTCCGATTGTTCTTGAAGAGGGCCGTTTAGCTAAAACTCCTGCTTCGCCGGCGGTTTATTACCTTTCGGAAAATTCTCATACCCGCTATGTTTTCCCTGACGAAAAAGTTTATTATTCCTGGTACTATAATTTTAATGATGTAGAAGTAATTAATATCAGCGAACTGATAACTTATCCTTTGGCAGGCAATATTACTATGAGGCCTGGCACTCATCCTATTAAGATTCAGGCCAACGATAAGGTGTATGCCGTAGAGCCCGGAGGCATTATCCGCTGGATTGTAGATGAGCCGGCTTTCTATGCTCTGGGCTATAACTTTTCTATGGTGGTTGATGTCCAGGATGTCTTCTTCCAAAACTATACCGAAGCAGAACCCCTCACCGCCGGCAATGTTCATCCTGCCGGAGTACTGATTAAATATTCTAACAATCCCGCTGTTTATTACTGGGACGGCGTTCATAAAAGGCCCATTGCCAGCGAAAGCGCTTTCTTCCAGAACAGATTCAGGTGGGAATTTCTGCTGGAGATTAATGATGGTTTTGTCTATACGACCGGCAGTCCTCTAACCGAAAAAGAAACCGAATTAATTCTAAGCTGGTAGGGATTGCTATAAATAAAATGTACGTACGCACCGAGGCGCGTACCTCGTAGCGACGCATTGTCATCCTGAGCCGAGCCGAAGGATTGCGCCGCTACATTGCGTTGGCTGAAATAAATATAAACGACGCCATAAATGGCGTCGTTATGATATAAAAATTTTGAGCCTGGCGATTATTATTGATTTAACATATCTTGATATTTCTCAATTTCTTGAAAAAATCTTTCTTTATTCTCTTCTTTGATAGGTTCGCCTGGCGGCAGTTCTAAAGTCAGCGGATTTATTTTAGTTCCGTGTTTTAATATTTCGTAATGCAAATGAGGTCCGGTGGAAAGCCCTGTTGAACCGACCTTGCCGATGATATCGCCCTGTTTTACTTTTTGCCCGTAACTGACAAGGATCTTTGACTGGTGCGCATAGTTTGTAGAATAAGTATCGTTATGGCGAATGGTTGTTAAATAGCCATAACCCCCGCTGTTCCAGCCGGCAAAAACAACCGTGCCGTCGCCTACCGATCTGATTGGCGTACCGGCGGCCGCCGCATAATCGATTGCTCTGTGATTAGTGCATAAGCTAAAATACGAAAGGCATCTTAAGCCGGTGGTAAATCCGGAAGTTATGTATTTATAATTTATCGGCGCTTTTAATAAATCTTTTTGAACCGAAACTCCGTTTTCATCAAAGTGGCCTTTGTTTTCATCAGTTTCCTCAAAGTAGTAAATTTGATATTCAGCGCCTTCGTTAATATATTTAGCTGCTAAAATTTTGCCCGGCATAATATATTCGCCATCGCGGTATCTTTCTTCGTAAATAAATTTGAAAGTGTCGCCCGCTTTCGGGTCAATGGCAAAATCAATGGTCCACTGGTAAGCATCGGCCAAATCCAAAATTGCCCTGACATCTACCTCGTTATCCAGCGCCCATTGGTACAACGATGTTTCCAGCTCGCCTTCTTGCGTTACTTCTTTAATCTCATATACAATCGGCAGACGTTCTGCCTCCCAGCAACCCTGATCTTCAATTTGATCAGTTGAAGTCGCATTACGATACACTATATCAGCCAAAGGCTGACCGGCCTCTGGCCGGCACGATTCGCGATACACGACAAAAAGTTCTTCTTCTGAATCAATTTGATAGACAAGCCGTTTAAACTCATCTGTTTCGCCGTCAAAATACAAAAACAATGAGCGTTCTGCTCTGATGCTGGTTAAATTGTAAACATCCTTGGCGGCATTAAAAATCGCTGCATAAACAACCGGCTCTGCGCCTGCCTCTTTCATTAACTGGCCATAAGTAGAATTCGGCTCAATCTTGATTTCCACGATTCTATCTTGGACTATTGGCTCTTCCTGAATAATTTGATTATCAATTTGAGGTTCCGAACTTAAGCCATACTGCCAAATCAAAAATGCGCTGATAATCAGCAAAAGTATGATGATATATAATGGTTTGAGATTTTTCATGTTTTTCTATTCTAGCATAAAAATTGTTCCACGCTCAAGCTTTGCAAAGAACTGGTGATGAGCAGGGGTCAAAAGCCATGCTTAAACAAATTATTAACCTTCAAAGAATCGGCGGGCATTTGGCCAAAGCCATGGCTGCTCGCTGTCTCAAACAGCTCAAAAAATGACCTAAATTAAGGTCATCAAACAAACATTGAAGGAGCGCACATCAAAAACGCTCCTTTTTTATTTCTCCCGCTATTATTAGGAGGATAGAAAATCAGGGGTCTAGAAGGTCAGGAGGACAGGAGTAACGAAAGAAAGCTTATTATGTATTAAATTTCTAACCTCCTATGCTCCTAACACCCTAATTTAATGGTGACCCCACGGGGAGTCGAACCCCGGTTACCAGGATGAGAACCTGGCGTCCTAACCACTAGACGATAGGGCCACATTACTAAGATACCTGCCTGCTCATTCGAGTCTGAGCCTGAGGGCTCATCCCTTAGAGTCGAAGACCGGCAGGCACGGCAACCAACAAGATACAAGAAACAAACAAATTTCAAAAATCAAGCACCAAATTCCAATTATTTTTTTATTTTTGCGTCAGCCAGGATGCCTGTCCTCCATAGCTTTAGCGGAGGAGGAAGAACCTGGCGTCCTGACCACTAGACGAAGACGGCATTTTACTAAGATACAACCAACAAGATACAAGATACAAACAAATTACAAATCTCAAATTCCAAACAAATTCCAAAATTCAAAATTTAAACGTTTGAGATTTGTTTGTATCTTGTTGATTGTATCTTGTTACTTTTTTAACCATTCTTCTGACTGACGAACCAACAATTTTTCCGCACTCATCGGTTCAGCCATAAGTTCTTTGACAATCTGCTCCATTCTGGCGCCCTGCGAGCCCTTGATTAAAACAATGTCGCCCTGATGGATTTTTTCCTGGACAAAAATTCCGGCATCGTGATTATTGTTAAAATGGGCAGTTCTTTCTTCGGGCATACCGGCTTTTATTGCGCCTCGGATAATGTCGCGGGACTTTTCACCGACTACGATTAATAAATCCGCTCCGATGTTAGCGGCTTTCTCACCCACTTGCTGATGTCCTTGTTCGGTATAATTCCCCAGCTCCAACATATCTCCCAAAACAGCGACTCGTTTGCAACCTTCGGGTATTTGGATTTCTGATAGAATCTCCAGAGCCGCGCTGGCTGATGTTGGCGATGAATTGTAACTGTCATCAAGAATTGTTGAATTTTTAATACCTTCGATTAAATTAGTTCTGCCCTTGGGCGCTTTATAGCTCTGAAGATTTTCAATAATATCCAAAACATTAATATTCATAACTCTGCCCACGGCTATAGCCGCCAAACAGGCAAAAACCTGGGGCTTGCCCAAGATATTCGGCAGAAACACCGGAATAGTTTTGCCGTCATATTTAAGTTTAAAACTCATGCCCGGCTGGCCATTTTTATGGCTGATTTTAACGTCCTGCGCCCTAAAATTATTACCGTCATTAAAACCATAAGTGAAAACCTTGGCCTTGGTTTGATTTTTTAGTTCTTTGATTTTTGAATCATCGCCGTTGAAAACAGCTATGTGGGCATTGGCCAGCTTAGTGATGATTTTGCTCTTTTCGGAAAAAACATTTTCCAAGGAGCCGAAAAATTCAAGATGAACCGGGGCTATGGCCGTCAGCACGCCGATATCGCAGGGAACAATGTTTAAAAGATAATCTATATCCCCCGGCCTGTCGGCGCCATATTCCAAAATCAGCATCTCCGGAAAATCCTCCGGTTTTTTATAACTGATTTTTAGACCTTGAATAAAAATCTTGAACCATTTAAAAATTGATTTTCCGCCCGGCTCATTGGCGCCGATAACGGTCAGAGGCACGCCGATTTCGTTGTTATAATTCTTTTCGTTTTTTCTGACTTGATGATGTTTAGCTACAACTGAATAAATTGCCTCTTTAGCGCTGGTTTTGCCTACGCTGCCGGTTATAGCAATAATAAAAGGCCGATACTTTTTAATTATCTTTTTGGTGATGATTTTTAGAATGAAATATAAAAGCTTTCTCATAAAAAAATTCCAAGAACCTAAGAACCAATTATCAAACAAATAAAAAATTATAAATTAAAAAGTTTTGATTTTTGATTTTTGATTTGTTTGGTTCTTTTTATTTTGGTTTTTGGTTATTGATTATTTATTAATAGGAAGGCGGGATCTCTAAATAATTAAGCAGAAACTGGGCAATCTCGCCAAACAGCGGCGCGGCCGACGAAGCGGCCCACTCTACATTGCGCGGCCTGTCTAGTTTAATTAACATAACAAAGGCCGGGTTGTCAACCGGCGCAAAGCCCACAAACGTATGGTTGGTTATGTCTGCTGAATATCTGCCGGTGCCCGGATCAACGGCCTGGGCCGTGCCGGTTTTGCCGGCGATATAATAGCCCTCCACCGCCGCTTTATCGGCATGGCCATATTTGACTACCGAGGCCAGCATAGCACCTAAGGTGTTGGCAGTTTTTTCTAAAATAATTTGTCTTAAAAATTGAGGTTGAGTTTTCTCTACCTTGCCGTCCGGATGCCTAACTTCATCAATAATATAGGGCTTCATTAATTTGCCTTTATTGGCAATGGCGGCAAAAGCGTTTAAAACCTGGAGGGGGGTAGCGGTAAAGCCCTGGCCAAAAGAAGCAGTAGCCATAAAAATTTCCTTCTTATACGAGATATTGGCTATATCGCCGATTTTTTCTGTATCCAGCTGAATGCCGGTTGGCTGGCCAAAGCCAAAACGCAGCATATAATTATAAAACATCTCTGTCCCCACTGTTTGAGCCGCATAGATAGCGCCGGTATTAAGCGATTCTTCTAAAACCTGGGTCATATTTTTTATGCCGTGAGCTTCGCCGTCCGAATTATGAATAGTATAGCCGGCGATCTCCACCGTGCCGGTGTCTTCGTAAGTGGTGGCTGGCGTTACTCCGCCCACATCCAGGGCGGCGGCCATAGCAATGCCTTTAATAACCGAGCCCGGCTCATAGGGCTCAAAAATAGCTGAATTATTATAAATGGCAATATCTTCAACTTTATTATATTCATTCAAATCAAAACTGGGATAATCGCACATAGAAAGGATGGCGCCGGTTTTAGGATCCATAATAATAACCGTCCCGTTATCGGCGCCATATTTTAAAACAGTGGCTTCCAACGACCGGCAGGCAGTAAACTGAATCGAACGATCTAAGGTTAAAACAAGGTCAGCGCCGTTTCTTTGCGCCGCTTTGGTTCTTTTAGCCACCGGGATCAAGCGGCCAAAAGCATCGCGCTCAAAAACAAAGGAGCCCCTCTCGCCGGCCAGCTCTTCCTGCCAATAGCCCTCGGCTCCGTAACGGCCCACTAAATCGTCGCCGCTGTAGCCCACAAAGCCGACTACCTGAGCGCCAATATTTTTTTCCGGATAATATCGGTAAACTTCTTCTTCAAATCTAATTCCCTCCAGGCCTAAAGCTTCTATTTCTATTTTCTTTTCTTCTTCAAGCTTCCGTTTCAAAGGTTCGTAAATGTCATCTTCTTTAGCCAGCCGCTGATACAGCGCCTCCTCATCCATCTCTAAAACCGGGGCCAATATTTTTACAACTGCATTAATATTCTTAATTTGAGTAGGCACGGCATAAACCAGATAAAACTTTTTATTAATGGCCGCCGGATACAAGATATTTTCGCCTGCCTGATAATCGTGTATATAAATGCCTCCTCTATCTGGTATCAGTTCTTTCTCGGATAAATGCTGAAGTTCGGCCATGTCTTTATACTTGCCATGCTGAAAAATCTGCAAGTTGATAAGCTGAATAATAATTAAACCCATAAATAAAAAAATAACTATGCTCAAGATAGTTAGCCGATCGGTTTTTAAAAGCCAGGAACTGTTTCTGTTGGACCTTAATATCATAACCGTCCTAAAAGATTTAATTAAGTCGCCTATGCTTTGGGCGACCTAACTTGGACAAATTAATCCCGCGCCGCCTTGTTAGCGCCGGATCAGCCCGCAAGGCGGAATTTATTTTCTGGCGGCAAATGTTTTTTCTTCCGGCAGAAGATAATCAAAGTTATCGGCCATGACCATGCTAAGCTGCAGGTTGCTGATTTCTTCTATGCGGGTCATGGACTGCAAAGCCGTAGCTTGGCTCTGCAAGTCGCGGCGCTGTTTTTCTAACTGATTGATTTTCCATTGCATCTCCCCCATCTCAATGCCCAAAGTATTAGTATAATTAACCACCAATAAATAAGCGACTATGCTGATAATGCTTAAAGAAAAAATAATCAATTTGAGGTTATAACCCGCTCCTTTAAGCCATTTTTGTTTTTGTTTTATAATCATTATTGGTTCTTGATTATGAAATGGGTGATGTATGAACGATATAAGCTTTCCCTGTTTCGCTTTCCATTGTTATATTCTCTCAACCACCCTCAATTTAGCACTCCGGCTCCTGGGATTTTTTCTGACTTCTTCTGGCCGGGGAATAATAACTTTTTTATTTAAAATTTTAACTGTTTTTTGATGACTGCAACGGCAGACTGGAATTTCTTTAGGACATAAACAATCCTTGCTTTCCTGATTAAAGTATTGCTTAACTATCCTGTCCTCTAAAGAATGAAAGCTGATTACGGCCAATCTGCCTCCTACCGGCAGTATTTTTAGCAACTTAGGCAGTGATTCTTCAAGAACGTTTAATTCATCGTTAACGGCGATTCTTAAGGCCTGAAAAACTCTGGTAGCCGGATGGAGCCCATCAGAACAACTTTGGATAGCCGATAATTTTTTTATCGTCCCCATAAGGGCGCTAGTTGTCCTGATGGGCTCTCGTTTTCGAAAAAGAATAATCTGTTTAGCCAGCTGTTTGGCTCTTGGTTCTTCGCCAAATTTCTTAAAAATTTCTGTAAGTTTTTTCTCTGAATAATTATTTAAAATTTTTTCAGCTGTTAATTCGCCATCGGGGCCAAAACGCATATCTAGCGGAGCTTCTTTCCGAAAAGAAAAACCTCTTTGGTCCTCAATTGATACTTGATAAGAAGAAATGCCCAAATCAAGCAGAATACCGCTAAGCTGTAAAAATAATCTCTTTCCATATAATATTTTATCCAGATTTTTGTATGAATCTTGGATTAAAGTAATTCTGTTTTTATATTTATTTAATCTTTTTAACGAGGCGGCAATGGCAGCCGGGTCGCGGTCCAGGCCTAATAGTTTCCCCCGAGGCGAAGTTTTTTCTAAAATGGCCTCGGCATGGCCGCCGCCGCCCACGGTGCAGTCGATAAAATTTTGGTTGGGCTTTGGCTGTAAATATTCTAAAACTTCCCCAAGTAAAACCGGCTGGTGAAAATATGACATAATATGATTAAATTTCCATTCGGCCTCGTCTCGATGCCGACTCGACACGGAGGCGAGCTCATGGCCGAGAGGCAAATCCTAAATAATATCAAAATTCAAATAATCTAAATCCAAAACATTAAATATCAACATTTTTTAGCTTAACGCTGTTTTGAGCATTTGGATTTTGATATTAGAATTTATTTGGAGTTTGGAATTTATAATTTGTGATTTTGTTTATACTCCCAATTCTCCCAGCGCTTCGGCAATATCTCCGCTGTTTTTTTCTGTCCCTGCTTTATATTTTTCCCAGGTTTGCTGATCCCAAATCTCTAAACGATTATACAAACCGGCGATAACCACCTTTTTTTTAAGACCGGCGTATTTTTTTAAATAATCGGGCAAATTGATTCTCCCCTGCTTATCCAACAAAACATCCATGGCTCCGGCCAGCATTAACCGTGAAAAAGCCCGGCTGCCCGCTTGGCTAATAGGCAACTTCGCTAATTTCTCCGCCAGTTCGTTCCAGGCCTTTTTAGGATATAGGAAAAGACTGTTATCCAATCCTCTGGTAACAACGGCGCCATTTTTTAGCTCCAAACGGAATTTGCCGGGAATGGCCAATCTGTTTTTTTCATCAATTGAATGAGAATATTCGCCAATAAACATTAGGTTGCGATTAAGAGCCAAAAAAATAGCTAAAAAACTAGCAGCTATCCCAATACTTTTGCGCCCTTTTAGATAATTTACTTATACCCAGAAATGAGTGGTTATCCCCACATTTATCCACTTTCCACCACTCTACAAACATTATACCCCACCTTAATTCTCTTGGCAACCACTTTGATTGTGGATAAAAAAATAAACTCTATTTGCAAATTTTTGTTATAGAGTCTATATTAAATAATAGCCCTGCTCTTTTAGACTGCCATCAAACCATAACCTTTATTTAACTGAAAGGATTTATTATGAACTCAGAGTCCCAAGAACGGACTGCGGGTTCTAAGCAAAATCAAAAAAACACGAATCTTTTACCATTTTATTATTTAGATTCGTATGGTTATGTTCAGATCGTTTATGCTGAAAATGTATTTGCAGCCAGCAAATTGATTCTTGAGCAAAAAAACGATCATTAAAATTGTTGCGAGTCTTAGAACTCGTAAAAACCCCGGACCAAGCTTTGTTCGGGGTATTTTTTAAGCAGAGATTAACTGAAATTTTCTTAATCTTATTTCTTTGAATCAGATTTGACTTGATTCTTTTGAAAAAATCTGTAAAGCAGCGCCAATAATCCTCCCAGAGTTATAAGTTTAAAAAGAATTTTGCCTAAGCCGTGTTTCTTTTTTTTGTGTTCCTCTTGTTGTTGATTTTTTTCTTCTGACATAAATATTTTTGTTAGTTGTAAAAAATAATTTTATTTAGCTCGGGAATTGGCGATTGTGTGGTGGGTGATGTAATTAAAATTTTTATCTATAACTCGTCTTAGTAGTATAGTGTTCCCCTTGTCAAGACAGTAGTATTGGGTGTATTTGGTGGATTTTTAGTTAGTTAGTTATTTAAAAATTATTTGGCAAAATATATTTGTGCTGGAGTTTTGTAATCAAGCGATTG
>Ga0180007_10001116_pt1 | contig 38479 bp, 46 predicted proteins | sample MM_PC_MetaG_FD_121122 | JGI IMG/M metagenome (GOLD analysis project Ga0180007, IMG submission 121122) | Groundwater microbial communities from the Aspo Hard Rock Laboratory (HRL) deep subsurface site, Sweden - MM_PC_MetaG | ecosystem: Environmental > Aquatic > Deep subsurface > Groundwater... | reverse complement strand
TTAGACCAATACATACCCTCAAGCTGAATTATATCAAATCCAGTATCAAGATGTAACCCATTCCTTATAACGTCGGCTCTTGGAGCAGTAATAAACACTGACGTCTCAGGTCTTTGTAGATGCATAAATCCAATAGGAACAGCTTTTTGACCTATTGCCCAATTAAGATCAAATAGCGCGAACTTAATGTTTGCTTCCTCGAACTCTATTGTGTTGGTCTCTTGATCCCACACACTATATAATTCAAAGGACTCTCCTTTATACCACCCCGCAACGTATGCTAAGTCTGTTTCTAGCTTTTGCTGCTCGTCGTCTGTGTCTATAATGGTGTTAATAACCGATGTTCCACCAAATTCACCAGCGAAAGCGATACTAGCACACAACATTGCGACAATTAAACTTGAAAAAATCTTTTTCATTTAAACCTTCCTTCCTTTGAGTGCTAATCTAGTGAATATCCTAGACCACGCATCAAAGTATTGTAATTCTGAACCGAAACTATCTTCCATGAACATTCTTCGAAGTCTTTGACGATTGAATTCATTCGGGCTGGTCGCCATAACCTTTCGAATAACGTCCTTTGTTTGCATACTCACATCAACATCTTGGAGTTGCATCAACGTCCAATTTTTCTGGAGAAGCGTTTCATTCTCTATTAATGCTTGGTGCTGTCTTAGTATGCTTTTACTCTTATTACGTTTACTATCTACTTCTAATTGTGAAAACACAAGAAGATCTTTTAAGCTTTTAAACTTCTCTTCTTGGGCTATTGGAAACATTTTAGCAAAAGTTTTTTCGCCAATACGTTCGCCGACTCCGGTAATTTCATCACTCTTGTCGCCGGCTATGCATTTGAAGTAGATATAATTATTAGGCAAGTACCCGTGTTTCTCTAAGAATTTCTCCTTCGTTGTTAGTAATTTAGCTATAGGGTTGTAACAAAACACTCTATCTGAAATTAATTGTTTGAAGTCAGCATCAGTAGAATAAATTATTACTTCAACATCTTTATCAGAAGTATTTGCTATTTGGGCTATAATATCGTCTGCCTCAATATACGGTATCTGTATTTTCTTTATAGACAATATATTAAGGTATTCTTGTAATCTTGTGAGCTGTTTTGAAAAACTTTCACTATGCTCTTGTTCACTTAGAAAATCGTAAGCCTTTACAATACCGCGTTTCCATTCTCTCTTGCGATTTGATTTATAATCTTTATCAACTATGCGTCGGCGTAATGACGCTTGTGGCCCATCGGCGATAATATACACTTCTGTTGGTGAAAATTTATCAATAGCCGATTTCATACTGCGTAAAAATCCATACGTTCCACCAGCATGATCACCATTGTCATTCGTTATTGGAACAACATTAAATGATCGTATGAAAGTATTATAAAAGTCTACCAACAAATAACGTTTCAAAGCTCATCCATCCATTCTAACGAGTCGATGCGCTTGTTCAATAGAGCTGTCTTTTAAAGCTGTTGCAATTTCTTCACATAATGATTTCATTAGTGAATTTAAACGTAACGAATATATAACATCTTCATTATATTCTACAAACTTTTCATTTCTTGTAGCAATCGTCTTATTATCAACCCTAAGAATCAATTGAAAATTGTGTTCCTTATTCATTATAGACCGTCCTCATTTTCTACATCTTCCAATATTGTTTCTGTTATTTTCTTACCAGTAATAATATACGCCTCAGCCAATGCATTTTTAAACTCGGTACTGAATGCCGCTTCATTCAATAATTCAGTAAACTTATTTTTAGTTAACTCCATTTTTTCTTTTGTAGAAGGAACCTCAAATACGTACTTTTGTGCAGTCTTCTTTTCTAGAACACCCGCTCTAATTGCCGCATCCCATAAAGACTCTACTTCATCAATCCATGCTCCAGGTTTGTCTCCCCATCTAATTGTGTAATACACTGTTCGCATTGGTGGGGCAACCTTGTTCTTCTTTATTTCACATTTTATTATTCTACCAACAATATTTCCATCTGAATCCTTGATCTGTTTGAAATGTGAAACCCTAAGTCTTACGCTAGCATGGTATGGAATGGCTTTTCCACCAGGCGTTGTGCTTTGATCTCCAAATGCGACACCGCCTATTTTTGATCTCAGTTGATTGATGAAGACTAAACATACATTATGTGAACTACAAATTGGAATATACTTTCGCAGACCAGCAGAAATCAATCGTGCTTTCAGAGCAATAGTTTGATCACCATAGTTTCCTTCTACTTCTGCTTTAGGTGGTGAAGCTGCAACAGAATCCCAAACAATAGTAATGAGCTTGTTTGTCTTAGACTCGGCGATCTGATTTGTAATAGACTCCATAGAGGTAAACACATCTTCGACGGTGTCGGCTTGAATATAAACCAACTTGTTTGTATCTACACCGGTTGCTTCTAATACTTCCATAGAGGCAGCGTGTTCTGAGTCAATGAAAATAGCAACTCCACCCTGTCGTTGAGTGTCAGCCATCATATACGAAGCTAATAAGGTCTTTCCCGCGCCTTCTCCTCCTGCAACCTCGATTAATCGTGCGACCGGTACACCACCACTCGTCCTATTAGATAAAACTAGATCTAACATGTACGACCCAGTAGATACCCAGTTCTTTACATTTGTGCTCGAATCACACAAATAAGATGCCGTAGCATTAGTGTTTTTCTTGGTAAAAGTAGACGCAAGATTGTCGATCAATTGATCTTCAAACGTTTCTTTGTTTCTTACCATGTCATTCCGTTCGTAATATTGGTGTAAGATTTAATTCTAGATATTCTTTGATTGTGTCTAAAGAAATATTTTTGATTGTCTCGTTAATTTCAAAATTAGTTGATTCAACACAACGACCTTCTTCATCATGTTTCTCTAACGTAAAACTATACGAGTATTGTACCACGCTTTTCCACAATTGCAAATATTTCTTATGAATCTTTATAGACAACGGTTCAAATAACGAGTTATCTTTAATTAGGAGGACAGACACATATCCATCCTCCCACTCCTTATTGATGTATACAAGAGAACCGTCTACGGGAAAACCCGTTCCCCGAATAATATACGGTTTTTTCTTTAGCATCTAGTCGTCCTCTTCAAATAGACCCTTAAGTTTATCATTTAAATCATCGTCTGTTTCATCATCGTCATTAGATTCTTTGGTCTTAGTATAAACTACCGTATCAGTATCAACCGGCTCTACATCAGATAACTTTCTAACCAGTTCCTTAAGTTGATCAAATGACATTGCTTTGAATTCATCTGCTTCATGCAGATAATTTGGCATTGACTCGAGCAATTTAATAACCGTCTCCTTATTTGAAGCTAACTTTGATTGCGCTGGTTTGATCTTCATTTTGGGTTGCGAATAATCACTATCGTTTCCAGGTGAACCTGAAGGAATGAACCACACATTAATGTCTCTTCCCGTATTAGGGTTACTTAGATCACCATAGTCTTCGTCCATAAACGTTTCAAGCAACTCGGTATAGATCTTAGATCCATAACCCCAAAGCTTTACGGTCGTTTCCGAGGCATCTCTAACAATAACCGGACTATAAGTTCTCATTTTTGCTTGAAGCGTTGTGAACGTTCTCCAGTTTTCCTTACCACCCATAGTTCTAAACTCTTCAGCTAGATCACAAATAGGACAAGGCTCACCAAAGTTCATATTTGGACAGATCAATGATCTAACCCCAGCAATGTCATAATGATAATAAACTTCAATAAATGGGTCATTACCGTCTTGATGTGGATATGGAACCATTCTAATTTGTTGCTTTTCTTCTGATAGCTTTAGAAATAAATTTGATCCTGATCCTTGTCTTTGTAGATTTTGTAGCTTTCCTTTAAGTTTGTTAATGTCCATGCTTTCCTCCTATTGTTTTTTTAGTTGCATGATACTGCTTTTTTGTAGTACTGCGTAAATATTACACTGCTTTTTAGAATCTGTAAATATAATTCTTGAAATTAATGATTTATCTTGACTAATCTGAGTGGTATTATTACCACATTACCACCTTTAATTATCAAAAAACTGTTTTGATATTCACTCCAATTTAATTTGTAACTTTGATTCATTACTCCATTGTTGAATTTTTTAATTAATTTGTTCATTGCATTCAATGAATACAGTGTATTGGTATTTTTCTTCCTATGTATGCTAATTGTATTCTTCCAAATAGATGTAAACTTAATGTTTGCTAGTTCCGAATTTAGATTGTATGTCAAAATATATTCATCCGGATTATCTTCATTAATAAATACAAAAATTTTGGATCGATCTATGTTTATTGCCGACGAAATACTATCTAGCGCATCATATAGTTCTTCTTTATCAACAAAAGACGCCAACAATAGCAATCTTGTCATCACAACTCCCTTAATTCACCGACGCTGTCTCCTATCTTTATCTTAGTTTGAAGCCCAATATTAGGATTTATAGTTTCCATTGTACATTTTATTTTCTTCAAACACTCAAATAAAGCTTTTTGTGAAAAATCAAAATAAAGAGAATCAAATTTGTGGAACAATAACCTTACTGGTTCGTTTTTTATTACATCTTCGATTTTCAATATTGAATCTATTAACACTTCAGAGCCAACAGATTGTGCGATATTATTAAATATGTTGCTTTCTTTTTTAGGATAGAGTTTTCTACCATACGGGTTTACTACAAACCCTTTTGTAGCATAAGCCTTATTGTGTGATAGAACAAAATTATTAATACGTTTTCTAATTTCAACGACCGTAGCAAGATATTGTTTAAGACCAACTTTATTTTCCGCGTCTTTTTTTCTCAGCGTTTTTAACACTTCTTCATAATTATGATCAGTTCCATAAAATAAAGTATTGTTTATTACTTTTGCCTCAGACCGTGTACACCTAATCAAGTCACACACGGTGTAATGAGGATCTTCTGGGGCATTTAGTATCTTTAACATCGATAACATAATGGTATATTCTTGTGTTGCATAGTCTAATTCAACAATCTTACCATTTGGATATCTAGATTTCATAGACTTTAGTATAACAGGATCAGACATATTAATGATATTAGGAAAACCTTTCTTTACAAACATACGAAAGGTCACCTTATCCCTGCCCTGATATTCTGTTGTGATATAACCATTATTATCAGACGCTAACGATAGCAATGAATAGAAGGTCTTATCTTTTTTAGCCATATTCGCCGCGCGAAGAAGGGCCAAATCGATAAAAATATTACATCGTGCCAGTAATTGTTCTGCTTTTGCAGACTGAATATTCCTTTTATATGATTGGACAGTTTCAAACATAATTTAATCTGATTTCTTTTCGTCTATTTCTAATAAACTCTAGTTTCTTTACCAAAAATATTAACACGTCTGCCTTAGAGATCGTATTAGTGTTTTTAAGAATCATAACTTCACGTTCAATATCTTTCATGGTAAGCCATATGTTTGTCTCAGCTAGATATAAATCTTGTAGAAATAGTGGTAAAACTTCCCTATCATTAAATAAATCTATTTCGTCTGTTGAGAACATAATACATTCTGAGTGTAACTTGTCAATAATGGCATTAAAGAATACATCGGGAGAGACACCAGAATACTCCAAGGTGTCTTTCTTGAACGAATGAATAATATATTGATTGGATGCTCTGTAATCAACCACGTATATCTCGTGCTTCCCTCGATGAAGCAGGGGATATTCGGTAAGATGATCTACAAAAATATCTATATCGAACTCTTTTATAACAACATCAATACCATTTTCTATACACTTGAAATATTTTTTAACGCGACTTTCAATAAACTCATCAACAATAGTTGTGTTCTCTTTCTCGTTTGTAGAAAAAGACCAATAGTATGATGAGTTTATCTTAGCTGTGGTTGGATTGAGGTATTTTCCAAATAGTTTCTTGGCAAGAGAATATCCATAGACAAGTGTCTCCACAGTCGTGTCAATTTGAGTTAGATCTGTGCAGACATTTATTATCTTTTTTGTATTTAAATTAGATATCTTTTCGTCGATAGTATCTAATAACACATTACAAATAACCATTTAAAATACTTTTCTTCTAGCACGCGATATTTGTTCTTCTTTAGTTAGCGCTTCATCACTCTCTGAACCAAAACTATTGTCTTTAGTAAGCAAATCGATGAAATCTTCTGGTAAAGCAAAAGCGGGTTCAATAATTGGCGTTGCTCCAAAATTATTAACTTCGGAAGGAAGACCTTCTAAAGTTTGCACAACTATAACATCAGTTGTAAACGTGGAGTCTATTGTATGCTTTACTTCAATAACTTTATATAGCCCGCTAAATAATCTACCACCAAATTCTAGATTGATATTATCATTAATTGTAATTATTGGTAAACCAAGAATATTTAACGTTGCCTTCTTCGACATTCCAACTAAATACTCGAAAACATCAACAATGTTGTTTCTAGAATCTTTTGGAAAACTTGTATTATTACCTTCAATGAATCCTGTTGCCCCAACTGCGGCATCGGCTGCTTTAGATGCAATAATTGTTGGTTCGCCTTCTTCTGTTTCGATTTGTATAGATTTTATTATATTGCTTCTAGAATGTACATTGAAAATGTTTTCTATCTTACCACTTTGACCAGAAATTAACGACTTTGATGTTCGGTTAATATCATTTGGAGAAACTTCGATCTTTCCTTCTGTGATTCCTCTATATTCTTTTTCTGAATACTTTCCTATATTGTTAAACGCGCTCTGTATAATCATCCACGTTAGTTTGCCAGTAGATCCAACCTTTGTCTGATGTAGATATGTTGCATATCCATTATCAATCAACATATTTTCAATGAATTCAAATACGGTGATGTTATTGTTTACTAGATTTGCTATCTCATCAAACGCTTGTGTGTGTGTCATAGGCTTATTATGGAAATCAAATGCTTTTCCTTCTGCTTCAGTATCGTTTGCTCCAAATGATACAAGATATATTTCGCTTGGGGATGGAATATCACTTTCATTTAGATTAGCTAGCATTCGTTGCGTTTCGAATTCATTGACCACTTGATTATAATGTTCTATTGATATTGGGCCTTCTTTTCTTGGAACAACTAGTGGTCCAGTGCCAATATTTTTTTTCGCTGTTGCTATAATTTCTTTACACTCATTTAAAACTCTAGCGATAACATTTCCTAGAGTAACTTCTTTTTTTATTGCATCGTCGGAAAAAGCAGAGGTATAGTGGTCAACGGTTTGAATACACGAGGCTAATTGAATCTTTCCAAGAGAATAATTTAATTTTGGTATTAATTTTAATTCTACATTGAAAATCTTATTCTTTGCATCTCCAATAATATTAAATTTCAACATAGCCATGTTTGTAATCTTGAATGTTTGTTCTCTATTGAGACCGCCACCCCAACCAAACTCTAGTTCCCATTCACCGTCAAATGATAGAGTTTTCCTAATCAAACTATTCTTATCTGTGCCTTCGGCAATTATATTTTGATGAAACACAATAACTGCATCGATTTCAATTGCACCCATAACATACCGGGCGGTTACTGTTTGTAGTCCGTATATCTTTAAAGGATCAAGGAATACGTTCTCAGACACAATACGAGAAAAATCAAGTATATCTCCAGCTGGAAATCTCTTAACAAGTTTTGCATATGGAACTAGATCTTGAATCATACAACCTGTCCTCGTATTTCATCTAAGACATCATTTAGTGGATATGGAATTCTAAGGATATCACCCGATTCAATGTCGAATTCAATAGAAAAACCATTTACACTTAATATCAACCACCAAAAATTTGGTGATCCATACACTCTTTGTGAAACAAGATCAAGACGATCTGCATCGTTATAGGTAATATAAATATCGGTTTCTCTATCACGAACAGCATATGGTGTGCTATTTGTAGTTGGGGTGTTATTTTTAGTCTTAGTCATCCCAAAAACATTCACATAACGATTAGTTTGCTTTGGCATGAGTTTCCTCTTCTATGGCATAATCTCTATAAAAATCTGGGTCACTAGCATTTGGTGCAACACCGTGGAAGAATTTACCAGCCATCGTTATCATCGCAATCATTGGTCGATGATTGTCATCATTTAAATCCCAAACCAGTGGATCATATGATATGTTTATATTTGACACATTAGAATAAATTCCCTTTATTAGATCTCCAATCCATAGTCTAAAATACGGTGCTTTCACATAAGTATTGTTGTCTCCATATAATGGCCGAGTTAACGAATGTAGGAAGTTTATCTTATTCCACATTTCAGCCTTATCAACAAGCTCAATAATCTTTATTCCGTTAGACGTAACAGCTTCAATTGTAGACACCGGATATGGATCTCCTTGGTTTGCAATTCGATAATCGCTAGATCTTAATGAGTCAATTGTAGCAAAAATCCAGAATTCTAAAGTAAACGATCTCGATGCTCGTTGATATATTTCTATGCTTTCACTTCTGTTTAGAAATTCAATTTCATCCCACGTTACGTCTAAACTTTCGTTGAATGTCCGAATATATGCTGGAAATGATTGAGCTGTGTTCGAAGCAAGATTATACATCTTGAAATTAAAAGTCTTTTTTTCTAATTCTTCTGGTGAGAAAGACGGACCAAGACCTGCGCCCAATCCTTCTAATGGATACCATTTGTTTTGTGGTTGTTTGTCTTGCAATGATATACCAAAAATTGGATATATCTTGTCAACAATATTATTTTCAGCCCCCTTAGAACTTAGATTTCTCTTAATATTATCTCGGGCCGTTCTTTCGATGTTACTTACTTTTATGCCCGCTAATGAATTGAATAGATTATCTCCGTATTCAAAAGCATTCTTAACATATGTATTTTCGTTTGCTTGGTGTAATCTAGCTCTAATAGAATGCTCTAAACCGGTTTGCGTTGTTGTTACTAAATTTTGATTTCTAGGATGATTCTCTAGTTGATAGAATGGTAATTCTTCAATTGGCCCTATACCTCTATCTGGAAACAATTGTATTATAGATAGTGTTGAAGTTTTGATTGAATCTACAACATTATTAAGACTAAATCCACCAATCTTAATAGGACTAACAACTGAACTTAATGTTAAGTTACCAAGTATTGTCAACCCCTCATTTATTACTTGATCAATAGACATATCAATAACATCTACTTTGTTAAGAGCTGTCAGACGTTCTCTTTCTAAACCGGCCGACTCAACAATTAACGAATCTGTAGAATATTCTCGTATGATGGTATCTCCATTTTTAATAAGAGAAGTTATCTCATCATAACTTAGATCTGTTGGAGTTTCTTTTACTCTAATTAAGGATTGATTTTCATCATAGTTATCAGGCACGCTTTACCCCGCCGGCTTCCATTTAGTTGTAACGAGATGATCAGTAACTTGTTTTATTAGTGTCCTACCATCTAATTCGACTTTTGTTTCTAATGTTACTGGTTGTCTTTCTTCTCTAGTAGTCATAGCCGCAATCATTTTATGCATCGCAACTGAAAGTTCATGTAGTCTTAAATCTATTGATACGAGCCGGTTAGTATTAGATATAATCTTGTCTGTTGCATTACTTCTATCAGAACTCATCATATTAGAAGCAAATCCCAATACGCTTGATGCTAGACCGATTCCACCTAACCCTGAACCAATTAGCATTAGTCCTGCTCCAAGTTTCAGCAATGGAAGATCTGAAATATTAGCTAAAAATTCGTGTAACCCATTTAAACCTGCGAGCATTGGCGTTACAACTGGAATAAAAGTTTGCATTGCTAGTCCTAACGACGCAATGGCTGCTGCCATACCGAGCACTCCAACCATTCCTAATCCAATTGCAGCTCCACCAAATCCGGTTCCTATTATGGCGCCAATACCAACCATAGCGGCTGTTAAACCAACAAGGGTTACTGCCGCTAATCCAAGTTGTTTCCATTCTATTTTATTGAATGTTTGCATAGCTGATCCTAATGCCCAAGTTGCGCCAGCCATGGCGAACATTACTGGAATAGCAAACAAGGCGTCTTTAGAAAATACATTAATAAATTTGGACATCAAAAATAAAGATCCAACCATAGACCCAATTGCTGCAAATCCCTTGGCAATACTTTCTGGTTCTACTTCATTAAACTTCTTAAACGCAAAGGCTAAGATTAACACTGAACTAGCAAATGAAATCATAGCAAGACCAGTCGATAACAGCAGTTTTGACATAGCAACCATTTTAAGTGGACTCATCTTCTTGATTGCATCACCAAGCATGGTTGTTTTACCGCCACCAAATGTTTTGCCTCGTTTACCTACAGATCCAGCCCGTTCAAAGGTTTTTCCTACGCCTTGATTTATTGCCCCAGCATCACCTTTGCTACGATTGAAAAACCAATCCATAAATCTTGCAGGAGCCCGACCAACACCTTTGACTACGTTTCCGACGGCCTGTCCACCAATTCTAAGGATAACTAATGTTGTTAATGCTGCCAACATTCCACCAAGAATCTTTGGAAGCCACCCGCCAAAAGCTTTATCCAATCCTTTAAAGATTAAACCAATACCCTTAACAATAAATAATAGTGCTGGAACTATTGTCGCATTAACAATTCCCATAAATGCTAAAAAGCCATTTGCAAACTCCCTAATAGCCGGTGACATTTGTTTTGCCGTTTTTGCAATAGAAGATATTCCTCTATCGAGAGCAGGCATGGCCTTCGATGCAACAATATTAAATCCCCATAGTAGTTTCTTAACAATTGAATCTAAGCTTTGCTGCCAACTTAAAGATTTCTCTAAGTTATCATTATAATCTGCCATCGCTTCTTGCGCAGAAATATTTTGTGTTGTCATGATTTGAATGGCATGTTGTATTTCATCTGTTGACATTCCAATTGAATCACCAAGAACACTTGCCATATCGAAGCCAATAGAAGTAAGTTGCCCTTTGCTCGTTGCGCCTTGAGCAGCAATAGCTGATAATAGACGCTCTGCCACAAAGGTAAAGTCGTTTGTTCTAGCTGCACCCATAACTTGTAGTGGTGATATTGGTACTCCAAATCTACCAAACTGTGCCGCTAATTCCATAGCAGGCTGAAATGTTCTTAATTTATCGGTTGCGCCTATAAGTGTTGTCATTTCTATTCCAAGCTTAGTAGCCCAAACAGACATTTTTCTAAAGTTTTGTACGCCGCTTCTAGATTGTAAATTAAAACGATACATCTCTTTCGAAGCGTTTGAAATGTTCTGAGCAACCATGGTAAACGGAACAAGTTCTTTTACAGAGGTACCTTCAACAGTTTCAAAAAACTCTCTTAACTCAGCAACGCTCTTACCGCCAAACTTAACAAGATTAGCAACAATAGCAGAAGTTTGATCAGCCGTTAATTGAAATCTTTCTGATATAATAGATGATTCGGCAACTAGGTTTCCTAACCTCAATGGTATTGTAAAATCTTTGAATTCTTTAGATAGTGCTTTAAACATCTCGAAATTAGAACTAAGACCAATTCCAAAACGGAGTGTTAATTCTGTTTGTTTATTTAGTATGTCGAGAGAACGTTCTCGTTCTTTTCCAACAATACCAAGATCACGACTAAGATCTCGTCTTACTGAATATATTGATGTCGTAAGATTAACAATAGTGGTTGCCAACTCGGCTAATCCAAAAATTTTTATACCCTGTCTAAATGACGATAAAACAGTAGCAAAGAAATCATTACTTTGCGAAAATTCTTTTAACTTATCTACGCTATTGCCAAATATATTAGCACCCATAGAAATTCCAGCGGCAGCAGAAGCAAACGACATTCCACCGTCTTTAACTGAACCAGCAAAATCTTTAAGAATTTCACCAAAATTTCCAAATAGTCCATCTTGTGAACCGAATCCGTTATCCATTATTCCACTCCGCGGTTTGAATATAAATATTATGCATCATTTTTTTTTAGTGATATTTATATTCTAGAAAAGGAGACACTCATGGTCCAAATGCTTAGTCCTGTACCTTATTATAACGAACCAAAACGCAAAAATAGATGGTACATTGAATTTCCGGGGCTAGATTTTTCTGAATGGATGGTTCAGACATCGAGTCGCCCAACAGCAACAATAAACGAAACTGAAATCCAATGGATGAATACTAGCAAGTGGGTTGCAGGTCGTTCTGTTTGGGAAACACTAGATATTACATTCATTGATGCAATCGGTCCTTCGACCTCACAAAAGGTAATGGACTGGGTTAGACTATGTGTTGAACACACCACCGGTAAAATGGGATATGCTTCAAATTATAAACAAACCGTCATTCTAAAACTTCTAGATCCCGTTGGCGAAACTGTAGAAAAGTGGACGATCAACGGCGCCTTCATCACGACTGCAAATTTTGGTGATCTTGACATGTCGTCAGATGATTTGGTGAACGTGACAATCACTATCAGATATGACGACGCCGTATTAAACTTCTAATCCTGCCACACAAAAATGAGGTTCCTGGGTACAACACGGCTCAGGAGCCTCATTTTATCATAAAGAGTATCACCAGATCATCCCCAGCTGAATTCAATACCGAAAGACATATGAATATATAGACGACCCGAGCAATTCACTCGGGTCATTCTGGTTATCTTCTTTGTTTGGTGGCGTGTTCTATTTCTTTGTTGATTTGTTCAATTTCTTTGATGGTTCGAGTGATAAACCACTTCCTTCTGCTTATTGGAAGATTGTAGATATCGGTAAAACACATCTTACCGTGAAATTGTAATTGAAAAATCTCTTCTAACATCTCACCAATGTAATTAATCTTCAGGCCAAAAAAAGTTAGACCGCATCGGCATAACCTCCAGGTTAAATTCATTACACTCTGAACATTTACAATTCTGTTCCATAATCAACCCTGGTTCCATACTATAAACTTTCTTTCTAAACGCTTTTGTATCACGAAGAGACATCGTATCTACAAATTGACTAATTACACCAGAATCAGTAATACCATCGACATCTTTGATCATATATTTCATCTTTAATGTAAGAGTATTCTCAATCTTGGTATTAGTCTTCTTCTTACGGTCTTCAATCATCAAACCAATATCATCTTCATCTTGGGCAGCAAGAAGTTTATATAAAATAGTCTTCTTTGAAGTTGGAAAAGTAAAACTAAATAATCCATTCACATCAAAATCTTCAGTTAGTTTTCGTTCTTCGAATGTAGATAGATTAAAGTTTGCAATATATTTTTCTCCACAGTGACGACATTGCATTTGAACAGGATACTCTTCGCCATACCCAGTCGCTCTCAACCAGATGATAATTGCATTCCTATCTCCAAGTAATAATTCGGATGGCTTAACAGACTTATCCTTGATAACACTCTTTAGAAGAACATCAAGAAGCTTTCCAGATTGAATCAAATTTGGAGAAGTAAGAATATCTTCTTCTTTAGCGGTTAGATATTGAATCTCTAGTGAGGACTTTCCGGCAAGCGAACCTTCTTTATAGAGTTTTCCTTCTGAGGGTAATTCAATAACATCAAACGGAACCTCGAATGTTTGCGGAGCATTCCTAGGTTTCATTTCACTGGGTTTCATAACATTATCCATATAACTTATCCTTTCTTGTAACGACCCACGTTATAGTGTTTCATTTTTGCAATCAATTCTTCTTCGGCTAGACGTTGACGTTCATTTTGATCTTCATCTAAACCAGCCATGACTTTTAATCGTTCTATTTGCTTTAGAACTTCATTTAGTTTATACTTTAATTCCGGCGGCTCGCGCAAAATCACCAACAGTTTTTCCTTTCCCCGCTGGCAAAATTGTTTTTTCTTTGGAAACAAAGTCGCCACCGTCGTTATAATAATCTCCCGAAGGATCTGCAAAATTAATAATTTGTGTCACCCTTAAACCTTGTTCTGGTCCCGGTATTCCACGAGGTAGTTTACCACCAATTTGTGCCTTTAATTTATCGCGGTCGTTCAACGATAATGTTATTTCATCATCAGCAGTTTTAATTTTAGTATCTTTCACAAATTTTAATAATTTTAGTGCGGCAGTTTTATCTAATGTTACTTCATTTAGCTTTTCTCGCATACACTCTCTAATTATTTTTTTCAACTCTGATTTTTTCATTTTCCACATCCAATTTATTGTAACGATTATAATTCTCGTGCAAACGTATCTAGATCTTTTTTAGAAATGTAATCTATAATTACGTCTCTTAACTCTGTATCCATATTGCGCCACGCTTTATATCCAGCCGCAGGATTATTTTTTGCTATGCTTAAAGCTTTTTCGTATTTATTTAGATCACTAGTAAGCGTGGACTTTATATCCGCATCAGTTTCTTTTGAAACTCTATTTTTGTAGAATTTGACAGTCTTCTCTAAAGCAGAAACAAATTTATTTGCTGCGGGAGATATTGCTTCTAATAGCACTTCTTTATAATATTCTTTTATCACGGCTTTTAATTCAGATTTTTTCATTTTACTACCTTTGTTATAAATATAGGGAGTCAATAAAATTGACTCCCCATGTTATTACCAATTTACCCATTACTCAGTAAACACGGCCCCGTGAGGCATGATGTTAAAGTTAATCGTAATAGCTTCTGCTGTTTTTGTTGGTTTGATATAAATCTGCCCAAGCATTGTATTGCGATCAATTAAATCATCAGTGTTTGTTGTCTCATCCATAATAATTCTAAAGTCATATAGACCTCTTCTAATCTTCACGATGTCCAGAATAGGCTGTACGAGACCCTTGAAATGATCCCAAGTAGTTTCATCATTTGGTTGGAAGACGATATACTTGCTTGCCCCAGCAATAACCTTCTCAATGTAAAGCATCATTCGTCTTACGTTGATACGGTCTAGAGCTGTAGTATTTGTTTGTAGAGTCTTCTGTCCCCAAATGGCAATCCCCTGTCCTGGAAATGTTGCGATTGGATTAATCTTATTGCTATACAATATATCACGATCATCTTGATCAAGCTTATATTTTGCCTTGTTGACCGTTAAGATACCTCTGTTTAGACCGGCCGGTGCCCACCATGGATCACTAACCGAATCAGTATACGCCATAGCTCCAAGAGCTTGAGCAGTTGGTGGAATCCAAACATCTCTCGAATTATCACTATCCCAAATCTGTACATATGGCCAGAATGTTGCAGCATAACTTGAGTCAATAGCAGCTGTTGCATCAATAGCCTGTGCAACCGATGTATAATTGCTAGGCATATCACCAATATACAAACAGTCTGCACGTGTCTCGCACATTTCTCTTGCATATGTAGAGATTGCCTGGTTGATAGCAATTCCTGGAGTTGCAACTAGATTGATATCATATTCGTCAGTATTTTTTACTGTATCGATAGCCGATTTCCATTGTGTTTCTTCAGAAGTTGACGCCGCTCCAGACAATAGACGCAATCTAGTCTCCGCAGACCAGAACCAACCATCATTACCACCAAGAACAGGAACAACAAATTTAGCATCGGTTACTTCATATCCGCCAGTTCCACTAGTAAATCCACTAGATCCGCTATAGTAATATGTTGAACTTGCTCCGCTTTGTAGATGAAATCCCTTGAGATAATGATCAGAAGTTTTTGTCATATCCCAAGCACTATTGTTACCAATCATCAACAAATCATCGTCTGTTGTAGCGTGATTCAGACCTAAGCATTGTCTCTTAACTGCTGTTGTTGTTAAATATGTTGTAGTCATATTCCATTGTGGGAAAGCAACCTCACCGGCAGTTAATGAAGATCCACTAACCGGTGCAACAATTCTATTGAATCCACCTGGAACATAGTTACTAAGATCTCCAGATTCTACGTCAGCATAAATATAATTTGATTTCAAAGCGTAATCACCAGAATCATCCTGGCTATCACCAATTTGCTTCAAAATATAGTTAGTACTTGTAGGATCAAGAGTAACGCCAACATAACTTTCTAGAATTTTGCGACTAGCATTTGTATCATCAATTTCTCTAACGTAAATGTCAAATTTATTATTAGCGATATCAATGTTTGCAATCTCAATCTTAATCTCGTTGTTAGCATCTTTTCCATCCGATAGAGAATAAAGTGTGAACAGCCCAACACCTTCGCTAGACACATTAGGCACGCTTGAAACAATTAGAGGCGTTCTAGCATTTGAATATCCATCTACATATAATGGTTCTGTACTCAAAATAGAGCTTGAATTACCACTTGTTATACCAGAATATAAAATTGTACCTGAGAACGTTAATCCTCTAGCTATAGTTGTTGGGAATATGTGCTGTGTTGCCAACTTATTACCAATAGATAAATCTTGAGTTCTTGGGAATAATGTTTCAATATAACTTGCTGACGACTTATTATACAAGTTAATAGTTCCGCTATATAATCCACCCGCTGTAAATCCAACATTTGCTGTTGTTGTTACCCCAGTTTGCAATAAATAATCAGTGTTTTGCGGTGCTAAAATTGTAGCAACACAAACAAATGCCGCTGCTGTGGAATCCCAAGCATGTAGAGGAATAATTTCATTTGCTGTTCCTCTCAGAAGATCATCGCCCAACACTCTAACAATATATGCCTCATTGGCATTCTTGAAATATTCTTGTGCGCAATACCCAACATGCTTATTTGGATCTGTTTTTCCAAATTTCTCTCTAAATTCACCCATATTTTTTACCAGCATTGGTGTCATTGCTGGACCTTTTTTAGTTTCCCCTATTAGCGCAAGTTTGGAATTTCCAATACTTGATACGTAGTAAGAAAAATCTCTTTCGCGGACATAAACGCCCGGGGAAACATGTACCTCTGCCATACTTTACCTCTCTTTATGATAAATCTTCAGAAATGATAACCTGTATCGAACTAATTCCAATTTTTTCTTCAAATTCTTCCTCGTCAATAATATAGCCATTCGTTTTTATGACATATCGAGTCTGTAAAACTCTTTCATCTTCTATATTATCAAAATTTGATTCGTCGCCTATGTCTTCAATCTTCATTGGCATATAGTGACCATCTAGATCTAAATATGCTTGAAGGCTTGCAAAATGCTTAATTATGGTTTCGTTTATAGAATTAATATCTGCCATGTAATGTGTTAGAATTCTAACTTCGTACTCAAAGTCTACTTGTATTGGTTGAGGTACTCTGTAATGCTTATATGTCGCTCCACCAGGAGTGTAGTGAGGAATTCGATATATTGTATATTTCTTACCTGGGATTCTACTCTTTACTGGTTCTTGAGCTTGTTTGAAATCAGATCTTCGAATGGTAATATATGGATAATCTACATTTCTATCACCATCAACATATTTCCATTGTCGTTTGAATTCGGCCCATTTCTCATGAGACAAAAAGAAAGCAGGAACTACGTTGTCATTGAGAACTATATCTCTCGACTTAAACCAATTATATACGGCTTGATCAATATCTTCGAAATTTATTGTTCTTGGAAAAAATGTCCCTTTGTTTACAAAAGGATTATACTCTATCCAATCTTCTGTAGATAAAGTTCCTAGTTGTCTAGAGCCAATTATTTTTTCATAAGACACTTAGTCTGTTTCCTTTTTCGCAGTCCAGTTCTTATCAATGTAGTCAAAGAACTCTTTCTTCTTGTCGCCTTCTAAATCATCTTGCGATTCAACACCGAATCTCTTAAGAGTGGCTGTAAAGAAGTCGTCGTATTCTTTACTTTCTTTTTGAATTTCCTTGTAACATTCTTTGATTAGAGCTTTAAATTCTGATTTTTTCATTCTAATATCCTATCGTTAGTGTTTTTGCTTTTCTTTCGCGAGGTTCAAACTTATATTTTGCTGAAACTCCATACTTTTTCATTACTGATTTTACTATCATTTCCATTTTCGAAACAACGTGTTTTACATCTTTTGTTGGTTTACTTACACCAATATGCTTCATATGTGTACCAGAAAGCCCCTTTACGTTTGTTACTTGGTATGGATCATTTTCTACATAAGATAGATCTGTTATTGTTTTAAAACCAGAAATAATATCTTTTTCGAATTTTCTATAGTCGGTGTTTTGTAAATCTATTCTTAGTGGAATATAAACGTAAATGTCGTAAACTACACCTTCAGCTTCTTTTAGCTCTTGTATGTATTCTCTAATCAGTTTTGTTAACTCTGATTTTTTCATTCTTTATATCCTTGTCCAGTTAATGACCCTGCAAATATATCTTGTGTAATAACTTTTGCAAGAATCTGTTGAAAGTAATCTCTATCCCCAGCATATTTTCTAGTCATAGAGTCTTTGTTTGCTCCATTATCATACACTTCGTAGACTTTTCCTTGAAAGCCAATGAAGTCACCAACATTTATTGATACATCTAATTCTGTGAGATGTTGTAGATACACCCACGTCTGCATATCACCTCTTGACATACGACGAATTCCACCCTCGTCTACAACATCAGCATCAACAATAGAAATTCTAGCTTTCACTTCTTGTGGTGTCTTAAATGCTTTTTTCTTAGATTCACCATAGAAGTTTGCATCTGTTTCATCAATGTCAATTCTATAGAGCGTGAAGTGTTGTGTGATAAGAGTTTCAACGAGTTCACGTCCAAGGTTATTGAACAGCGTATTCTCTTTTTCACCAAACCATAGACTTAGACCAGAATATGCCATTATAATAGCCGCCTATCTATATCCAAGAATTTCTACATCGTCTCCGTTTTTTTCCATCCAACGCTCGAATTCTTTTTGTGATTTAAATTTCTTGGTAAACTTTTTGCTACTCATTCCCATTACACCGTATATTTCAATTGGACCTTCGTGATCTTGTGGACCAGGATCATCATATCCTTTTGGATATTTCTCTTCCTTCAATTCGTGTATACATTCTTTAATGATTGCAATTAGATTGGACTTTTTCATAAGTTCTATTTCCTCTTTCATTAATTTTTCTATTCTAAAGGTCAACATCTTTCTACCGTTTACTGTTGGTTGGCCTTTATCATCAAAGCCAAAGTGCGTCACAACTTCTCTCTTGTTGCGATATTTTCCAGTTAGAATTATATCACCTTTGGCTAGATCTAAGTTAATCATATTATCCTCGATATATCTTCATTGGAACGAATGACAAAGCTTTGTTAATATTCTCAGCAGCATTAGCATCCGATTCAATCAACTGGGAAATATCCATTGATTCAAGTTCCTTTGTTAAATATTCTTTCAATTCTCTTTTTTCTTCTTGTCCTTCTGACAGAAGCGATTCTCCATCTAGAACGACTTCTGCATCTGGAATAGGTAGAGCTGAGAACTTACTTCTAATTCTGCCAAGGATTTCTTTCGTTGTGGCAAGAGCATATTGCTTAACCCATCTCTGGGCTGATGAATTAAATGAACTATACGGTAGTTCATTCATCGTAATAGTTCCTGGGTTATTAACAAATTCATTTATACTTTGGCCAGAATAGAGGTTAAGATCAGTATTATTCTTATAGAAATACCATACTTTTACACCCTCTTGTTCTAATCGTGGTTGTGGATAAATGTACACGGAGTTAACAGTCTGGCCAGTGTATCCATTTCTTGTTGGGTCTGCTGCAGCCGGACGAATAACATATGTATAATCACCTTTAAGAAGTTTCCATCTCATATCGGTTGCTTGTGCCAATTGAATCTGAAAATACGATGGAACAATGAACTGATATGAATTGCCCATGTACCCCCATCCAAATTCGTGGTTTACCCACGCTGGATTATTATTTGGATCTACTAGGTATCTATTTATGGCGGGGGGTTCTTGCCACATAACCTCATTGATTGTAATATCATTTGGTAAATAGTATACTTGAGCGCCCTCAGTTAGAGTGAACGCCGACTTATGGACTGGTATATTTCCACCAACATTAACTTGTTCTGAATATGCTTTAGAAAACGACTTAGCAAACTCAAAGTTTTGTGCAACCCATCTCATTGTAAAGTCTTGGGCACTATCTAGACCAAGAGCATTAGCAATGTTTCCTTTAATCGCCCACTGTGTAATGTAATTGCTGTATTCCTCAATAGCATTGTTAAATGCGTGAGTATATTGATTAGCAGAAAGTTCTACATTAATCACGGGTGCACCAAACATTGTTGATGCATAATCTGTAAAACCAGTTATTTCGGGGTCCGTGTGTGCATATTTAGCCATGAAGTATCCTATCTATTTACTTATTCAAAAGTTTTCTAACACCTTCAACCCTAGATAACGCGTGAGTAACATCACTAACAAGTATATCTATTTTCTTTTTGTTTGTAAATCCGTTTTTAACAACAAACATTAATGCGGCTTTAGCAGCTTTGTCGAGATCTCCAAAATAGTCTAATGCCGTCTTAATATCAATTTCTTCTTGTATCACTTCTTTAATAATTGCTTTAACTTCTGATTTTTTCATCTATCTACTCTCCATTTATTACTTCATAGACACTAGGAAATTCGCATCGAATAAGACCATATTTCTTATTTGTCGCGATATATTTTCCTGCTCTATTCATTAATCCTAATTTCCATGTGAACAACTCATCTGGATCATGTATCTTTTCTGTTGGAACCATGACCCGATATGGTGCATAAATATATCCTGCATCATATTCGTCACTTCCTTTATACCCAATTAGACATACATCTTTAGGTAGATATGGATCTACAAAAACATTATATTTTCCACTAAGTCGGCCTGTCACTTTGATATCCATTGTTTGGTCGATTAGATTGAAACTGTAGAATTCTGGCATGTCTTCAATAACAGATCCAACATGAGTAGAGCAAACAATCCAATTGGCGTCTCTATTGAAATTATTTTTCTTTATTAAACCACTAATCTTGTTGATTTGTGTCAGAAGAGTTTGATTCCACTGATACTGTGTGTGTGTTCCACTTGAAATATCTGGGGGTATAATTGTGCCATCTGTCATCGTTGTAGTAGCCGTCTGTACGTAATTCCAAGATGTTTCATATGGAGCGATATTGATAAGATCTCTGATGATCTCTCGATCAATCTCAGCTGCAATCTCATCAGCCATCATTTTGATAAACGTTTGTTGCATGTCCATATTGAACATTGGCAAAAGCTCTTCTTCCATCTCAGAGGTCCACGCCGTCTTTAGTTGTTTACTACTTACTGTGACTGGAGCTCCAGTTATTGTCAGTTGCACCTGTTGAACACCAGAGACACCCTCTAGGGATTCATATATATTATATTGGGTGTAAGCAGAGCGTGTTGCTGCGGACCATTCTAGATCAACAGTGTTAGATAACCAATCATTGGTAGCTTTGATACTAATATTCATTCCATTGAAAAACGAACTCGCCCATGTTTGTGGATTGATAACGAAATTCATTTTTTCAGGACCAAGAAGTTCTGCTTCTGACACAAAAGTAGCTGGAACTCCTCCTGATACGTATATTCTATAATAATCGTAAGAAGAACTTGCGGTTAAAGGAAATACATATCTTCTCGACGCTAAAAGAGATAATCCAGAGTTAACATTCAATTCAGTCCACGATGAACCATCAGCGCTACCAGACAATTTAACAGTGTTTGGTAAACCAGCAGCATATGTTCTAATAGAATACGAATTTATCGTTGGTGTAAAAGCTGTAAACTGATATTGTAACCATCCAGATCTAACCATATTATCGGCCCAAGTTCCGCTACCAATTTTATCATCGAATACAAATAGTGGAGAGGTTGTTGCAAGGGTAGAAGAAGCTGTTACTATTCCGTTTATTCCACTAAATCCAGTTCGGTCTACATCCAACATAACTTGTAATGAAGATAATCCATCAACACCACCAGAATACGGAAGGACAATATTATTTCCTGAGGTGTATTGAGTATAAGTAACAGCACTTTTAGCTTCTTGCACTACGGTCGATAATCCCTTTGACACATCGTAGGCCGAGTTTCCTGTGTGGATTGTATGAAGCGACGCATAAACTCCTGTACCTGCAGATGTTTCCACCTTTGGGTCGTAAAAAAATACTTGTCCTCTTGGTAGATGTTGTGGTTGGATAGATACTAGTTCACGTGATATCATGCTTGGATAGATATTAGAAACAATTGGAAATGCAGAATCAGTATAACCAGCAATATCAACAGATGTACCTAATTCTGAAATAAGACGCAATTCATTATCTAATAATATTGCAGTGGTTGCATCTACATTCTCATAGCCTTCGAATTGCGAAATTCTCTCCATAACTTTTCGCTTTACAGAACGTAGATACCCAATAGCCGCTCTATTTTTATCATCTATATTATACTCTATCATTTAAAATCCTTCCAATTTTGTACGTATATAAATATCCAAGTCTTTATAACAATGACGAAAGTAACTGGTATAAAAATTACTCTATAAAAATAAAATGGGGAACACATGTATGTTCCCCAAAATATTAACCTATTATACTAATTACGCATAGTTAATGATATTATAGCTAGTTGGGAAGATTACTCTTACCAAACCATAATACTTGTTATTAACTACCTTCTTAGCATAACGAGTCATGATACCCTTACGAGGTGTAAAGTCGTCCGGGTGTAGTACAGTCGGCGTCAAGGTAAAGGGAATGTACGGAGCGTACACATATCCAGTATCCATGAAGCTCTTACCCTTATGACCAATCAAACAAATTTCTGCTGGCAAGTAAGGATCCTTATATACCGTATAACGTGAAGTCAATGTACCAGCTTTTTCGATACCCATATTAAACTGTTCAGTTTCAGTATCATTAACAGCGTGGAACTTTTCAAGGTCTTCCAACACAGATCCAACTTCAGTAGAAACAACTAGGAAGTTTGCTCCTCCACGAAGTGTCATCTTGTTAATGTGAGCACTGATCTTATTAATTTGAGTAATTAGAGTTTGGTTCCATTCCTTCTGAGTTACATATCCACTAGCAGGATCTCCAGGAATCTGTACGCCATCAGATCTTGTCACCGTTGCCGATCTATCATATGACCAACTTGTCTCGTATGGAGCGAAGTTAATTAGGTCACGGATAATTTCACGGTCGATTTCAGCTGCAAGCTCTTCTGACAATAACGCGGTTAATTCTGCTTCAGCGTCGATACTATGGTATGCTGCCAAATCTTGAGCAAGTTCTTGTGTCCAGTGAGCCTTCATCTTTCGAGAGCCGACGTTCACGGTTGTACTTGTCACGATTAGCCGCACTTCTGCAATATTGCTGCTACCTTCTAAATCGGCATAAGTTGTCCATGTAGTGTAAGCACTATGTACAATGTTGCCATTCTGTGAAGATCCAGAAATCTTAACTGCAATTTGGTTATTGTGGAACAAACCTTGAGTCCAAGTAATTGGATCAATAGTATAAGTTGTTTCTCCACCTATTACAACGTATCCAGTATTCGCTGAGCAACCATAGACCCGTAGTGATGCAAGACTTTCTTCACCACCAGAGTATTGCAGTGTTGCAGCACTAGATGAAACAATCGCAAGAGTAGTAGCGGATGAACCAACAGTAGTAGCGGTACCGCGTGAGTAATCATACCCAGCGTTATTGTAGTGAGCATCATACACGGTAGAATATGTCCCACGAGAACCCGTGGTTACTGTTTCAACCTGATGATCAAGATAGAAAACCAAACCTGTAGGTAGGTTCAAAGGCTGCACAGAAACGATCTCGTTTGCTAGCAATCTAGAAAAAACTCTACGCAGCATTGGGAAAACAGAAATATCAAAACCAGCAACGTTAGATGTAACGTTGTCGACCTCGTTTAGAAGTGCCCCAGCCTGGTTTTCCATAAGCTGAGCCATATTTGCCTTCATCATCGGGTCTAATCCTTTTAAAAGACCGGTTTCTTCCCACGCTGAAACAACCTTTTTGCGTTGTTCGGCAAGCTGGTGAAGTTGGATATTACCGACCTTTCCGGATTTTAGTAGTACACTCATAATTTACTCCTCTATTATTCTATTCCCGCCATGCGTCTCATACGAGCCATTTCGGGAGATTCAAAAACCTTTTCAGACTTAGTTGATTTCTTAAGTCTAGCTTCTTTAATCAAATTAGAAAAATCATCTAGAGGATTCTTTTCCTTAACTTCAGCCACGATTGTTTTATACAAATTCTTAACTTCGTTAATAGAATCGCATCCATCAAGTCTCTTTGCAATAGATTCTTTTTCTTTGGAAGTAAACGCACCACTTAGATAAAGCTTATTCAAATGAGCAAGCTTTGCGTTAAATAAATGTGTTTCCTTCAACTGACCATTCAACGCACCAACGGCTGAAGTCAGTTTTTCGTTTTCTTCTTCTAATTCGCTGATTCTTGTTTGCAGATATTCTGCAGGAGTAATAGGCTTGAATTCGCCTTCTTTTCTTATGTAGAGTCCTTCTTCATACTCTTCTTTTTCCTCATCAGCAGCTTCCTCGGAGTCACTTTCTTCATCGTCATTGAAGTCAAATTCTTCATCAACTTCATCGTTGTCACTAGGAAGTTTGAGTTCTTCACCCTCATCTTCGTCATCTTCAATGCTGAAGTCAAATTCTTCATCATCTTCATCACTAGCCAGTTCTGGTTCTCCAGCTTCTTCTTCATCTTCTTCCATATCAAACAACTCGTCGGGAATATCAATATTTTTTTCTTCATCTTCATCACTAGGAAGATTTGAGTCTCCATCCTCATCTTCATCATCCATATTTTCGTCTTCTTCATTTACCTTATCGGTTGCAGCATCAGTATCATCTCTACCAGCATCTTTCTCTTTACCAATATCGTGTTCGGTTCCTTCTTCAACTTCTTCCTTATCTTCTTCATCAGAAGTTTCTTCTTCGTCTTCCATATTCTCTTCATCCTCTTCCTTTAGAAGATCACTGAAAAACGTGGCAAACGTAGGCTTAAACTGTTCCATCACCATATCTTGGGCATTTTCGATAGCAGTCTTCTCAAGTTCTTTTGCTTCAATTATAGCGTCCTTGATAATACTTTTTTTATAGCTCATTTTTGATTCTCCTCATTTAAAATATGAATCTTTTAAAATCCCGTGAAGGATATTTCTCAAACCGTTGAATTTATCAACTTCGTGTCGCAGTCCTTCGACTAAATACGCACCAGGAGTACTAGGAGATGAAACTGCATCAAAAGCAATCAGTTCAAAATCGTCTTGGACGATATTTATATCAGCTTCTTGCTGTAAAGAACCAATTCCTCTTGATGAAATTCCAATCTTGACACCCTGTTGTATTAGACTTTTTAATATCTGACCAGGTGGGGTATTAAGAATTTCAAGATGACCTCGAACTTCATCGCCTTTCATATAAATATCTGTAATTAAATGCGAAACGTTCTTTAATTCAACAATAGGAGAGTCGGGATGATCCAGTTCTCCTAATGCACGTCTGTCGCGAACAAATTCTGCGTACTTATTAACTTCTCTGAACAAAACTTCGCGAGGATAGATTCGTCCATTATGGTTTTTAATGTTGGCCTTTTGAAGTAACTTATCACGCAACGTAACAGGAGAGCTTGGATTCTTTGTCAACTCTTCTAGCACTTCGGTACCAACATCTAATTCAAACCATTCAGTTATGACACATTTTTTACTCATTTTATTACACCTAGTTTCATACCCGCTAACATTGTGTTTGTAATAAATTGTAATCTAGCTAGACCGCTTTTCTTAGTATCTAAATCCATAAAAAATTTCTTTGAATATTCATCAGACACCTTTAGACTTTTCATTTCTTTTTCTAAATATGTTTTAAGTTTAGCAGGATTATTAGTTAGAATTGCAATTGTATCTAAATTGTCCTTAAGAAACTTTGTTAGCGAACCCGAAACATCTTCTAGACTTTTTCCAAGCGAAGCTTCTTCAATCATACACTCTTTAATGATTCGTCGCAATTCTGATTTTTTCATCCTCTTACCGCCCAACTATTTTTAGCATAACTATAAACATATGAAATACTTTTCCCAGTTGTTCCACCACCCGGGTGTTTATATCGGAATTCAACCTTAATTTCCATTCCATAGTCATATTCATCGTATACGTCAACCGTATAAGAAATATCTGTGAAAACCATACCAAACACTCCGAGTTTGTTTGGATCAACTTTTCCTGTTTCAATAGTATTGTTTGTTGATGTAAGTGTTTTCACAGCGGGTTTAAACCCAAGTTCTTTTAATTTTGCGTTCATAATTTTAATGTGATTTGAATCATTATCGGCTTCACACATAACAGTTCTAATTATTTTTTTCAACTCTGATTTTTTCATCTCATCCCTTCTTAACTTTTGCAAAGGTTACACTTGCTTTTGTATCATTAAATATATCACTATCCAAAATTTTATTAATTGATTTAGTTACCGTTGCAATGAAATCTTTGAACGGTATCGTATTAATCTTACCAGAAGATCCTGGAGCAGGATTACCATTAAAATCAATATCATTTACAGTATCAAGATTTATTTCTAACTCAAAAAACTGAGGTTTACCTGGCTTTGCTTGCGATGCTGCTATTTCATATGTTACGATTAACGATGCTGTATCGAAATACGTACTATCAAAATAGCCACCAAATCCGCGTTTTGCTCTTTCAACTTCTTTACCAAAGTTTTTTATAATCTCAACAGCCAATGCTTCTGGTTCACTTGTTGCTGTGCTCTGCGCTTTCATAATTGTCATTTTGGGCGTAATCCACGAAGACATTACAATATAAAGACCCTCAGGTCTATTTTTATTCTCAATAGCCCCAACAGCCACTTTCCAATTATTTGACTTAACGTGTATGTCACTCTTAGTTCCTGGACCAAATTTACCCATTATTTACTTCCTCGTTTGTTAGATCTCGTAACTCACAAACCAAATCATATACATCTAAAATTGTATCATTCGTAATCGCTTCACTACATACATGTACACATTTTTCAATTTTGTGTACAAACTCTGATGGGATTGCAGCGTTATGACTTAATTCCATTGCTTCACCAATATATTCACTATGCATATGTTCAATATCTTCAACAACGCCACCCTTGAGAGTAAAAAAAACTTTCTTGTCTTCATCATTGAACGCATCAGAGTATTTCTTATTAAACTTATTTAAAGCAATCTTCACAACGTGTCTTGGTGTCAAAAACTTCAACTCTGAATTTGCAATCTCTTCTGTCATTCGTTCAACTGTCTCTGTTGGGGTAAGCTTGTCTTTTACAACACTATCTACAATTGTTTCCAAAGCTTCAACATAACTCTTTTGGTTTTGACCACAAACAGAAGTCATATAACGAATAACCTCGGCTATCGATTGATTCAGCGGAGTAGACTTAATCTTAGGAGAAGGAAACTTCGTTTCTAATATAGCATTATACGTCTTTATGTCGTCAAAGTTGAACTCCTTAAGAGTGTTGAACACTTCTTTCACGAACATCTCAGCCGTGTTTCTATTCTTAATGAAAGCGGTGTTTAGTTGATAATACACATAAAATTGCTTTCTTAAAGCTTCTTTCAAATGTATATAATCTGAAAAAGATCTAGCTAATTTCTTTGACTCTTTTTCTCTTCCATTTGCAACACCAATCAAACATTGCTTTGTTACTGAATCTAATATTGTTCCAAAGTTCACGACTTACCTTTCTTTGCTAACTGTTCTTGATACACTTCTACGATAGAACGCTTATTATTTACTGCGTCGTCAAATTTTGACAACATATTAAAGATACCACCAACAATAAAGCTGTTATGTTTAAATACCTCTTTTTTCGGTTTGGTTTTTTTATCTTCAGAAAGAATATTCATAGTTGCAAATAGTTTCTCAATATTATCAGAAACCTGAGCTGGTTTTTCCTTTTTTTCTGGCGCTAGCTTTTTTATTGGCTCTAGCTTCTTTTCTTGAGCGTCTTCAAAATCAGCAATGTCTTTAAATCCTGCTTTAGCTTGTTCTAGTTCTGGATCAATTGATGCATTCTCAATTTCCAACTTCATCTTTCCTTCAAGCATTTGTTGCCGTATCATTACCTTAATCTGCTCATCAGCAAATCCAAATATTTCTTGCATTGCCCACACATATGAGGCCGGCGATAGAGTTGAATCATCCCATAGTGCATCAAACACTGACGCTCTTTGATTCAACAACTCTAGCTTTTCTAATTCACTTTGTGATGATGGGTTTGTAAGAGATAACTCGAAATCTAGAAGTTGTTCTTTATCTCTCATTCCAAGAGCATATAAATGTATAATTGCAATCTGATTCATCGTTGATAATAATGCTTGCTGAAATCTATTAATAGTTCTCGCAAATCTAAAGTCTTGACTTGCAAGTGTTGCTTTAGATTTAATGTCTGCTTCATCAGAGAAATATGCTTTAGGAATTTTCAAAGCTGAATACAATTTCTGTTGAATGTACTCAATATCACCAATCTCATCCAGATTAGATGCTCCGGGAAGTGTATCAATTTCAGCCGTCTTATCGTGGCGTCTAGGAATAAATAAATCTTCTTCAACCGACATTGCAAGATATTTGATATCCATATTCCCGGTTGCGATGTCGATAGCTGGTGTCCTCTTAATTTCTTGCTTTATAGTCTCCATATAAGCATCTACGTCTTTTGGATCGATGTTTCCTACATCAATGTAGAACACCCTGCGCTCAGGTGCTCTAGTAATACGATATATTAGCATGGCGTCTTCAGCAAGTTTAAGCTGTTTCCAAGATAAACGAGCGGCTTCAATAGCCGACGTACCATATGGCATACGTTCTTCGTCAGATAATAGTCTAAAATGTGCAACTTGCCAATTATCAAATTCTAGACCGTTTGTATCCCAAATAAATTTCACGTTATTTGGATCATCATCAAATCCTTCTTCTCTTCGTATCTCTGCAACAGGAAGAGGTAGAAATCCAACAACTCCTTTTTCTGGTTGTACGTCTAAAAGTACAAACCAATCACCGTACTTACACATATTACGAAGCCAATTCCATAACTGGTGGTTAATATCAATAACGTCACCAAATAGATTCTCTAAAACCTTTTTGACTCTGGCGTTATCACTATTTATTGTTAGAATGTCACCATACTCATTAAGAGTTAGAGATTCGTCTGCATAGATATCAAGAGCAGAAGAAATTTCAGGAGAATAATCCATGATCTTATAATCATCAAACGCTTTTTTACGATCGGAAGCCACCGTCATTGTTCTTACATAATGATCATATGAAGATTGTTTGTGTTGGCTTTTTATAACTTCCTTATGCTGTGGAGTTATTGGAGCATCGTCGTTAATTGGTTTAGAAATATAACGACGACCAAAACCTCGCTTAAATAACAAAGTCAATTTTGTTGGCAGATCAATATTCTGACTTGAAAGATGTTTCTCATCAGTGTTAAATACATTTTTTACGTTATGTCGTCTAAATAATAATGGCATGAATTACTTCTTTCTTATAATAACCAAGACAGGTCTTCTGTCGTTCCTTGCTTGGTAATAATTTGCCAAGGATTTTCTTTTGCTTTCCTTCGTATAAATGCTGCGTTAGAAACTGAAATCTCGTCATCTACTTTAGAAGAGTAACCCTTTATCGCACGTATTGAGGCAATAATGCTTTCTCTAGCGCTTATCATATCGTTCAACGTTGTTGATATAATTAGCATCGCGATAGCCATTGCCATAATCAAATCATCGTGATACCCAGTCAAAGCTTCTTGTTTACCGTTTTTCCAAATAAACGTTCTAAGCTCGCTAATAAATCTAGTAGAATGAACGATCAGAGTTTGTGTTCTTATAGCTTCTTCTAAATGTGATATTGCAAGTGGACGAGTTGTAGACGTTGTTTGAAATCCTGGAACACTACTTGTTCCATTATTAAATGCTCGTTCTATTTGTCTAGTATTACGATTAGTAAACGCACCTCTCATCGAATAATATATATTTGGATATTCTATTTCTTCCAATTTTAAACATGTAGCAAGACCTATGCTGTTAGCTTCAACAGCAATAATAGCGGTATTATACATTAGACCAAGTTCTGATAAAAATTTAGCAAACATATCTGGTGGTAGATACCCTTTGTACTCTGCAACTTGTTCTTTATTGCTAAGTTTTATAACTTCAGTCGTAGAGTAGTCTCCACCATCTCCTCTACCAACATCAGCCGTTATAATATACGTTTCAGTTTGAATAGGATTTTCCCACACCCACAAATTATTGTCGAATCCACGAATTTCAATTGGTGGACGAAGATTCACTTCTAATTTCTTTATCACATCTTCCTCTATAACCTGATCACCAGATCCAAGGAAGCTCATATCATATTCTTGAGCAATCAATCTCTTATTATATAGTAATCGCTTTTTCTGTGCTTCATACCATGGTGAAGTTAGATTACCTTCATCATCGCGATGCATGCCCATAGAAAATTCTGGATGCTCTGACCAATGAGCTGTAAATGGTACAAATTCAGATTGACCTTGTATTGCCGATTCCCATTGTTTATGGTACCAATTTCCAACACCTTTTGGTGTTGAGATAACAATAGCAGATCCACCAAGAGATAAGGTTGGAGAGGCAGCCGCCCAGAGGTCATTGACTTTATGTGTGTCAATCGCTGCAGCCTCATCAATAACTAATAAAGAAAGAGATTCCGATCTAGCTGAGTCTGACGTGGTTGATTCAGCGTCAACTTTAGATAGGTTCGACAATTCAATTGAACCCTTGTTGTCTGATGTGATTCTTGGAACCATCCAGGAAGGACATTGTTTGATAATGAGTTTCACTTTACGTATGAAACCTTGAGCACTCTTCTGCTTGTTAGCAACAACGGCTATTTCTTTTGCTCCAAAAAAAATTAATAACCAAGCAATATATCCTGCGGTAATTGTAGAAAGACCAGTCTGTCTCGATTTTAGAATAATATTATAATCGCTTTTTATATAATTCTTGAGACATTCTATTTGATAGTCATAAAGGTCAAATGGTATAATCCCACGTTTAGGATGGCGAACTTTTCCGTATGTCAATAAGAAATACAATGGATCTGCCGTGCATTTCTCCATCTCTTGTTTCATGTATTCTTTTGATCTTCTACCCATACAAAACAATCTCCTATGACAATAAATATCATAGGAGACTTGTTGTTTACTTATTTTTGTTTGTAGATTATTTTTTAAAACATTGACGAAAACACCTTAAATAAATTCTGGTCTAATAGACGTGCTCGTTCATACTTATCCTTTTCACCAATTAATGTATGCTCGAGAACGCCATTGAATGCATTGTACAAACCCCAAATAGAACATATTCCAAATGAAACTTCTTTAGCCGCGCGTAATCTAACCAAATCCTCATATCTAGCCGGAAATGAACACATGGGATTCTTGATAACGGCATCAATAAGACCTAACATCTCATTTTCTGATACCGTTGTTATTGCCCACTTAGAAAAAGAATCAAATACTTCTTTATTTCCAATTTTCTCTAGAATGTTTTCAACGATATCATCGAAATTCTCGTTCTTGGAATGCATTCCTTTTGTTGATACTAAAACATGTGGCACTCTAAGCCCGTTCTCACACATCGTGCGATACAGAAATGCTTCGGTAAAGTACTTCAATGTCCCATCTAGCGAATTGATTACGGTGACACCAGGATACACTGTGTCGTCTTCTTTACCAACGCTGAAAACTTTCTGTGGGAAATAGATATGGGCAAACATCTTTGCACCGCTTGCCGTAATAATAATATTTGTCTTAATCTCGACTCCGAGGTTAGCAAACGAATCAAGAATAGGCGTCAATGCTTGTTCGTGTGTCAAAACCTTATAATTAGAACCAACAATTCCAAGTACTTCATTTGTATCTGTTCGAACAATTGCCCGTTTATTTGGAACATAGAGTGAACTATCCATATCTGGATTGTCAATACCCACCACAATTAGTTTTCTCTCAACAATAGGAAAATCATAAACATCATTTCTCATAACTATTTACCTCTCATTCTTCATCATCGTCTTTGTTCTTTCTTGCATACTTAAACCAAGAACGATTACCACCTTTTAATAAACCCCTACCCTGTTTGATATCCTCTAGAAGTGCCAACAATTTCTTAGCATGGTTCTTATCACTATAAAACCAGTGTGTTTTTGATGTCTTCACTTCATCGGAGTCATATCCAAACTTTGTCATCAATGCAATCTTCTCGTCTGGATTGTAGTAACACCCTTGACACCATCTAGAACTATTACAACCAAAAAACGGACGATGTGGACAATTGTCAGGAAACTGCGGCCTCTGTTGTTTTTTCTTTTTTGGTTTGATATCAACTTTTTTGTCTTCTTCTTGTTGCTCTTTCTTACAGGACTTACAATAAAATATCTCATTGAAATGCTTATCGACAAATTTAGAAACCGTTATCCACGTTCCACAAGTCAGACACTGAATTTCGCCCTCGTTAAGATTTTTTGAACGTCGCTTAGCAATCTTACCGTTAGATCGAATAACGTTTTTCACATCATTCTCCTAATCACATAAAAAAAGGTATCACTAAAATATAATAAGCAAAAATAACTATAAAGTAAACAAAAAACTATTCATCTAAATCTAAATCTTCTAAATTCAAATTTGCTAAATTTTGTACATCCTCTTCGTTAAGCAAAATCATCCGCTTTCCTTTACCAATAAGTTTGCACTGATCACCAGTATAGCGCGTGACAATCATTTGTTCAAAGTCAATAGATTCTATATCCCCAATATAAATGTTCTTTCCTGCTTCACCCAGGAGTGGTCCTAAATATACTCCTTGAATATATTGTGGCATATCGAACACATCATCGTATTTAACTACCCATTTAGAAACAATTGACATACCAGAATTGCCCAAAATGGCAACTGAATTTTTTGGCGATACATGTTCATTATTAGACATTTCTACCATGCTTTAACTCCATTTGGTGTATCAATAAATATGGTTACGTCGATGTGATTTTGGTAGTCGGTGTGAGATTCGAACTCACGATATTCTGCTTGTAAGGCAGATGCCTTTAACCAACTAGACTAACCGACTATATTTTTGGCGGGACCACGGGGTTACGATCCCCGGACAATGCCGTGACAGGGCACCGTTTTACCAATTAAACTATGATCCCACCTTTCTACACTTAGCCATCGGCAGCCTACTTACTATCCAATTCTTTTACTTGCTTGAACGTGGTTGTCTTGCCCTTGGGGCTGGTGCGGCACTGCCCGCATCTGATTTCGCCGCGCCTGGCCTTGCGATAGTTCCAGGTCATTTCACTCCCCTTTCGACGATGATACGGGTTACATCGGGCCACGCTTCACCAATCCCCATAGGTATCGCCGACCCGTCAATCCAGTAGGCCTTTCCGCTCCACCTTCCGTGATCTACCGCCAGCACCTTCGGCTGGCCCTCAAGCAACCCAAAGATTTCGTGCGGATATGGTCCGTCCTCGCTGGCCTCACATCGTTCTGCGAGCCATCGCACGTTCGCCACCACCGCCCGCAGGCTGTCGAGTTCAGCGCGAAGGCGTGAGATTTCTTCCTCACAGCAAACCGCGCCGCCGTTAAAGTTGTATACAGATGGGGGTTGCCCGCATGATGCACAGACCCCCGCATAATGCTGCCCACAATCTCCGCTAGTCGAATTTTCACATTCCCGACATCCAGCCTGTCTTAGTTTCATCATTTTCCCCCAAGTATGGCGGCCAGCTTGCCGAAGGTCACGCACACGTCGCCGAGCGCGGCCTTATCGTGCCACTCCTTCACCTGCGCCACCACCGCCCGCAGGCTGTCGCGTTCAGCCTCCAGTTCGGCCATGTAATCGGCAGCAGCCTCGATGTAGTCTGGGTCCGTTTGGGAGTCGGACCAAGATTTGTATTCATATTTCCGTAGTGCTGTTACGGCATATCTCAAATTTTCTTCGTGCTTACTCATCGTCGCCTCCTGAACTATTCGGAGTTTCCGAATACTTGTGACACCACTGGCCAGTCCTCCTACAGAATGATGATTGAATTTTGACTACAATATAATTATATCACAGATTGGAAAAACAAAAAATCTAAGTGATATTAATTTTCAATATCACGTTTTTTCACAACTGTAGACATAATCTACCTCACTATTAAATCAATCACAGTATGTTTATCAAGGACACTTGGATCTAGGTTAATGTACTCATCACCTTTTGGCTTTTCATTCACCAGGGTCGCACCAGCATCTTCCAGGAGTGTGTTAAGACTGATTGAATCAATCATACTGGAGATCATATAATTTAGACTGTGCTTCATAGGGCTATTATTTACTGATACATTACCAGTTCCTACTGACGCGTTACAAAAGTAGAAACGATTTTCATTATCAACTGGTGTCATAAGACCAAGAATAGTTTGCTTCTTATCAATCACAATGTTTGCTAAAGCAATAATATTATTTGGATCCACCATGTAATTTCTATTTAGATTTTTAATCTTCTCATGAGCGAATATGATTCTGGTGTCAACGGGACTATTAGACCTGTGGTTGAAGTCATTCACAACTAGTAGAAATGGTTCAACACAACCATTCTTCATATAGAACAGCTCTGTGGCACCTTTTGGCTTAGGAGCAGAAGTGATATCTCCAGAGAATAAAATACTCTTATCATCACTATTATAACGACTGTCCCAACCAATCTTTGAGTTAGAACAAATTGCAGAAAGATCTAGGTCAACACGACGATTAACATTATTTGTCCAATGAATTCCAACAATCAAATCCTCTTCACCCGTTACATATGATCCTCTAGGGAAGAACCCCGTGAACATCTTTTCCGTAGAGGGTACAGCATAGTTAATATAATTAGGAATATAAATTGTCCTTCCATCAACGTTTTTCTTTATATCTTCTACAATAGCCTCATAAACTATATTGTACACCGCTTCTGTTTTATCTACAAGTTTAGGATCCCATGAGAAATCGGTTGCCCATCCTCTGCCATTACGAATACAATAAACAATAGATTCGCATGCATTCAAACGCGCCTTCAATGCATATGCAAGTTTAATCTTTCTAAACACCGAAGCTTTTTCAAGAGCTCTCAACATTATATCCACATCAAATGTTCCGGCTCTAATCTCAGCCGTAACCATATCTAGGTAATTCATTTTCACAGGAATATGCATCTTATTAGCGTTCTTGCGAAGCGCGTTGTAAAAAGTCTTATCTTTAGAAATAGACTTCATCGCCAAAAATAATGGCTTGAACCTAAAGAAGATTGAAGCTAGATTAGCTGGAGCATCCTTCATCAATTCATCTAAGAACTTTCCATTTGACTCCTTAATCTTATCAACCATATATGTGTTCTTAATAATAAGAGACTCATTACAAAGCTTGCTAATAACATAACGAAGAAACTCTACAGGTTCATCAGGAACAATGCCATAAAAATCGTTAAGACGCGCCTTTAGTTCTCTATTATTAATTTCAACAATGAAATCAGAATCAAACTGCATTGCTTCGACAACTTCCATAATATCATTCAACGTTTCCTCATGCAAAGCAATGCCAGACGAACCCAATCGTAGAATGTCATTCAGAATATCACTAGCTGTCATTGCCTCAATAAAAACAAGAGGAACATCTTCTGTAATCTCAGGAATATCCAGTTGCTCATGCGGTATATAAATCGTGTCATCATTATACATACCCATAGTCTGAAAACCATATGTTGTTATATAGTGAACAATAGCTTGTACCCAAAGAGTCTCTTGAGGAGTATCTTGGATCGTCTTCCACGATTTATGGAATGTGGTATTAGCCTTTTCACCTGACATTCCAACAAACTCCTCAATAATATCAAGAAGAGCTGCCGTTACTTTGATTCTAGGATCAACAACATATCCATTTTTACAAGATCTTTTTATTAGCCTCTCGTTTTGCTTGAACTCTTGAGTTTTATTTTCTGTGTGTACTCCGTTAAAAAGTCTCAGTAGAGCTGTTTGCATTTTATACCTCTGGTTTTTATTTTGTGGCTAGAAATATTATTCAGATTTTAAGGAATTTCCTATGCCACATATTTAAGCAGACGAACAATAAACTAATGTGCCGCGATGGCGGCTATTTGTAATAAGGAATTGTTTATGTCTGCAATTTGATGTAGACGAGCAGTATAAATTTCCCATAATTTTTATAAGGAACTGCTGATGTCTACAAAATGAAAAGGAGGCAGATATTTTTTTATATATGAATAAGAACATATCGATCAACTAGATCACGTACTTTCTATCCCGAAACTGCCGCCTATGAAAGTCAAATCTAAATATCAATGAACACATTGTTAATTCCTGTTGCGTGTGTCTGGGGTTAAATCGGGTGACCTAACCCCAAACCAAACTACCCTCGAATAACGGTCTGAACCGCGCTGATCAGTTCTGCATGCTTGTTGAGTTGATACCGACGAGCGTCGTAATCAGATTTGGACCAGCGTGACGTGGCGTTGAGAGAATACTCGATGTGACTATCGAGCCTTCGATGGACCCTCACACCGTTCTCGGTGACAATAAAGCGATGATTGTCCCGAGTGAAGTTCGCCTTACCGTTGATCACATTAACCATAACTGTACATCCTTTCGATGTTGACTATAACCTGGAGAGAATATTCTCTCCACTTCATAAGATGAATTTTAATCCATCTTGCTAATGATGTAAACAAAAAAGTTCACATCAACCTAATTTTATTTTGGATTATCGTAGGCATCTAGGATATTCTTACGATACAAATCAAGAGCATTCAACACGTCCGGTTCAAGTGCAATCCTAGTAGTAGAATTCTGACCACGCAGATCCAACACAATCTGGTATCCGTCAAACGATGCATAGACACCATCACCAAGATACACGTCTTCAATTTTTGGATATTCCACGTTATACCTCCAGTTTGTGTATAGTGTCTATACCGCCTGTGATATAGACACTATTAATCACACCCACCACATTTTAAAACTACCGTACATTCTTTCTATCAACCTCGACAACTTCTCTGATATGAAAACGAACATCAAGACCATCGTCGTTGCTAGCAACGAAATACCCAAAATCGTCAACATCTTCTTCAACAAGCCACCACTTATCGCTTACACGCACAAAATCGCCCGTATCAAACACTTGATTTTCATTGCGAGCCATTTTTTTTTGCTCCTTGTTTGAAGACCCTTATTTAACTAACAAGATAATTATAATTTATTTGGTAGGAAAAGTAAACATTTTTAAACCTCTAATTGTTTTAAATTAAACACAGTTTTTCATTCACTATTGGCAATGTATTCTATTACAGCATATTTAGCAACAGACTGACATGCTGAAAAAGTACCATTGGTACTTTCATACCATTCTTTAGCAATATTAAAATACTTCAAAACTTCGGATTCTGTCGCTATTGTAAACTTCATTTTATACACTCTTTCTTTGGAGACATCGAAGGGTTCAGAACTATTCATATTTTATGGTAGGGGTGGTCGGAATCGAACCGACACGGCATAGGCCAGAGATTTTAAGTCTCCTGTCTCCTACCAATTGGACTACACCCCCACCTAAATTAGGTGCGTATTTCTACTCCATAACCTAACTCCCGTTCAATTTCAGCAATCGTCATTTGCTTTTTTAGTAAAATCTCTACCCAGGGTGTACACCGATAAATTGACTTCGCACCATTTCCAATTGCGATTTTCTTTGCCTCATCAAAAGTCTTATTCATCCAACTGACAATCTCAATCTTGGAGTCACTCTCACACAAAATGCCATTAACCGGCTGGCAACAGCGAGTTACCATCATAGAAACAGCTTCGTTTACTGTTTTGGCGTAAAAATACCTCGTCACAGTAGCCCACCTAATCATATACAATCCACTCATTTTTTTGCTCCTTAACGCTAATTTTCATCTTGCCATTTTTTTGGTACTCCGGGAGGGGATCGAACCCTCGACTCTCGCCTTAAAAGGGCGATACTCTACCATCTGAGTTACCGGAGCACATTACTACACAAACTTAATCAGCCACAATTTCTATTTAGATAATGCCTTACTTATTTTGAAATCTTTTCATTTTACTTAATTTTCTTCTTGTTACAAATTCAAAAAAATCCATACCAAAAGAGTTCTTATAGGTTCCAAATGAAAGAATACCAAAAATTCCATCAATAACTAATACCCAAGCATAAACCCAACTATGAAAGTTATTCATCAATTTTCCTTTCTTTAATTTTACTCAAATCCCCAGTTCTTTTATATACCTGTCCCGTGTTATGTTCTCACAAGGGCTTTAATGTCAACTCCGGACTCACGATCTTTGTATGTAAGAAAACACTCATCAAGATTGCCACTAATCCCAGTACAATCACCAATAAGATTAGTGCAATAACCACGAAGATTGGAGCAATTACCACTAAGATTAGTGCAATAACCACGAAGATTGGAGCAATCACCAATAAGATTGGTGCAATCACCATGAAGATTGGAGCAATCACCAATCAGACCTGTGCAATTACC
>Ga0180007_10001115_pt1 | contig 38480 bp, 37 predicted proteins | sample MM_PC_MetaG_FD_121122 | JGI IMG/M metagenome (GOLD analysis project Ga0180007, IMG submission 121122) | Groundwater microbial communities from the Aspo Hard Rock Laboratory (HRL) deep subsurface site, Sweden - MM_PC_MetaG | ecosystem: Environmental > Aquatic > Deep subsurface > Groundwater... | reverse complement strand
TTCACCGGAATCTTTGTATATTGAGGCTTCACAGCGGGTTGAATCATGGAAATCTCCTTTGTAGCCATCATTTTTGGCCCAAAGAAAAAATCATAATTTTACAATAATTTCAAGTTGATGTATGATTTTTAAAACTTGCAACCAGTTCATTTGAAACTCTAAAACTTGCAACCAGTTATAAGGTAATATTCAATATCAGGAGAAAATAAGTGAGATAGTATTTTTGTTCCACAAGGCTATGGAAGGATCTCGAATATATTTAAGAATAGTTATAAAATTTTTGCTTGACATTACCATTTTTTCAATTTAATTAATTATTTTTTTAGGTGCTCAATAGAGCTTAAACGGGAATCCTGTGTAAATCAGGGACGGACCCGCCGCTGTGATCGGGGACGAAAACTGCAGACATGTCACTGTTTCATTTTAATGAAACGGGAAGGCGCAGCAAGTAGATTGATCCGAAAGTCAGAAGACCTGCCTGAATAACAGATATGTATTCCCCGTGGACAAGGGAATAGCTGAAAGATCTTGAGGAAAGAAAAGGGATACCCCGGATCGATGATTTATCGGTTCGGGGTTTTTTTATTGTTTCGGTTTTAAACGTGCACGTTTTGAATATGAAAGATGTAATTGGTTTGGAAACATAAACAAAAAAATAAAATAGCCGTTTGGGTGCTTGTAAAAGCTTAATAGGGAACCCGGTTGAAATCCGGGACGGACCCGCCGCTGTGATCGGGGACGAAAACTGCAGACATGTCACTGTTTCATTTTAATGAAACGGGAAGGCGCAGCAAGTAGATTGATCCGAAAGTCAGAAGACCTGCCTGAATAATTGGTTTGACATCTATGGGAGTAGAACAGACCAAAAGATCTATGGATAAAAAAAGGGAATCCCCGGATCGATATAATATCGGTCCGGGGATTTTTTTTTGGGATTCGCTATTTATATCGAACAGGTAACAGGGGAGATTGTAACTCACCAGGCGGAGCTATGAAAAACAGATGCTGTTATTCATTAAACAATGAATCATTTTAAATACTTAGCATGTGGAAGAATCATGAAAAAAAAAGGCTTACCAATCATTTTTCTAATTGTCGCAATGACACCATTTGCGGCTTTGGCGGCTGAAAATAATAAAAAAAATGAAAAAGTGGATGACATTGTCGTTACTGCAACAAAATCCGAACAATCCAAGGATGAAATTCCTTCAGTGGTGGATATTATCTCCTCTGCCGATCTGGAAATGACCAATGAAAGAGATTTGACCGGCGTACTCAAAAAAACCAGCAGTGTTGATGTGATCGAGTATCCCGGTGCACTTTCCGGTATTTCGGTCCGGGGTTTCAGGCCGGAGTATAGCGGCATTACAAAACACACATTGATTCTTATAGACGGCAAGCCTTGCGGCGCAACGAACCTTGCCACGATTTTAAAGGATAATGTGGAGCGGATTGAAGTATTGAAAGGGCCATCCTCTTCACTTTACGGGGCGGAGTCTATGGGCGGGGTGGTGAATGTGATCACCAAAAAATCAAAAGGCAGCCTGAAGTCTTCCATCACCGCAGGTTATGGAAGCTTTAGTAGATACTACACCAACCTTTCCTCCGGTGGTAAACTGCATGAAAAATTCGATTTTGATATTTCTGTGAGTAAGGAAGGCAGGGGTGACTTTTCTCAGGGAAGTGAAGATGTCGAAACATCGGCAATCGAGCAGAACAATCTGGATGACGATACAAGGGAAAATACCGAAACCGATGAAAGAAGCATCCATGTCAGAATCGGATCGTCTCTCACAGACCAACTGAGACTGGATTTTACAGTATCAAACTACTATGGTGAAATCGAAACTCCCGGCAGCATATACAAGATGCCGCCACAACCCAGTGACAAGGAACTTGAGAATTACAGGTACGATTTTTCTTTGGGTTATGACATGGGGGACCATGATATCGCATTGTCCCTATATTCATCCAGCGAGGACAATTACTACATCAAAAAACCCGCAGACGAGCCTGCCTATAAAAGCTCTCTTTCAACAACTGAATGGATGGGATGCCAGTTGGGCGACACCTGGCGTTATAATAGCCATGATATCACTTTCGGTGTTGACTATCAGAAAATCGATGAGGACGGTAAAGGCTTTAATTCCGATGGTTCGCGTAAGGCACCGTCCAAACCCAATAACTCGAGAATCAATATGGGTGCATACGTCGATGATTTTATGAAATTCATGGATGAAAGTCTGGTTGTAAATATAGGTATGCGTTTTGATAAATTTGACCTGGAAATGAAGGACACCCCTTATATTACGAGTGACTACTCCACGGAATCTCAGGATTTCAACGTGTTAAGCCCGAGATTAGGTGTGAAATATTTCTTCCCTCAATCCAGAATTTTTCAATTTCATTCAACCATCGGAACCGCCTTTGTACCGCCGACAGCCTACCAGATTGCGGGGGATTATGAATACTACGGCAACATTATCCAGGGAAACAAAGATATTGATCCTGAAAAAAGTATGACATGGGATGCAGGTATAACCATGAAACAGGTGGGAAAAAGCTATTCCGTTGACCTGACCTATTTTAACACGGATATAGAAGACAAAATCGTTGAATATTCAACAGGTGAAGTTAGAACCGTCGACGGTGAAGACCTTCTGGTCAAATCGTACAGAAATTCCGATGAAGCAAACATCAGAGGCATTGAATGGGAACTCTCCTATGATTTCGGCGTATTGACGGGCCTTCAGTCGGTTATCGAGCTATATTGTAACGGAACGTATCTTTTAAAAGCGGAAGAGTATACTGAAAACGAGTGGAACGATATTCAAAATGTTTCCGATAAAAAATACAATGTGGGGATAAGGTATGAAGGCAGCCGATTTTTCGGAAAATTCAACCTCCGACACATAGGCAACATGAAAGACACGGACTGGGATGATATCAACGATAATGGCATTACAAAGGGTGAGTTGATCACATATGGCAATTTCGACATTCTGGACATCAGTGCCGGTGCCTCTTTTCTCAAACACCACAAAATAAGCGTCAGCATCGATAACATTCTGGATACATACTACTATGAAAAAGGCGGCTATCCCCTGGATGGCAGAACGTATTACGCCCAATATGCGCTTTCTTTCTAGGAAACTTACAATGAATATTAAAACTGTTTATTTCAGTATTATTGGGTTGATTGTTTTTGTCTCCCCCGCCGTCCTTTCGGCTCAGGGCAATCACGTGCATCAAACACCGGCGGATCAATCAAAATCCGTTCAACTTGATGATATCGTGGTATCCGGAGATAAAATCCAGGCGTTCATTCAGCAATATCCCCATCAGGTCGTGGGGCTGAATGCAGCGGAAATAGAAAAACGGCATTTTATGGATGCGTATGAAGCACTGTCCACACTGCCTGGCGTGGATATCAAACCCTCCACCAGCGGAGGTGACCGGATATCCATCCGGGGAAGTGGCGGGTCGGGGCAGGTATTGATCCTCATCGACGGTCGCCCCATGAACACCAGCCAATACGGGGGCGTGGATCTTTCCGGTATTCCCATGGATATCATCAAAACCATCACCGTGTTCAAACCGCCCGCGCCGGTCTGGCTGGGGCCGGGCAGCAGTGCCGGTGCAATTTGCATTGAAACAAAAACCGGGGGCCGGGGAAAATCGAACACCGGCAAATACCGGGTGAGTTTAAGCGGCGGGTCCCATGGCCTTTTTGATGGAAACTGTTCCGGAAAAATCAGCAATCAAAAACAAAATACCCTGATCGCGGGTGGGCACTTCCACACGGACGGCAAGACGGAAAACAGCGACAAGGACACCGGACGTCTAGGGGTGAACTGGGACTATAAAGCAGACAATTCAACTCAATATCAAATTAACGGAAAGTATCATCACACCGAGCACGGGGTATCCGGTCCCTTATACAATCTCACCCCCAATGCCCGGCAAAAATATGACAAGGGAAGCCTGGATTTCAAAGTAAAAGGACTTTTCGGGGAAAAAGCGGATTATGACGTGAAACTGTACGGCGATATTTTATCAATTGAGGACCGTGCCGATGCCGGTGATATTTCCACTCTTGATTTATACAAAACCGGTCTGGGCAGTGAAATCGTGTGGGGCAATCTCCGCGATGTTCATGATATCCGGCTCGGCGGATTTGCCGAGCATATCCATGTGGATCATACCCTTACCGGTACGCATCACCGGAACGCGCTGTCTCTGCATGTGGAACATACGAAACGGTTTGACCGTATTACCGTCATTACAGGTGCAAGGGGTGACTACACAAACGATTTTGACCTTTCTCCGGCTGCTGATCTCGGTGTTCATGTAAGACTTGCCCGGCAGACCATAGTTAAAGGCAATGTGGGCTATTCCGTCAACCTGCCGTCATTCGGCCAATTGTACCAGCCCAGCCACGGCGCCATTGACCAGGTCAGGGGAAACCCCGATCTTTCCGAGGAGAAAATCGTTTCCGCAGGGCTGGGTGTGGAACATACCTTTACAAAAAACAATGTCGTGTCCTTCTCTTTGTTCCGGACGGATACGGATGACCTGATCGCTTATCAGCGCGGCGAGGACTTGATCAGCCGTCCGGAAAACATCGATCATGCCTATAAGCTCGGTATTGAAGCATCGGTAAAGGTGACGCCGGTGGATTCCCTCACTATTGATATAAACTATATCCTGCAGGAAACTGAAAATGAAGACAATCATAATGAACTGAGCTATGCGCCAAAGCATCAGGGGAAAATTACAGTAAAATATGCGTTTCCTGTAAAAACCCGGTTGGAACTGATCGCCAGGGCCTACAGCCGCCAGTTTACCGACACGGACAATACGGATGCCGAAAAAATCAGTGGCTATACCACTGTGGATGCCAAAGCGATTCAGCCCCTCACACTTTTTACGCGGTCCGCGGAGTGCTTTGTCAACGTGATCAATCTTTTTGATCACGATTATGACGTGCACTACGGTTATCCGGATGACGGGTTCCGTTTTATAGCAGGAATGGCGGTTAATTTTTAAGAACCTTAGGAAACAGGTGAAACACCATTGATTCAAAACAGTTTTTTACTTGCAGCCCTTTTTTATCTGCTCAGCTTTTTTGCAACGCTTGCAAATAAAAAAAATCTTACCGCTGTTTTGCTGGTAGGCGGACTGCTGGCGAATTTATGCTCTGTTTACTTCCGCTGCCGTCAGGCCTGGCCGATGCTGCCGCTATATCAGGCACCGTTTTTTCTGCCGCTTTTTTTCGGCGTCATTTCAGTCAAAGTGGCTTGGAAGGATCACGCCACAAGAAAAAACATACTGCTGATACTATCAGGTCTCTCCTGGCTTGCCGCGTTTTTTCCAAACGACCATTACCTCCCCTTCCTGCATTTTAAATCGATTCTGGCCCACCTGTTCTTTCTATTCGGAATTACCGGCAGGGCATTTTTTCTGCTGTCAGGGATTCTGGCCTGGCAAATCTTGAAACAACGGAAGGAAGAAGGTTCCGAGGGGTTCACCCTGAAAGACGTAAGGCGCTCTGTTATCTGGGGATATTTTTTCCTGACCCTCTCAATCTTCAGTGGTGCTATCTGGTCTTATCTCGGATGGGGGTTACCGATTGTGTGGGATGATCCGGCGATCACTACCGCTATGGCAGCATGGCTCTACTACAGCCTGTATCTGCATCTCCATCTGATTTCTTTTACCACTGTAAAAAGCAGACCCTGGTTTGCCCTTTTCGGCGCCGTATGGGTAACGGTTTTCAGTTGGCTCCCGGATATGGGCCGGTTCATGGTGCCGATAATTTTTATATATTAGGAATTTTGGAATCACTGCGAGACCTTTAAACATTATATGAAACTGATAAATACGATATGGGAAAAACTTGGCAGTATCCAGTTGACGTTCTACCTGATCACTCTCATGGTGGTCGATCTTACGACCGGTTTTTTCTTCTTAAAAGCCCACCCCCATCTCTTTCAGCCGCTAAATGATACGGGTTTTATCAAATGGGCAACGACATACGCAAAAAGCAATCCGTATGAATCCGCGTGGCTCTTTATCCTGATATTTCTGATGACCATTCTATCGGTAAACACCTTTGCCTGCACAACACAGCGGATGATACTACTTGTCAGGCATCATGGTTTTGCCGATCAAAAAATCCGGTTCATTTTGAAATTATCTCCCCATATCATGCATTACGCAATGCTCATTATGCTTCTGGGGTATCTGGTTAGTTATCTGACCAGTCAGGCATGGGAAAGCAATGTCCTTTTGCCTGGAAAAACCGTCCGTCTTCCCGGCTCTTCCTGTCAGGTACGGTTAACCGATCTGGCAATTGATTATTATCAAGGAAAGCGGCTGGTTCACATGCAGGACCGGGGTATCGATGTCAGAGCGGCGCTTTGTATTCAATGTGAAAAGGGAAAAGAGCCTGTGACCGGAATACTTGGGTACAACAGACCCATAGGGTTCAGGGGGTACAGCCTTCACCTGAAAGATTTTGCACCCAAAAGCAAATCCGGTATGGCCATCCGAAAATATATCCAATTTACGATCAGAAAAGATCCCGGAACAGGCTTTTACTTTACCGGTATGATCCTGTTTACCATCGGGCTTTTGCTCTATCTTACGAACTGGCTGACGGCACGAAACTAACACGGAGTATGGAGGAAACAATGTTGTTGAAAAGACACCCATTCATTTTATTGATTCTCCTTGGGCTATCTGCAGCCTTTGGATGCAACCGCAATGATTCGGATACATTTGGTGAAAAGGATATCAGCGATATAAGCTTTATGAGTATCGGCAGTTTTTCCGTTGAACGGATCGCAGACAACTGGACCGAAGTCCGGGACGGGGCCGGAAGAACCCTTGTTTTGGTCCCCCGGGGGGAAAAAGCACCGGAAGGGTATGAACCGCAACAGGTAGTTCAGGTCCCAGTAAAACGGGTGGTGGCTTATGGGTATTTTGATATCGCCATCCTGAAAACACTGGGTGTCCTTGAAGACGTCCTGGTGGGTGTCACCGCGGATATCGATGAGTGGACAATCCCGGAAGTGGTTTCCGGTATGAAATCAGGAAAAATCGCATTTCTGGGCGGTTACAGTGCCATTGATTTTGAACGGCTGAAACAGCAGTCACCGGAACTGGTCCTCACCTGGGATCCCTCCATTATTCCCATGATGGATGAAATGGGCGTTGCCTGTGCCATTACTACAACCCCTGTGGCAATGTGTCTGCATGCAAGGATGCGTTTTGTCAGTTTTCTCGCGCCGTTTTTTAACAAAGAAAAAAAAGCAAAGGAATATTTTGACCGTGTATCGACAGCGCTTTCATCGATTCGTGAAAAGACAAAAAACGTTGCTCATGAACCAAAGGTCATGTGGGGCGACATATATGAAAAGCGTGTCCTGGTGGAACCGGGTAACGCATGGGTCGGTGAGCTGGTCGGCCTTGCCCAGAGCGACTATCAGTTTGACGATGTTTATGGCAAATCCTGTATTGAAATATCACTGGAGCGGTTTCTTTACAGCGGAAAAGATGCGGATATTTTTTTTACCTACCGCACCGAAAAAACCGGCGCCACGTCAAAGGCCGCTCTGGCAAAAACCAATCCTTTACTGGCCAGAATAAAACCGTTGAAAAACGGAAAGGTTTTTTCTCCCCTTCCCAACTATGTCCAGTCCGGCGATAAGCTGGATGAGATATTGACCGATATTTCGGCGATCATTCATCCTGAATGCTACCCGGGCCATGCGCTTCGGTATTTCAGGGAAGTACCGGACAAAGACCCTGTTACACCATTTACTGCCATGAAAAGGATATCCAACATAAAATGACTTCTGAAACAATTCATCTGCAAAAAAGACAGACATTCTGGTTTATCGTCATCCTGGCCGTTATGGCCGTAACGGTAGCGCTGAATATCATGATCGGTTCCGTATCGATTTCGTTTTCAGACCTCTCCCATATTGTATCGGCCCATGATACGGCATCAACCGAAGGGTTTATTATATGGAACATCCGCATGCCGAGGGCGATTGCCGCAGTTCTCGGAGGGGCGTTTCTTTCAGTCGCCGGGTTGCTGCTGCAAGTCTTCTTCAGAAACCCCATTGTAAGCCCATTTATCTTAGGCATCACCCATGGCGCCACATTAATGGTCTCTATTGTCATGCTGACGGGCCTTACATTGGGCTTCAGCCAAATAAGCCCCTATATCACGACATTGGCTTCTTTTGTAGGCGCCTATGCCGTGCTGGCAATTGTGCTGGTGATTGCTACGCGCGTCAAAAACGGAGTGACCCTTTTGATTGTGGGATTGATGATGGGATATCTATGCCATGCAGTGACCAGTATGCTGCTTGCTTTTGCGGAAAAAGAAAAAATCAAGGGATTCGTGTTGTGGCAACTGGGCAGTTTTTCCGGATTTCAGTGGAACGAAATTCAGCTTATGACGATTATCGGCGGATTATTGCTGGTACTGGTATACGGGCTGGGTAAACCCCTGAATGCTTTTCTTTTGGGCGAAGACTATGCCTCGTCCATGGGCGTCAACATTCGTCTGTTCCGCATCCTGATACTGCTGTGCGCCTGTGCCCTGGCTGGAATGATTACCGCCGTGGCCGGACCGGTGGCGTTTATCGGACTGGCGGTTCCGCATATGGCCCGGCTTTGCTTCAATACGTCGGACAACCGCATCCTTGTTCCGGGATGTGTTCTTTTAGGCGGGTTGATCACCAGCTTGTGTGACTTTATCGCCCGCATGGTGTTTTCACCGGTGGAACTGCCCATCAGCGCGATCACGGCATTTTTCGGGGCGCCCATTGTGTTAAGCTTATTATTGAAAAGGAAGGTCAGCATATGAACCAGGTCAATTCATCGGTCAATCAGACTGTTTTACAGGTGGATCATCTCAGTGTCGGCTACAAGGATAAAACCGTTCTCAGGGAATTGTCCTTCCAGGTTGAAAAAGGCGGGTTTGTTTCTCTCCTCGGGCCAAACGGTGCCGGAAAAACGACCTTGCTTCGAACCCTTTCAAGGCACTTATCGCCCCTTTACGGCACAGTGCTTGTCGATCAGGCGGATCTGAAAAAACTGACCCAGAAAGAGCTGGCCAAAACCATGTCCGTGGTCCTGACGGAAAAAGTCACGCCACCCTTTTTCCGGGCCTGGGATTTTGTCGCCATGGGGCGTTACCCCCATACGGGATTCATGGGGAAACTCACGGCATCGGATGAAAAAGCCGTGATGGAAGCGCTTGCCATGGTGCATGCGGAGAATCTCCTGTTCCGGGACATCAATACTTTAAGTGACGGTGAACGCCAGAAAATTCTCATTGCACGGGCCCTTGCCCAGGACCCGGCGATCATACTCCTGGATGAACCCACCATGCATCTGGACCTGAAACACCGGATGGAGGTCATGACGATTCTCCAGTCCCTGTGCAGGGAAAAAGGGATTACGGTTGTGGCATCGCTCCATGATGTGGATATTGCCGCCAAGATTTCAGATAAAGTCGCGCTCGTCAAGGATTCACAGATTATAGCCTGGGGTGAGCCGGAAAATGTCCTGTCCACCGATTCGGTCTCTGCGCTTTATGATTTCAAAGGCGCTTCTTTTAACCGGTATCTGGGAAGCATCGAGATCAGGGGAAATGGGGCCGGAAAACCCGTATTTGTGGTGGCTGGCATGAGTAGTGCGGCGATATTGTACCGGCTTCTGTCCAAACGGGGATTTTCAATTATCACCGGCATCCTGCATGAAAACGATCTGGATTTTTTTGTGGCGGAGTCCATTGGTGCTGAAAATTATTCCCAGCCCCCGATGACATCGATCACGACAGAAACGATTCAGAAGGCAAAAAAACGTATTGCCGCATGCACCTGTGTGATCGATACCGGCTTTCCCTTAGGGGATCTCAATCATGGAAATGCTGAATTGTTCAAAGCAGCTCTTGAAATGGGCAGTCCCCTCTATACGTTACGAAAAGATGATTATTTTTCTCAGCCGGCGCCTGCATCCGGAGGGTGTGTATTTCCGTGTAACAGTGAATCTCAACTGGTGTCATTACTGGAACAACAGCTTTAACCATGGAAATCCGCTATTTGATATTGCTGCTCACCGATTGGTGTAATTTGAACTGCGCCTGCTGCTATCGCGGCAAGACATCCGATGCCAAGGACATGTCCATGGATCTTCTGGAAAAAAGCCTCATGCAGTTTGTTCCTGTGGAAAGTCCCTGCCATGTGCAGCTTAGCGGGGGGGAACCCACAATGGTTCCCGATTTGATCGAAGAAACCGCAAAGACGCTGCAAAAAAAAAGACCCCATGCCACATTGGGCATTCAAACCAATGCAACGTTGCTCGATCGTTCACTGGTCCGGCTCTTTTCCAAATACAACATTCAGGTGGGCGTCAGCCTCGACGGTCCGCCTGATATCCAGGAACAGCTCCGGGGGAATGCCGCGGCAACCCTGAAAGGACTGAAACTCCTGGAAGCGGAAAACGTTCCGTTCCGGGTAACCACGGTCATCAGCAACAGGAACATCGATTGTCTGGACAAGCTTGTGTTGATGCTGGGCGGATTTTCAACTGCACGGGGAATCGGTCTTGATCTTTTGATTCATAAAGGAAATGCCGCTACATCCAGCTCGGTTTTCCCGGCAACCCCCGAACAAACGGCGGACGGAATAAACCGCATGATGACCGCTTTTCAGATGATCAACCGGAATCGGCGCGAAAAACTGGAACTGCGTGAGGAGAAAACCGTTACAAATGCCGTCAGAGGAAAAAGTCCCGCCTGCTTTTGCCATGCAGGAAAAGGTGAAAGTCTGGCGGTTTGCCCGGACGGCTCGCTTTATCCATGCAGCCAGACCGCTTGCGACCCCCGGTTTTTTATGGGAACGCTCGATAACCCAAACATTGTCCCGGCAGGCTTGCTGAGGGAGTTCGCGCTGTCCACCGAGGATTGCGGCGATTGTCCGCTCTCGGGCCAGTGTCCCGGTGATTGCTACAGCAGACAGTACTTCAACCACGGTGAGAATCGTGAACTCATCTGCACCCTGTACCAAACACTGTTTAAATTAATCAGGGATTAGGAATTAATAATTAGGAATTGAGGCATCGCTCACGCTCTGTCTTTTCAAAATATGACAGAATACCTTCATTCCTAATTCCTAATTCTTATTTACCATCCCGGAGGATTTATGAACGCATACACACTTTGCTACTACAGCGCCACGTCCATGGAAATCGACTCCCTTTCACAGGGAGTTCGGCAATATCAGGACCATAACGGCCGAATCCGGGTTCTGGCCAGGACCCAGACCCAGCTTTTCGATAACAGCCGGATCGAATCTTTTGTGAAAACCGCCATGGAGGCGGATGTGATCATTATTTCCCTCCACGGCGGAAAGGCCTCTTTTCCCGGATTCGACGCATTCATCGAGGCCATGAGCACAAAGGATAAGGACCGGCCCGGGCCTTATATCCATATACAGCCCACAGGCGGCGACGAAGATGCCCTGGAGCTGGCGCGAGCCCATTCAACCGGATTCGGCGAAAAAAGCTGGGACTGGATCAACCGCTATCTGTCATTCGGAGGCCATATCAATTTCCGCAACCTCATGATCTATCTCCACAACCTGCTTTTCCGGGAAAACGAAACCGTTGCGGAGCCATTGAAACTCCCCCATGAAGGGGTATATCATCCGGACATACCGGGCATACCGGAGCTCTCTCACTATCTGGAAACACGGGTGGACCCTGAAAAACCCACGGTGGGGTTATGGTTCAACCAGACATACTGGCTCAATAACAACCTTGCCCACATCGACGCCATCATACGGGATGTGGAAAAAAAAGGCGCCAACATTATCCCGGTGTTTCACTTGAGATACAAGGATGTCACAAAGGGGAACAGAGGCGCAGACCATATCATAAATCATTTTTTCATGGAAAACGACCGGCCCATAATCGACGTCCTCATCAGCCCCATGATGTTTTCCCTCTCTCTGGCCGACCCTGACTATAAGGAATTGTTTCCCAAACTGGGCGTCCCTGTCATCCAGGCCATGACCACCATGCAACCGGCCCTTCAGTGGCGGGAAAGCATCCAGGGGATGTCCACCATGGAGGTCTCCTACACAGCAGCCCAACCTGAATTTGACGGCAATTTGATCACCGTGCCCATAGCATCAAGGGAACAGGAGGAGACCGATCCCTTGACCGGCGCCCTGATCACCCGGTATATGCCCATTTCCGAGCGCATCGGAAAAATGGTGGATCTCTCCCTGAACTGGGCCAGGCTGCGAAAGAAAGAAAACGCTGAACGCAGGATCGCCATTATCTTTCACCATTATCCACCCCGGAACGACCGTATCGGCTGTGCTGCGGGGCTGGACAGCTTTGAAAGCGTCAAGCGCCTTTTGGATACCATGAAAGAAGACGGATATACCATCGACCGGACATTTGAAAACGGCGATGAACTGGCCAAAGAGATTTTGAACCGGATGACCTGCGACCAGAGATGGCTTTTGCCTGAACAGATGGCGGAAAGATGTGATGCCCGTGCGGTTAGAAAGGATTATTCCCCCTGGCATCAAGGGCTTCCTGAAGCCATCCGGAAAAAAATGGTCGAAGACTGGGGAGAGATGCCGGGCGATCTTTTTGTCCATAAGGATGAAATGATGTTCGCCGGTTTTATGAACGGCAACGTGTTTATTTCAGTTCAGCCGCCCAGGGGCTATTTTGAAAACATCGATAAAATTTATCATGACATGTATCTTTCCCCGCCCCATCACTACCTGGCCCAGTATCGTTATATCAAGCATGTGTTCAAGGCGGACGCGGTCATGCATGTGGGCAAGCACGGCTCCCTGGAATGGCTTCCGGGTAAAGCCCTGGGCCTTTCAGAAGCATGTTACCCGGATCTGTCCATCATGGATCTGCCTAATGTCTATCCATACATCATCAACGATCCCGGTGAAGGCACTCAGGCCAAACGAAGGTCCTATTGCTGTATCATCGATCACCTGACACCGGTGTTTACCAATGCCGATCTTTATGAAGATTTGTCCAAGGTGGACAACCTTTTAAAGGAGTATCAGGATGCAGTGCGTGAAGATCCCGGAAAAGTGCCGGTTTTGAAGACCATGGTATGGGAGGCGGTCACCGGGGCGAGCCTGGACAAAGACCTTTCGACAGATGAAGAAACGGTTATGGCCGACTTCGACGGTTTCCTGGAAAACCTCCATTCCTATCTGTCCGAACTCTCCGATACCATGATCGGCGACGGTCTTCACATCATGGGAACACCACCTGCAAACGAACGGCTCGTGGAATTCCTGGTTCAGTTGACACGGGTTTCAAACGGTTCCGTTCCCTCCTTGCGGGAGTCCGTGGTCACGGCCATGGGATATGACTATGACATGCTCCTTGAAAACAGGGGAAAAGTCATTTGCAAGGAAAAACAGGCCACCGGTGGAAAGATCATTCAGGAAGCCCATGAAACGGCATTGACCCTGGTCACCAAACTATACAAAAGCGGGTTTGATAACAATGCGATTTCCCATATTGTTTCGACGTATCTGAAAAAGCCAAGCAAGGATATTGAGGAGGTGCTGGGCTATATTGCGGAAATCCTGGTGCCGAAAATCGGCCAAACCACCGAAGAAATCGATGCAAGCCTCCTCGCATTCCGCGGCCGGTTTGTCGAGCCTGGCCCCTCAGGCGCTCCCACCCGGGGACAGGCGGACATCCTACCTACCGGCCGCAATTTTTACTCGGTTGACCCCAACAAAATCCCCAGCCCCGGCGCATGGGAGGTGGGGAAGAGGCTGGGTGACGCTCTGATCGAACGGTACCTTGAGGAAACCGGCAAATACCCGGAAAGCATTGGCATCATCGTATATGGTACCGCCACCATGCGATCCAGGGGTGACGATATCGCCGAAATTTTTTATCTTTTAGGCGTCCGGCCGGTCTGGCATAAATCAAACGGCACGGTTATGGGGCTGGAGATAATTCCATCGAAAGAACTGGGAAGACCCCGCCTGGATGTCGTGCCCCGAATATCCGGATTTTTCCGCGACTCTTTTCCGCTTCTGGTGGAGCGAATCGACGAAGCGGTTCGCATGGTCGCAACGCTTACGGAATCTCCTGAAACCAACATGATAAGGCGACATGTACTCAAGGATGTTGCAAACTATGAAGCTCAAGGAATGAATGCGGATCAGGCATTCCGGGAAGCCACTTTCCGGGTCTTTGGCTGTCCGCCCGGCACCTACGGGGCAGGTGTCGCCGAACTGGTTGAATCCAAAAACTGGAAAACCCAGGAAGACTTGGGCAACAATTACATCCGCTACTCCGGCCATGCTTATGGAAAAGGAAGCTACGGCAGCCATAAACCGGACACGTTCCGAACCCTTCTTTCGCGCATGGATGTCACGGTGAAAAATGAAGATTCCAGAGAGTATGACATGATGTCCTGCACCGATTATTACAATTACTATGGCGGTCTGATCGTGGCCTCTAAAACCGTTCGGGGCGTCCTTCCCTTTGCCATGATGGGCGACAGCGCAGATCCCAAACGGGTCAAAATGCGCACTACGTTTGAGGAGGCCAAACATGTGTTAAGGTCCCGTCTGACCAACCCCAAATGGCTGGAAGGAATGATGCGCCACGGATACAAAGGTGCCGGTGACATATCCCACATGATGGACGTGGTTCTTGGCTGGGACGCCACGGCGGAAGTGATCGACGACTGGATGTATGAGCGGATTGCAGAAAAATACGTGTTTGACGAGAAAATTTCCGAATGGATGAAAGAAGTCAATCCCTATGCCCGCCAGAACATTCTGGACAAACTCCTGGAAGCCATCAGCCGGGATATGTGGGAGGCGGATCAGGAAATGGAGGAGCGCCTCAAGGAGGCATATCTCGAGATGGAAGGGCAGATCGAGGAAATTAACGAATGAGACAAGCTGAATTAATCAGGAATGAGGAATAAAGGTATGTGTCAATTATAAAAAGACGGAGCGGAGCGATTCCTCAATTCCTAATTCCTAATTAAATAAAAAGGATTTTACAATGCAAATTAAAACCATATTACAAAAAGCCACCGGCTTTGCCGTGTTCATGATAGTGGTAATACTGGTGCCGGCTCGTGCTGAAGAAGGACTGACCGATAAAATTAAAAAACCGCTGGATCAAGCCATTACCACACGCCAGGATAGCCAGAAAGAACTGGATCAGTGGGAACAGGAACGACTCCGTTTGCAGGTGGAGTTCGAAGGGCTGACAAGGAAAAACGAGGTCCTTACGAAACAGGACGAAGCGCTCAAAAAGCAGGTGGCCGCAAGGGAGACCCTGAATGCATCCCTTGTGGAACGTGAGCGGGAAAGCCGAAAAATTGCCCAGGAAATTGTTCCCTTTCTTGAAGATCTCCATACCCGCATTTCCGAATTTATTGCCTCAGATATACCGTTTCTTTCAGAGGAACGGAAAGGCCGTATCAACCGTCTGGAAAAGGTGCTTTCCGATATGGAAGTCGGTGCGGCGGAGAAATTCAGAAAATTTATGGAAACGCTTTTCATCGAAGCGGAATACGGCAACACCATTGAAGTGTACCAGGAAAAAATCATCATCGAAAACGAGGAAATTCTGGGTGATGTTTTCAGGCTGGGACGGATCAGCCTGTTCTTTCTCTCTCTCGATCAAACGATCCCGGCCTGTTACAATGTGGCGGATAAAAAATGGACGGTGCTGGATGACCGGTATACAGCGGATATTCATGCTGCCATTGAAATGGGGAGTAAACGAAGACCGGTGGAACTCTTATGCCTGCCTTTAGGAAAGATCGCCGCACAATAAGGAGCTTAAAAATGGTGAAAAAAATAATTGCAGCGGGTTTGCTGGTGTTCGGTATAACGATTTCTTACGGGCTGGCCCAAACCCCAGACATACAATCGGACATGCGAACTGATTATATTGAATCGGAAAAACAGAAACAGGCAATGGTCCAAAAAGCACAAGAAGAGGCGCAACTGGCGGAAAAAGACGCCAAACACCGCCACATGCAAATTGTATCTGACCGGTCCTCCCTGATAAAGGCAATAAACGATTTGAAAGACAAAAACGCCGGTCTTGAAAAAAGTATTGCTTCTTCCGAGACACGTCTTTCCGAACTGGCCAAAGAAGAAGAGAAACTTCGCACCGCGCTTCTGGAAACAGAAGCCGTAAACAAAGAGCTGTCGGGATTTGTCAAGGGGTATGCCAAAGATCTGGACACCCTGTTCAGCCAAAGTCCCCAGTCCGCCCTTGCATCCGAAAGGGATGCCTTCCTGAAGCCGCTTATCACAGAGACCCGTTTCCCCTCCATGGATGATATCCGTCACATGGTTGATGCCCTATTCGACGAGATAAGGCTTTCCGGGGCGGTGCGGCGGATCGACAGCGTGATCGTGGATCGAAGTGGTCATGAAAGCCTGTCGAACGTGCTGCTTCTGGGAAATTTTACCGCTTGTTATACCCTGGGAAAGGAAACCGGTTTCCTGCTGTATTCCGAAAAAAGCGATCGTCTCTTTGCCCTTTCCAAACTGCCGAAATCGAAAATTTCAAAGCAAAACCGGTCCTATATAAAAGGAAGTACGGATGGGGTGTACCTGGATATATCCAAAGGGGGGGCGCTGCGTCAGATGACGCACGAGCTCAGCCTGTTGGAGCAGGTACCCAAAGGCGGCCCCATTATCTGGCCCATCCTTGCCATATTTGCCGTAGCTGTTCTGATCATCATCGAGCGTATTTTCTTTCTCCGGCGCAAAAGCGTTGATGAAGAAACCTTTACCCGGGCTCTTTGCCTTCATCTGACAAAGGGAGAAACAGATCAATGCCTTTTAATGTGTGAAGAAAATATACATAAATCCATCCCCAGAATCATGAAAGCAGGAATGGATTGCCGGGAAATGGATCGTGTGGATATGGAAAACGCTCTTCAGGAATCCATTTTAAGTGAAATACCCAAGCTGGAGCGTTTTTTATCGACCCTGGGAATGCTGGCCGCCATTTCTCCTCTCTTAGGACTTTTGGGGACGGTTACCGGCATGATCAATACGTTTCATGTGATTACCTATTACGGTACCGGTGACCCGCGCATGATGTCCGGCGGGATTTCAGAAGCTCTGGTGACCACGATGCTCGGACTGACGGTAGCTATTCCCATCATGCTGGCGCATACACTTCTTTCCCGGAGAGTGGAAAACATGATCGGAAAGATGGAGGAAAAAGCCGTGGCCTTTGTCAATACAATCTATAAAACCAGAGAATAGAAATGAATTGGGAATTACGAATTGTGGAGTCGCTGCACGCCGGCGTTTTGAATATAAAAATGACAGAATACATTCATTCGCAATTCCGCATTCGTCATTTTATTTCTTTCTACGTGAGATAATATATGGTCGGTATTTTTTATCAATTGACAGATTACCTCCAGGCAGGTGGGCCGGTCATGGTTCCCCTTTTAATCCTGTCCATCGTCATGTGGTTTTTGATCATCAACCGGGTCATTTACATGAGACGACTCTTTTATAAAAACATGCCACGCCGAAAAGCAGGAGAATTCGTGAAAATGAATTGTTCACCGGACGCCGGCTTCCAGGGGGTCAATGCACTTCTGGTCAGAGAGTTTCTTTCCAAAAGAAGCATGAACCCGGAAACCGACGCTTACATTCTGGATGAAACCGTGATGAATCTTGTTTCAGCCATGGACCGCCATCTCGCCATGATTACGGTCCTTTCAGGAATCGCCCCCCTCCTTGGCCTCTTGGGTACGGTTACCGGCATGATCACCACATTCGACGTGATCACGGTTTTCGGCACGGGAAACGCCAAGGCAATGGCAGGTGGTATTTCGGAAGCCTTGATCACTACCCAAACCGGGCTTCTGGTTTCCATTCCCGGTCTTTATATGAGCGGATTTCTAAATAAACGATCCATCAATTTAAAATACCGCATTGCCGCAACCGGCATGTATTTGAAGCGATACCTGTAAAGAAAGGCTTTTATTATGCTCAATATATCAGCTGCCCGAAGGTCGCAGAAAAAAATACTGGAACTCAATATTGCGCCATTGATCGATATGGTATTTATCCTGCTTATTTTTTTCCTGGTCACAACGAGTTTTGTCAAAGAAACCGGTGTGGATATCAACCGTCCGGCGGCAAACACGGCCGTCAGCAAGGCAAAAGCAAGTATTTTGATCGGTGTGACAAAGGACAACCGCGTGTTTCTGGACAAGCGTGAAATCGATGTCCGTGCCGTTCGGGCCAATGTGGAACGTGCCATGGCGGAAAACCCGGAAAGCAGTGTCGTCATTGTGGCGGACAAGGAAAGCATGACCGGCCTTGTGATCAATGTCATGGACGGATGCAAGCTTGCCGGAGCGGAAAATGTTTCCATTGCCGCAAGTCATCCAAAAGAATAACCAGCGATGAAAGTCTTTTTTAAAAATTTAAATAAATACACCGCAAAGGACTGCGGATTTGCGCTATTGGGGGCCATACTCATTAATTTCACCCTGTTTACGCTGATGCCGGGCCTGATTCAGCGGGTTCCGGATAGACCTGACCTCGAATCGATTGAAAGTATTCAGGTTGTGCGGGTGAAACGTCCGGATACGGATGTTCAAAAAAAAGAAAAAACGCCGCCCAAGCCTGAAAAAAAAGAAATCATGAAGGACCGTAAGCCCCTGACCGTTTCCCGTCCGGTGAAGCAGAAGATTCGCCTGCCATTCCAGTTGAATCCCAAACTGGCATCCGGTCCCCAAACCTTTTCCGTTCCGTCACTGGATCGGATATCCCTTAACGCCCCCGGCATCAATGGTGCCTACGGTGTCAATGACCTCGATGGGCCGCTGACGCCTCTGGTCAGAATTCCCCCCATGTATCCCATACGGGCCAAACGCCTGGGGATTGAAGGTTCAGTTAATGTGCAATTCCTGGTCAACAGCGAAGGAAACGTCGCGCATGTTGAAATCCTGTCGGCGGAACCTGAGGGACTTTTTGAAACAAGCGTCATTAACTGTGTTTCAAAGTGGCGCTTCAAACCAGGCACAGTGGAAGGCAACCCCGTGAACACCTGGGCTGAAACCACCATTCGATTTGAGTTGGAAGCATCATGAAAATAAGAAACGTTATTTCAAACCTCGTCGTCATGATTCTTCTATTCATGTCAGGGATATCGCAGGCGGCATCCGGAGAAGATATTCCCATTGTCGTCAGTATCATGCTGAATAAAGCCCAAATCCTGGCAAGCCGGGGGAAGGTGGAAGAGGCGATAAAGACGTTGACCGATTTCCAGGATAAAGGAAAAGAGATGGACAGCACTGCCGCTGAGAAACAAGGCTATTCCCACTGCAACATCGATTATGCCATCGGCAATTATTATCTGATGCTGTCACAGCCTGAAGCGGCGGCAATGCACTACCAATCTGCGGTTCAGAAAAAAAATGATTTTTCCGAAGCCTGGCTGAATCTGGCGAAATGCCGTTATGATCTGGACCGGATGAAACCAGCAGGGGATGCTTTTTTAAAAGGGTATGAAACCGGTTCCCCTGGAAGCGCGAAATCCCTTTATTTCAGTGCAGTCTGTTATGCGGGCGCCGAAGATTATGCTGCTTCATATGCTGTATTTCACCGTTTGCTGGAAACACATCCCCAGGACATCGAGCTGGAGTGGAAAGGCTCGTTTGTTCAGGTGCTGCTGGCGCTTTCAAAGTCGATGGAGGCGTTGCCGCATATCGAGGAGCTGGCGGAAAAAACAGATGGAGAAAAGCAGAAAAAGTGGCGGGAAATGCTTTTATACCAATATATGGCCTTGAACATGGAGACGAAAGCGCTGAACTATGCCAAGTGGCTGACATGTGTCGACACGTTGGAGCCGAAATGGTGGAAGACACTGGCTCATCTACACCTGCAGAAAGACACCTATGAAAAAGCGCTGACAGCGTTAATGGCCTATGGTTTTTTAACCCCGCTTTCACCCGAGGAAATATCACTTGTCGGGGACATCTGTTTGGCTCTGGAAATTCCGGATCAGGCGATTAAATATTATGACATTCAATCCCGGGAAGCAGTGGACCCGAAAACGGTTAAAAAACTAGTGCAGGCATATATGCGGCTTTATGATCGTGAAACAGCCCTTGTCTGGGTCGACAAGATCGAGAATCAGGAAAAACAGCCGGATCTTTTGATGCTGAAAGGGAATCTGCTGTTTGAAATGGAACGTTTTTCAGAAGCCGCAGTTGTATTTCAGCAGTTAAGCAAAAATAACCATGACCATCATGAAAAGGGAAAATCGTTCCTCATGCTGGGCTATGCTGCCTGGAACGACGGAAACGTCGATCAGGCAAAACGAGCTTTTGAGCAAGCGATAAAATTTGAAAAACAGCGAAAAGAAGCTGAAAAAGCCCTGAAACAGCTAAAAGGAAAACCATAAATGAAACATCTGGATCTATTCCCGTTTTCCGCCATTATCGGTCAGGAAGCGTTAAAGCTGGTGTTGATTTTAAATGCGGTAAATCCCCGTATCGGCGGCGTGTTGATCCGGGGAGAAAAGGGGACGGCCAAGTCCACGACGGTCCGGGCACTGTCCATGCTGCTGCCGGAGATCAAGGTGGTGACGGCCTGTCCCTATTCCTGTGACCCGGATGATCCGGACAACCTGTGTGATCAATGTGCGAAAAATCCCTCCGGGTTAAAGACGACCGTAAGACGGCAAAAAGTCGTCACCCTTCCCTTAAATGCCACTGAAGACAGAGTGTCCGGCGGTATTGACTTCAACCGGGCTGTAAAAGAGGGGGTGAGAACGCTTCAACCGGGTGTACTGGCAGAAGCGCACCGGGGAATTCTCTATGTGGATGAGGTGAATCTCCTGGATGATCATATCGTGGACATTATTTTGGATGCCGCGGCATCCGGCAGGAACCGTATTGAGCGGGAGGGCATCTCCTTTGCTCATCCGTCGGATTTTATCCTGGTGGGCACCATGAACCCGGAAGAAGGGGATCTGAGGCCCCAGCTCCTGGACCGTTTCGGTCTCTCAGTGGAAGTTGCCTCCGAGAAAGATCCTGATCTCCGCATATTGATGATGGAGCGCAGGGAAGCCTTTGACCAGACGCCTACCGACTTTCTTCGGCAGTTTGACCATGAGAACGAAACGATTGCCGGCAGAATCGAATCTGCCGGAGAGATTTTACGGCAAGTCAAACTGCCGAAATATTTGAGAACACTGATCACGGAAATCTGTACGGAAAATAATGTGGCCGGTCACCGGGCGGACCTGACCATCGAACAGGCGGCCATTGCCCATGCCGCCTGGTGCAGGCGGGTTGAGGTATCGGCTGAAGATATCCAGGCGGTTGCCGGATTTGCACTGCTCCATCGCAGGCGGGAAGCCGCTCCTCCGCCACCGCCGCCGGAGGAAGATAAAAAACAGGAAGCCCCCCCGGACAATGAACCGAAAGACAAACAGAAGGATCAGGAACAGCCTGAAGAAATGTCGGATGATCCGATGGACAAAGCACAGCAGGAACCGTCCGAACCGGAGCCGGGAGACCCGGACGATTCATCCGAACAGGAGCGGCAGGAACAGGAAAAGCCCCGTCCCGAAGACATTGTGGAGCAGATATTTGATGTAGGTGAAACCTTCAAGGTAAAAAAAATCATCAGCCCCAAAGACCGGGTGTTCAGGCGCGGTTCCGGCCGCCGCTCCAGAACCCGCATTTCTCAAAAACAGGGCCGTTATGTCAAAAGCACGATGCAGCGAAAAAGCGGCGATGTGGCCCTGGATGCCACCCTCAGGGCGGCAGCCCCTTACCAGATTCACCGGAGTTACGAAAGAAACGGCCTGGCCGTTTGCCTGAAGCCGGAGGATATCCGGGAAAAAATCAGGGAAAAACGCATCGGCAATTTTCTCCTGTTCATTGTCGATGCCAGCGGCTCCATGGGTGCCCGGGGCCGGATGGCGGCCTCCAAAGGGGCCATCATGTCGCTTCTCATGGATGCATACCAGAAACGGGACAAGGTGGGCATGCTCTCCTTCAGAAAAGACGAAGCGTTTGTCAACCTTCCCCCCACCTCTTCCATAGAACTTGCGGCAAGACTGCTGAAGGAGATGCCCGTGGGCGGCCGGACCCCGCTTTCCGCCGGTCTCGTGAAGGGGTATGAAATCATCCGCAACTACCTGTTACGGGAACCATCCGCCCGTCCCATCGTCCTTATCATCACGGACGGGAAATCCAATGTATCTTTGGGAGACCGGAAACCCGTCGATGAGGCGCTTCTTTTGGCATCCAAAATGGGGGCTGATGATCGGGTTCAGTATGTTGTTGTAGATACGGAGGAAAACGGACTGGTGCGTTTCGGCCTGGCCAAACGGCTGGCAAATGAAACGAGCGCCGCTTATTTTAAAATTGATGACTTAAAAGCCGATACCTTGATGAATATTGTTAAAGAATCCAACAGACAATAAAAGGAGATATATTTCATGAACAAACGACCGATTTATCCCTTTACCGCAATCGTGGGACAGGAAAAAATGAAACTCGCCCTGATCCTGAACATCATTAATCCCTCCCTTTCCGGTGTCCTGATCCGGGGGGAAAAAGGGACGGCCAAATCCACGGCCGTAAGGGCTCTGGCCGATATTCTGCCTTCGATTGATGTGGTGAGCGGATGCCCTTTTCAGCATTCACCCTTAGGAAAGCATGATGTATGCATGGAATGCGGGCATGACACTTGCCGGGAAGCGGTGCTCGGCGAAAAAGAGGTATCCGTCGAAACCCGGGGCATCAACGTTATTGAATTGCCGGTGGGCGCCACCGAAGATCGCGTGGTCGGCACAATGGATCTGGAGCATGCCCTGAAAAAAGGTGAAAAGCGAATAGAGCCGGGTATTCTTGCGGCGGCCCACCGCGGCATTCTCTATGTGGATGAAGTCAACCTGCTGGATGACCATGTGGTGGATGTCCTCCTGGATTCCGCCGCCATGGGCGTCAACACCATCGAGCGTGAGGGGGTTTCTTTTTCCCATCCGGCCAGGTTCACCCTGGTTGGCACCATGAACCCGGAAGAAGGTGAACTCCGGCCCCAGCTTCTGGATCGGTTTGGGCTGTGCGTCAACATTGAAGGGATCCATGATCCGGATGACCGTGTGGCCATCATGGAGCGGCGGATGCAGTTTGATGAAGATCCAGGTGTATTTTGCAAAACCTGGGAACCCGAATCCAGGAAGCTCGCGGATACGATCAAATCAGCAATTACGCTTTATCCTGAGGTAACCATGGCAAGGGAACTTTTGTATGAGGCAGCTTCTTACTGCCTGGAAGTGGGGGTGGACGGCCATCGTGGGGATATCATCATCATGAAAACCGCCAAGACTCTTGCTGCCTATAACAGACAGAGAGAGGTTAAAAAAGACGATGTAGATGCCGCAGCGGAGCTGGTGCTGCCCCACCGTATCCGGCGGCAACCCCTGCAGGATATTGTTGTGGATGTTAAAAGCATGAGAAAAGCGGGTTAAAATATTATGATCAAAATCGATAAATTGACAAAAAATTACGCGACTCTGGAAGCGTTAAAAGCCGTCAGCCTGCATATCCCCAAAGGGGAGCTGTTCGCATACCTTGGACCGAACGGCGCCGGTAAAACAACGACGATTCGCATGTTGACCGGTCTCACCCGGCCGACATCAGGCACGGCATTTTTAAACAGCTATGACATCCGGAAAGACGTGCTCTCCGCAAAACAGCAATACGGTCTCGTTCCCCAGGCCGTCAACCTCGATCAGGAACTGACCGTATCTGAAAATTTGAAGATCCACGGCCGGCTCTATCGAATGACACGAAAAAACATTCAAAACCGTATGTCGGATATCCTGTCCTATGTGGAGTTGTCCGATTACACGGATGCCCTGGTCAGGACCCTTTCGGGCGGGATGAAAAGGCGGCTGATGATTGCAAGGGCATTGATGCATGAACCTGCCATTTTGTTTCTGGATGAACCCACAGTGGGGCTGGACGCCAATATCCGGCGAAAGGTGTGGGCGCTTATAAAAAAAATACAGCAAAGCGGCACCACCATTTTTTTAACAACCCATTACATCGAAGAGGCGGAGTTTTTGGCCCACCGGGTGGCGTTTCTGGCCAAGGGAAGCATCGTCACTATGGACACCCCGAGGAATCTGATCGATAGGCAGGGAAAGTGGGCCATTGACCGTATTTCCGGCGATACGCTGGATACCCTGTACTTCGCATCCAGGAAAGAAGCGGAAAATTTCAATGCCAACGGGGATGTGCAGTACACATTGAGGCGGGTCAACCTGGAAGACGCGTTCATCGCCATGACCGGGAAGAAAACCGAACCGGCAGCGGAATTTACCTCAGCACCGCCCTCTCATCACGGCTCACACAAAGGGCACAGTGCGCATGGATCTCATGGTGGTCACGGTTCTCAAAGTGTACACGGCAGACATAAAACCCATTGAATCAAAAGGAGCGTGTGGAATGTTACACGGCATGACAGCCATTTATACACGAGAAATATTGTTGTTAAGGAGAAGACTGCCCAAGCAGATCCCCTCCTGGTCGGTATCGCCCCTTCTCTATCTTATCGCCTTCGGCTATGCCATGGGACGGGAAGTGATGGTGGACGGGCAGCCTTATATGACATTTCTGATCCCCGGCCTGGTGGCCATGAGCAGCATGACCCAGGCATTTGCCATTGCATCGGAAATCAATGTAGCCCGGTTTTACTGGCATATCTTTGAAGAATTTCAGGCCGCCCCCATCAGCAACCTTTCTTATGTCCTGGGAGAAGTCATGGCTGGTGTGACGCGCGCCATTCTTTCCGTGTTGGTGATTCTGCTGCTTGGCGCCCTGTTCGGTGTTACGCTTTCATTAAATCCATATTTCTGGCTGGCCGTGATATTGAACGCCTTTGTGTTCGCCTCATTGGCAGTGGCGCTGGCAATGCTGGTGAAATCCCATGCCGACCAGAGTATGCTGACCAGTTTTATCATCACGCCCATGGCGTTTTTGGGGGGAACATTTTTTCCCATCGCAAAACTGCCGATCTGGGCTCAAAAAATTCTCTACTTTCTGCCCCTTACCCATGCGGCAACGGCAATACGGTCTGCAGCCCTTAACCTGCGGGTGGAATGGATGTCTTACGGAATACTGCTGATCATCGGCATGGTGTTTTTTTATATTGCCGTTTTTTGCGTGGAAAAAGCAAAGGACTGAAGAAATAAGGAAAACAAATGAAAAAAGGACTTCTCATCGTCAACACGGGAAACGGAAAAGGAAAAACAACATCAGCGCTCGGTCAGGCATTCAGGGCCATGGGACACCAACTCAATGTATGTATGATCCAGTTCATCAAAGGGTCATGGAAGTACGGTGAACTGAATTCAAAGGATCGTTTCAACGGCCTGCTGGATTTCCATGTCATGGGAAAAGGGTTTACCTTTAAATCCAACAACCTCGAAGAAGATATAAACATCGCCAGAAAGGGTTGGGAAATTGCGAAAGCCGCCCTGAAGTCGGAGAAGTACTTCATGGTCATTCTGGATGAATTCACCTATCTGTTGAACTATGAATTTATCGGCATGGATGAAGTGACCGCATGTATCCAACAAAGACGTGAGGATCTTCATGTGATCATTACCGGCCGGGATGCTCCCCAGTCCATTATTGAAACAGCGGATCTGGTTACTATTATGGAAGAATTCAAGCATCCGTTAAAAGCGGGTGTGAAAGCACAAAGAGGAATTGAATTTTAATAGTAGAATAAAAAAGTTAAAAACGGTGCTTACTATTCATATTACGATATGTATGCGGACGGTAAAGCGATGGCTATCATATACGCTCCTGCTTGCTATGGTATGCTGTGACGGTTTCATCCCTATAACAGCGGCGGGCTCGGAAAAGAACGAAAATATTGTGATCACCGCTGATGAGATCCGCGCTATGAACGCCCATAAAATGGCTGATGTGCTCAATCATGTCCCTGGCATAACCGCCGGGGACAGCTCCGTTGGTATTCATGGTTCCTACAAGGTCAAAGTGTTCGTGGACGGCCGCCCGATTAACGATCCGACATCCGGGTACGGTGGTATCAACTGGGAACTGGTGGCGCCGGCCGATGTGGAACGTATCGAGATTCTTCGCGGCAAAGGCGGAATGCGGTATGGCCAGGATGCTTCAGGCGGCGTCATCCTCATTACCACCAAAAAGGTCAGGAAACTGACCGGAAATATCAAGGTTTATGGCGGTAACCACCAGACAGGATACGGATCTGCGGGAGTCCAGGTGACATCTGGTGGCTGGTCCATGGGAGCCAATGGCAGTTATGAAACCACCGACGGATATAAAATCAATAATGATAAGGAGCACTATCAGATGGGTGCAAAACTGGGGTATACGTTCGACGACCGAAAACGTGTATTCTTCTTAGCGGATTTTATTGAAGATGAAAGAGGCTCGAGCGGACTGCCGGACTATCCTACTCCTTTTTACCGAAAATCCGCACAAAACACCAATCTGGCCCTGAATGCCGATTTCAACAACATCACCAGTGCCACCTTTTACAACCAAGGTAGCAATCACAACACCGATAGCAGCAGAGAACTGGACCAAAAGCTTCGTATCACCGAATGGGGTGAAGATGTTGCCGCGACAAGGGCCAACCATTGGGGAGAGTTGAATATAGGCTGCGGCTATCAGGCGGGTCTGGCCACGGGCACGACGTTTGACGATCAGAGTGAAAACACTGTATCCGCATTTGCTGCCCAGTCGTTCAAATGGCCGTCAAAACCGTTGACATTCAATTTTGGCCTGAGAGCCAATTTCAATTCGGCATTTGATGATGCCGTCAACCCGGAAATCAAGGTTGCGTACAACAAGGATCTGTGGCGTGTAACAGCAGTATTCAGCCGCTCGAATAATACCCCTTCTTTTCATCAGCGTTTTAGCCGGTCAAGTTCCACCCTGCCCAATCCGGACCTGACAATGGAAACAGCCGATAATTATACGATTGCCTTTTTTCTAGAGCCTTACGACAGTCTGACCTTCAGCATGTCGGTGTTTCACAACCGTCTAAGTGATCGAATCACGTATGTTACCGGAGACGATGGGATGGGGAGGTATCAGAATTTCGGTCTCGTCACCTATAGCGGCGCCGATCTTGCCGCCTCCTGGCAGATCCACGAAACCGTTAAACTAAAAAGCGGTTATACCTATCTCAAAGCGAAGGATGAAGACACGGGATTATGGCTGCCCGCAAAGGCTAAACACAGTGTAACCCTGGATCTTTATTGGAAGCCGTGTCAACCCATTTCCATGGTGCTGGCCAATAAATATGTCTCCAAGGCGTATCTTAATAAGAACAATACCAAAACCGTGCCGGAGTATTCCCTTACCGATTTTCGGGCGGAATATGTATTAAAGCGTTTCAGCCTGTTTGGCGAGATCGAAAATGTTTTTGATAAAACCTATTACTATTGCGATGGACTGCTGGCACCGCCTATGACATGGATTATCGGTGTAAGCTGGCGAATATAATGAGGAGATCCGACATGAGAATCATATTTATCCATGGTCATATGTTCAATGCTTATTCCTGGTCTCAGGCTGCTGCCCACCTTAAGCAGCACAGCATTGACCTTACCCTTTTTTCTCAACGCCAATCCGCTGATGAAATAACGGCGTTTATAGAAAAAACCGATGTGGATATGGTTATCGGACGGCTGTTTCGAGACCTGCCGCAGTGCGACACAATTCTTGAATATACTCGAGATATTAAATGGCGGTTAGGGCTTGGACAGGAAATGCCGCTTGATTTCTCGACATTTTCCGTGGAACAGATCGCGGAATTCGACCGTTATTTGACCGTCATTTCAGTTGATAACTATGCCAACAGTATCAAATATATCGCAGCATGTGCCGGTGCCGATATCTCTTTTGATCCGCCTCAACCGGTAAGAAGTGACGGTATTTATCATCCGGATGCATCCGGCTTGTTTGAAAATGTTTCGGGATGCCGGTCAGATGCTTTCTGACAACCTTCTAATAAAATATATCCGGGAGGAAGGCCTGTTTCCGGAAAGTGTGGGTATCAGCCTGTGGAGTATCGATGCCTTTAAATCCGATGGAGAAGTGTTCTGCCAGATTCTTCACCTGATGAGCATGCGTCCGGTATGGAACAGTACAGATCGTGTGACGTCAATCGAAGCAATTCCACTTGAAGAACTTTCCCTTATCATGGATGAAGAGACCTTCAAACCACGGCCGCGCATCGATGTGGTCATTCAGACCACTGGCATTCTAAGGGACATGGTACCCCATTTTGCAGATCTTGTGGACGAAGCCGTTGTATTGGCGACACGTCTTGACGAACCCCATGAATTGAATTTTATCCGAAAACATACATTGGATCAAAGGATTTACCGGCAAAATCAACACACTTATTCAGGAAACCGTTTCCGGTATGACGGCAATCAAACTGCTGAATGCCGAATCCGCCATGACGGATAAACTGGCCCGGCACATCGCGCTGGTGAGTCAGGAGACGATTCTTTTTTCCGCCAGTCTCGAAGAAAATATCCTCCTCGGCCGTAAAGACATATCTCCTGAATCTGTATCATTGTGGCCCATCGTCTTTCAACCGCCAGGTATTCAGAGCGGATTCTCGTGGTTAGAAACGGCCGCATCGAAGAGGACGGCAATCATGAGGCGCTGATCCGTTTCAAAGGAATTTATGCGAATATGACGGTTCTGGATAAAATGGCAGGGGAATGGGATCAACCGAAATAGAAAAACTGGACGGAAGCACTTTTCAATTCAGGACAGAGTTGACCCTAATGTCTCCTAAAAAATGGGTCCAAAACCGCCTGAGCTGAAACGTTTTGAACTCAATTTTTTAGGAAACGTTAGGGTTGATTTTAATCTATTACTAATAAAGGAGGGAGTGACCCATGATTGATATGGTGCCGGGAAATGAAGTGGAAAGAAAAAGCCTTGCCATTATCGACCAGGAAGCGGGCAGGCATGATTTTAACCGGGAAGAGTGGCCGGTTGTCCGGCGAATGATCCACACAACCGCAGATTTTTCCATCATACCGATAGTTAAATTTTACAATGAACCGATCAGGAAAGGTATTGAAGCCCTGAAAAGAGGGGCTCCCATCGTATCGGACAGCAACATGATAAAAAGCGGCATATCCGTGTCCCGCCTTGAAAAGATCAATGCCGGTTATAGCCGAGAAAGCATATCGTGCCGGGTGGCTGAGAAAGATGTATTTCAACAGGCAGACGAAAATCAATTGCCAAGGGCAATTTATAACATGCGGTCTTTAAAATCTTCCATTGACCGGGGCATTGTCTGTATCGGGAATTCCCCCATGGCCCTGTGGGAAGTGGTGAGGCTGATCAGGGAGGAAGAAATTCAACCCGGTTTGTTGATTGCCATGCCTGTGGGTTTCGTCAATGTTATTGAAACCAAGGAACTGGTGAAAGATCTTGCCGTTCCGTATATATTGATGGATGGTCGCCGTGGCGGATCCACACTGGTAGTTGCTGTGATCAATGCCATTGCTGTACTGGCGCTGAAAGAAATACAAGGAGAGGAGTAAACCAATGAAAGCAATTATTTTATTAGGCCATGGCAGCCGTGTTCCCGGCGCCGGCGATGATATGCAAAAAGCGGCTCTGTTGCTAAAAGAGAAATACCGGTTGGATATGGTGGATACATGCCACATGTCCCGCCTTGGGCCCCATTTCCCGGAGATACTGGCAAAATGCGTGTCCAATGGCGCCAAAGAGGTGTTTGTCATACCCTACTTTCTGAACATGGGGCTTCATATCCGGCTGGATATTCCGGAAATGATGCAGAAGGAAGCAGCAAAATATCCCGATGTAAAGCTCGTGTACGGCAAACATCTGGGGTTTGACGAAGCGTTTGCGGATATTCTTTATAAGCGAATCGACGAATCTGCTGATCTGCCGGATGTTAGGGATGTCGAGTTGCCGGAACGAGAGGCTTTCCCAGTTCCTGATGGGCAGGGGGAGTTTGTAGAGATGTCACCGGAAGATGCAAAAGCATTTGCGCATTCTCATAGTCATTCGCATCATCATCATGAGCACTAAAGAGAAAAAAAAATTAAAAGAGGGAATCACTACCGGAACCTGTGCAGCGGCCGCGGCAGCTGCAGCGGTTGAGGCATTCTTTGGGAAAGTGCTGCCAAATATAACCGTGAACCTGCCCGATGATTCCGGAATCATATCTGTTGATATTCATTCAACTAAACCGGTCCATGCGTCCCGTAAAATTAAAACTGCTACAGCCACGGTGGTAAAGGATGCAGGGGATGACCCGGATATCACCAACGGCGCCCTTATCAGCGCCCGGGTGTCGATTGCAGAAAATGATATCACCCAGGTTACCATCAAAGGAGGAGCAGGCGTGGGCCGGGTGACACGTGCCGGACTGCCGGTTTCCATCGGCGAATCCGCCATCAATCCGGTACCCAGAATCATGATCGAACAGGAGGTCAAAAAGCGGCTGCCGAAGGGGAAAAAATTTTTAGTGGATGTGGTCATTTCCGTAAAGGACGGTGAAAAGCTTGCACAAAAAACCCTGAACCCCAGGCTGGGGATTATCGGCGGTATATCCATTCTTGGAACCCACGGTATTGTGAAACCTTTTTCTGCCAAAAGCTACCAGGAGACCATCGATATCTGCCTTCGGTCGGCGCAGACAGATGATCAGAAAACCTGCGTCCTGTCCACGGGCCGGAGAAGTGAACGCCTGGCCCAGGCATATTATCCGGATCTTGATGAAAAATGTTTTGTTCAGATGGCCGATTTTTTCTCCCATGCGTTGAAGACTGCGAACGACCTGGGGTTTTCCCATATTGTGCTTGCCGGATTTTTCGGAAAGCTGTGCAAATGGGCCATGAATATGAAATATACCCATGCCCGATCGGGTCAGACCGACTTTGGCTTTTTATCCATGCTGGCGAGTGAAATAGGTTTGTCCGACACATTCTGCAGGTTTGTCAAAGAGGCCAACAACGCCCGGCATATCTTTGAATCCGGCCATCCGGATGTGCCGATCTTTATTGACACCATAGGACAGCGGGCGCTTATCAATGCCGAAAAAATCGTCAAGGATAAAGCCAGGGTGACCCTCTGTTTATGGGATTTTAACGAAAAATTTTATCAAGAATGGGAAACGGCAGATTCATGACACACCCTGGAAAAATAGAGGTCATTGGGATGGATGTCCTCAACGACGCTTTATCCGAAAAAAAGCAGGAAATGATCCGCAACGCCGATGTGGTGATCGGCGGCAGGACGCAACTTGATGCGGTGGCAACATTTACGGGCAAGACCATTTGCATCACCGGAGATATCCAGTCCCTGATTGACCAGATACATCAATGTCTGGAAAAGAATCAGCATATTGTTGTGCTGGCCACCGGTGATCCCCTGCTTTTCGGTATCGGCAACACACTGATCGAACATTTCGGCAAAGAGGCCGTCACTGTTCATCCCGGCATATCATCGATGCAGGCAGCGCTTTCCAGATTGGGCTTAAGAACGGATAACGCCGTGATTCTGAGTCGGCATGGCACCCATAACGATGATTTGCGTCGCCTTTTATATCACCATACAGGGGTGATATTAACTTCCAATGGATATAGTCCGGTGGAAATCATTCAAGAAATCATAGGAACATATTCACAAGCCGAACAATGGCAGGGCCATGTGTGCCAGTGTCTGGGCACATCAAACGAAACCATCCAAAGCGGAGAACTGCGACAGCTCGCCGTCATGGAAACGTTTCAAACCCCCAATCTGCTGGTGGTGGAAAATCCCTCCCCGCTCTCCACGCTTCAAGGGTCTTCGGACTTCGGTTGGCCCGATGACCAATACCAGCATGAGGCCGGGTTAATCACCCATCCGGAAGTCCGCGCCGTCACCCTTTCAAAACTCAGGCTGGGCGGTGCCGGAGTCCTCTGGGATGTGGGTGCGGGATCTGGTTCGGTGGGGATCGAAGCCGCCCAACTCAATCCATTTTTAAACGTTTTTTCCATTGAAAAGAATGACCAACGCTATGAACATATCATTTTCAACCGGAAAAAACACAATGTAAACAATCTGTTTCCTGTCAGGGGAAATGCATCAGAGGTTTGTTTATCCTTGCCAATACCGGACCGGGTGTTTTTAGGCGGTGGCGGCAAAGCGCTTTCCAATCTGCTGCCCCTTTGCTATGAGCGCCTTTCAGAAAACGGGGTTATGGTTGTAAATACCGTAACCATTGAATCATTTGAAATCGTCCGTCATTTTTTTAAACAAATTCATAAAGAAATAGAAGTGATTTCGCTCCAGGTCTCGCGTCTTGCGCCTTTAGCGACATACTACGCTTTCAAACCCGATAATCCCATAACTTTATTTGGAATAAACAAATGAACCTACGGAAACAACCCAAACTTTTCTTTATTGGTGTAGGGCCGGGTGACCCGGAGCTGCTCACCCTCAAAGCCGTTCGATTGATCAAATCGTGTGATGTGCTGTTTGTCCCTGTGCGTAAAAAGGATTCAACCCGATCCATAGCCTTGAATATTGTGAATCAGGCCATGGACTTGAAAGATAAACGGGTTGTTTATCTTCACTTTCCCATGGTGAAGGGCTCTGAGAAAATGCTTTCCGCACTTTCACCTGCCGCTTTGACCTTACAGGAAGAATTATCCGAAGGAGAGACCGGCGTCTTTATAACCCTGGGATGCTCAACCATTTATTCAACCGGCGGTAACCTCTTTCTGGCACTTCAAGACAAAGATATTGCCATGCATTTTGTTCCGGGAGTCAGTTCCATCAGTGGAACCGCTGCATCTTCCGGCATGCCGCTGGTTTTTTCAGAGGAAAAGCTGGCCATATTGCCGACAACCTATTCCATGGATCAAATTGAATCCTGTATCAACAATTTTGAAACCGTGGTTCTCATGAAAGCCCATTCATGCATGGATGCAATAATGAAATTGATCAAACAAAAAGGATTGCTTGATACATCTTTTATGGTGGAAAAGGCAACTTCGGAAGCAGAAGTGATTCATTGTTTGAGAGATATGCCCGATGGCTATCAACCCCACTATATGAGCACGATTATCATTCGTAATTAAGGAGTCAATATGGCTATTGTCAGTTTTATCGGCGCAGGACCCGGAGATCCTGAACTTATTACACTAAAAGCGATCAAGCGGATACAAGACGCGGGCCTGATTCTGTATGCCGGATCTCTGGTACCTGAAACCGTCTTTCTTCCTCATACAACTTTAACCAAAGAAAGCATCATCAGCAGCGCAGATTTGACGCTGGAAGAAACCCATCACCTCATGGTGCAAGCCATCAAAAAAAACAAACATGTGGCAAGGATTCATACAGGCGACACGGCTATTTACGGAGCGATTTATGAACAGATGGCACGCCTGGATCGGGACGGCATTGCGTATGAAGTGATTCCCGGCATCTCTTCCGCCATGGCCGCGGCGGCAGCGTTGAAAGCTGAATTCACGGTTCCTGACGGCACTCAGACGGTCATGTTTACCCGAATACATGGGAAAACGCCCGTACCTGAGCAGGAAGACCTGGAAAAGCTTGCAGCCCACCGGCCCACCATGGTAATTTTTTTAAGTGCCCATAAAGCCGAAGCCGTCGTTGAAAAACTGACCATGCATTATCCGGAAACCACGCCCGCGGCGATTGCCTATCGGGTGGGATGGCCTGATCAAAAAATCATACAAACCACATTGCAACACATCCCCGCGTGTATGGCAGACCATGGCATCAACAAGCAGGCCCTGATCCTTGTGGGGGATACATTTGGCAAAACAAAAGAAATAAAGGCGCGCTCGGTTTTATATGGCAAGGAAAAAAAGGTGACATCCAATGCATAGACAAGATACCGCCATATGGGTGCTGAGCCGGAAGGCTCTCGGCCTGGGATTTAAATGTGCAGACCTCATCCATGCCCGAACGATTTTTGCGCCTCTTGAACCATCAGAGGGTCACCCAAATGAGCGTATCATAGGATTTGACCGGTTCACTCATTGCCTTTCTGACCAATTTCACGAATTTCAAGCCCATATCTTTATCATGGCTTCAGGCATCGTGGTTCGGGGAATTGCGCCTTTGCTCAAGGACAAGACAACAGATCCGGCGGTAGTTGTGATGGACGAGGCAGGAAATCACATCATCAGTCTGATCTCCGGCCACCTCGGGGGGGCGAATGAACTGTCGGTTCGACTTGCTTCCCTTTTAGGGGCAGATCCGGTCATTACAACTGCGACGGATGTGAATAACACCCCGGCAGTGGATGACATCGCCAGGAAAATCGGTGCAACCATTGAAAATAAAGAGATGATCAAGAAGGTCGCAACGTGTATGCTGAATCAGGCACCGGTGGCATTGATCTGTGATCGGCTGCTGTTCGAAAATTACTATGGCAACGCAACTTTTCGGCCGGATCATCTTGAGCTTCCCGAAGAAACGGATCTGTCATCCTATAGTGCCCTTTGTCTCATTACTGAAAAACATTATGAACTGACCGAAGATCTGGCCGCCAGGTCCCTCTTTATCCGTCCACCTAATCTTGTGGTGGGAATTGGGTGCAATAAAGATACTTCCCAGGAAGAAATCACGCAGGCCGTAAACCAGGTCTTCCGCGACCACATGCTCTCCCTTCTTTCAATAGCTGGTGTTGCGACCATTGACGTAAAAATCAATGAGCCCGGACTGGCAGCTTATGCCCAATCGATTAGCCACAAACTCCAAGGGTATCCGGCGGAGGAATTGAATCAGGTGGATGCGGCGAATATGTCGGCCCCATCCGTTTATGCCGAAAAGTATGTGGGCGCCAAAAGAGTGGCTGAGCCGGCCGCTCTCCTGGGAGCAGGACCCGGTGGACAACTCATCATCCCAAAACAAAAATCAGGTAATGTGACCGTGGCGGTTGCCTTAAAGAAAATGGTTTATCCGACAAGTCAGAAAGGGAAACTGTTTGTCGTAGGGATCGGTCCCGGTGATATGGATTTCATGACTGCCCATGCCCGGCGTATCCTGGAAAACAGTGACGTTATTGCCGGATATAAAAAATACATCGATCTGATCGCTCCCCTTATCAGCAAAAAAGAGATTATTTCCACAGGAATGACCAAAGAGATCGAGCGAGTGGATGAAGCCATCCGCGCTGCCAATAAAGACAAAGTTGTCGCACTTGTCTGCTCTGGTGATGCGGGTATCTATGGCATGGCCGGATTGGTGTACGAGCGCATGCAACACATCGGCATTGAAGTTGAAACAGAAGTGTCCCCGGGGGTTTCCGCTGCCATTGCTGCCGCCTCTCTTTTGGGAGCCCCCCTTGTCAATGATTTTATCACTTTGAGTCTTTCCAACTTATTAACCCCTACTGAAACCGTTATAAAGCGGATTGAACTCGCAGCGGCATCTGACATGGTTACAGCCATATATAATCCTGTGAGCAAAAAGCGAACGGAATTGATTCATCAGCTTCGATCCGAGTTTCTCAAACATAGAAAAAACACAACATTCGTGGGCGTGGTCACCCATGCCCTTAGAATCGGTCAGAAGATTCAAATAAGCACACTGGGCGATTTTCTTCAGTGTGATATGGATATGAATTCCATCATTATCATCGGAAACAGCGATACAGGTATGATCAATGATCGGATGGTGACCAGGCGGGGATATGAAAGAAAATAAAAAAAGAAGAGTGTTTGATAAAACAAAAAACAAATCCGTGTAATCAGTGAAATCTATGTCTGAAAAAAATATGAAAACAAAAGCGGTTTTGATCGCCGGTTCAAATAGCGGTTGCGGCAAAACCACAGTCGCTCTCGGACTTATGGCGGCCTTTCGGAAAATAGGGCTCAATGTGCAGGGATTCAAAGTCGGGCCGGATTATATCGATCCCAGCCTCCACCGGATCATAACGGGAAAACCTTCAATCAATCTCGACACCTGGATGATGCCGGACAGTTTCCTCCGCTATTCTTTTACATCCCGCGCAAGCCAGGCGGATATTTCCATCATTGAAGGTGTCATGGGAATTTATGATGGGAAAAAACCGGATTCCGGTGAAGGCTCAACTGCGGAACTTGCTGAAAAGCTTGGGATTCCGGTAATTCTCGTTATCAATGCCGCTTCCATGGCAAGAACCGCCGCCGCAATTGTAAAAGGTCTGATCGATTTCAATCCGAAACTGAATATTATCGGTGTTGTTCTAAACAATATTGGAAGCGACAATCATCTATCGCTACTAAAAAAATCGATTCAGACATATTGCGGCTTGCCGGTGTTGGGCGGGATTAAGAAAAATACGGATTTCAATATCCCATCAAGGCATCTGGGGCTTTTCATGGGAGACGAAGGCGTTCTTCCGCCGAAAACCATATCCCATCTGGCAGAAACAATCCGTACCAACATTGACCTTGATAAAATTTTATCTTTTTCAAAAATATCACTACGAGAGCCGTCTCAACCATTGTTAAATCCGGTCCAAACACAAAAGAGACTTGGTATCGCCAGGGACCAGGCATTCTGTTTCTATTATGAGGATAATCTGGAAATTTTAAAACAACTGGGATATGAACTCGTTGAATTCAGCCCGGTTTCAGATGCAAAACTTCCGGATGCCGAGGCATTTTATTTTGGCGGCGGATATCCGGAGCTGCACGCTGAGTCCCTGTCAAACAATACATCCATGCGGGAAAGCGTTCGAAAAAGGAGCCATGAAGGCGGGGTGATTTATGCCGAATGCGGCGGTCTGATGTACCTGGGTCAATCCATTACAACTATCGACGGTAAGGAATATGCCATGAGCGGCTGCATGAATTACCGGACCCAAATGCTGCCAAGCTTACAATCCCTTGGATATGTTGAGATCTATCCTGAGGAAGACTACTTTATTTTGAAGCGCGGAAAAAAAATGCGTGGTCATGTGTTTCATTATTCAGATATTATTTTCGATGCAATAAAACCCCTAAGCTTTTATTCCGGTAACCCTGAAGGAAAGGGTATCAGCTACAAAGTGCGTAATACACTTGCTTCCTATGTGCACCTTCATTTCAGTCTTTTTTGAAATGATATGAAATACTATTTTACAAAATAACAAATATCCAGAATTATATTACCCTTATCATCAGGAGTCGTAAATCGAGGGCAACCATAACGTTCAACGATCCATATAGCACCTTTATCATCCGATAGGATTTCAATACCCTCTTCCTTTAGCTTTTCAGCACACTTTTCTTCTTTCAAATAGACATTCCTTTCTTTTCCGTAAATCCAGCATACGCCAAGCTCGCTTTCCGGAAAGTCTAAGATTTTATCCGTAAATAAAGTGTGCTTTTCTACCAAAACTTGATATCATATTCTCCATGACAAACCAACTAATCATGAAGGGCCTATGGCAAAAATCCAATCTTGGGAGGTATCGGATTCGTTTTGGGGAAAGGTTGAGCCTCTCATACCAAACCCGGAGCGTGATCCTAAGAAAGAGTACAAACGTAAAATAGTTGGAGGAAGGAAGCCGATGTCACCTCGCCAGGTATTTGAAGGCATCATATACGTCTTGCGTACAGGTTGTCAATGGAAAGCCTTGCCCAAGGAGCATTTTGGAAGTCCCAGTGCGATCCACACTCACTTCATGCGCTGAATGCGTGCAGGCTTCTTGGTGGCCCTTTGGCGATCCGGTCTTGTAGAATACGACGAGATGGAAGGGATTGACTGGAAGTGGCAGAGTATAGACGGAGCTATGATTAAAGCATCATTGGCGCAAGAGGCTGTCGGTCGGACGACCGACAGGGAAAAAAAGGGACCAAACGGCATCAGTTGGTGGACGGCCGTGGTGTCCCGTTGCCACTCGTCGTGACCGGAGCCAGTCGGCATAACGTTTCCCAATTGGAACTTGTTTTGGATAAAATCATCATAGAACGTCCTCAAGACATCGAGCAGCATCTGTGTGCAGATAAAGGATACGACGGCCAACCGGCGTTGGAGCTGATCGTTTCGAAGCACTACATCCCCCACGTGAAAAGACGCGGAGAAGAGATTCAGGAAAAAAGAAGAATCCTATATGGAAAGCAAGACGCCGGGTGGTTGAAGTAAGCCATTTATGATTCAATCGTTTCCGAAAAATATTCGTCCGCTATGAAAAGCTTAATTTGACTTCGTAAAGATAAGTGTTGCAATTACTTCGGTAGTTTAGTATAGAAATCATCATGCAGACCCCAAACAAAAAATACTGAGTTAAGGAGAAAAAAAAATGCGACCCCACTATCGGCGCTTGCCAGCGTCGGCGGGCGCTTTTTATCTTTTGTGAACACTT
>Ga0180007_10001114_pt1 | contig 38506 bp, 25 predicted proteins | sample MM_PC_MetaG_FD_121122 | JGI IMG/M metagenome (GOLD analysis project Ga0180007, IMG submission 121122) | Groundwater microbial communities from the Aspo Hard Rock Laboratory (HRL) deep subsurface site, Sweden - MM_PC_MetaG | ecosystem: Environmental > Aquatic > Deep subsurface > Groundwater... | reverse complement strand
GCGGTCTGGATCTCTTGGGTGATAAAAAAGCCATCTTTGCCGGTGCGCGTGCTATGACCATAATAAGTGAAGGTAAGAAGATAACACTGATGGGATATTTACCAAATTTACAGAAAAAGTAAAAAAAGGCCAAAACCGTAAGGAAGCAGACGTTTTTAACATAGAAGATCGTAAATAGCACATATGAAGTGATCAGAACCGGAGAATTCACTACCATGAACCCTATTTTAATTTAAACTTCAAACTTAAGATTTGTTTGGTCAATATTCTTTTTCATTTCAGGTTTTAATCCTCTATCAACACAGCGCATTATACAGCAAGGGTAAAGAGTAGACCCATTTTTTTCAACTGTTTACTCGGCGGGAAAGGGTTTCCCCTCTCCCGCCACTTGAAGTAAATTCAAGTGGTTCCACCCTCACCCCAAGCCGGAGCTTACCCACTCTCGGCCTGTTGCCGGACTTTTTACAAATCTGTCGAAATTGCATTTTTGTTTCTTTTCAAGAAGTGTGATATACAGAATAGATATCGGAGGTGTTGATGTTGAGAAAACCTGACAAAAAGCTTCTTGTAAAAATCCCTGTTGAAAGTGCTTTTATTCCCCTGGCTGTGTCCTTCGTTGAACTTGCGGCGAAGGGACTGGGTCTGGATGAGGAAGCAGCGCAAGAGTTATCTTTGGCTGCAGAAGAAGTTATTGCCTATCTGACCGGTATTGGTATCAGCGGACAGGATGTTGTAATTCAATGCTCGGCCGGGAGTCATTTTATCAAAACCGAGTTTTCACTTCCGGTTCAAAATATACAGTTGCATGCCTTCAATATGACTGCCAGGGTGAGTGCCGAAGACGAGGCTTGCCTCGATCAGATGGGACTATTAATTGCCTCCAGAATGACCGATCGTTTTCGAATTTCCCGTCCGGCTGATGGTAATCTGGAGTTGACCCTTGTCAAATTATTGCGCTATCCCGAGATCAAAGAAGAGACTGATATCCAGACCCCCAAAGCCCTGACAAATTTCAGTATTCAGACACCGGATTCGGCACAAATCAAATGGTTTGTCCGCCTGGTAAACCAATTCTATCCGGCAAAACTTTTCCCTGTGGATTTAAGATATCCGGGAAAAGTTGTTGATATGGCTGCTGCCGGAGATTACCATATCCTCCTGGCCAACGGGCCTACCGGTGAGATTGGTGGCGGTTTGGCCTGGAAATGGGAAGGTTCCAAGACCATCGAAGTTTTCGGCCCTTACATTTTTAACACAAACAGTCATCCGGAAATAGCCCGGGAACTTATGGAAACTTGCATTGGAAACGTTGCTAAAACCCCGGCATTAGCCCTTATCAGCCGAATGCCGACACCGCAGCTTCCTGAAGGATACCTTGAGATTCTGGGTATCCTGAATGCATTAGGGCCGGATGGTGGCGCACCCTTAACCGCTCTTTTCAGATTAATGCATGAAGATTCCGGCTCAGTGGTATGGGCTCATCCCGATCTGGTCGAATTTCTTCAAAGCGAATACCATCGTTTGGTCTTTCTCCGTGAAATTCAGACAGTCTTATCAGATGGCGAGGCAGAAGAACCTTTTTCCGTTTTAAGTGCCGAAACAGATCGCCACCTTGCTGTTACAACATTAAGACCGATATGGTACGGAAAGGATTATGAGAAGATCCTGGCGGATCATGTTAAATTACTGCGGCAGGAATCGATGAGTGCTATCTTTTTCGAAATGGATTTAGGGCTTTCATGGCAGACCGGTTTCACCCCGGGGTTGCTTAAGCTCGGGTTTATACCCCGCATGATTATCCCTTATGCCGGCAAGGCAGACCTTGTAATTTTTGAGCTGGAAGGCGAATCATGAAGCATTGCGACTTGATGAAAAATACGCACATTGAACGTCTGGTGCCGGACCATATAAAACGCTTTGAAGCCTATATCCCCAGCAAGCCCGATGATATGTTGATGAAAATGGCAGGATGCTCCCGGCTTTTTCGCCTTAATAATAATGAAAACCCTCTGGGGCCGCCGCCGGCCGCCCGCAGAATCATTGAAGCCTATCCTTCCCTCAGGGCATCGGTTTATCCCAGCGGTGATGCCTACCATCTGCGATGTAAGCTTGGTGATCTTTTCGGCCTTCATCCGGATCAGATTCTTGTAGGAAACGGCGCCAACGAGGTTATCGGCTTTGTCATCAAGGCTTTTTGTCAGGAAGGAGACAATATCATCACTGCCGACAAAACCTTTGCGGTCTACGAATGGGTGGCGAGCTTTTCCGGTTTTGAGGCCCGGCTTGTACCGTTAAAAGATTTTACCTTTGATGATGAGGGTATGTTAAGCCTTATGGATGAGCGAACCAAGATATTTTTTGTTTGCAATCCCAATAACCCCACCGGAACTTACTGGTCGGAAGAGCGGCTTCGCAGGTTTCTGGATCGGGTGGCCGGCAGACAAATCGTGGTTGTGGACGAGGCATATTGCGAATTTGTGGAGCAAGCGGACTTTCCGGACGGTATGCGCCTTATTGCCGAATACCCCAATCTTGTTATCTTCAGAACCTTTTCGAAAATGTATGCACTGGCCGGGCTTCGCATAGGGTATCTGGCCGGAAATCGGGAGGTTGTGGATATAATTCGGCGAACTTGTGTCGTTTACTCGGTAAACGGTCTGGCTCAGGAAGCGGCATATGTTGCAATAGAAGATAAAGAGCATGTCCTTGCAACGCGGACTTTGGTTCGAAATGCCAAGGCTTTGCTTACCCATGAGCTTGATAATCTTGGACTGACCTATGTCTCGGGTGAGGGTAATTTTCTGATGGTGAGACTTCCCATGAGCGATAGCCTGGCATACCGGAAACTGATGACACACGGTGTAATGGTACGCAGTATGGCCGGATTTCGCTTTCCCAACTGGATCCGTATTACGATTGCGTTGCCAGAGGCCATGAACGCCCTCATGGAGGCGCTTTTTGAGGTGGTGAAGCATGACCGATAATAACCGGGTTTTTCAAATAGGCGAGTCTATGTTCAGGCCGGATGCCATTACCAAGGTTACCGGTGCTGAGAAGTTCGCTGTGGATAACTACGGCTCTGATTTCTTGTGGGCAGGCGTAAAACGAGCCGGAATTGCCCATGCCCGGATTCAAAACATAAACATACAGGCAGCGCTTAAAATTTCCGGTGTTAAGGCCGTTTTAACTGCTGCAGACGTAAGAGGCAGTAACCGCCAGGGAGTTATCCGAAAAGACCAGCCTGTGCTGGCCGATGACCGGGTGCGTCATTGCGGGGACCCGGTAGCGTTGGTGGTTGCAGAAAATAAAGCTGCTCTTGAATCTGCTATAGAGAGTATTGTCGTTGATTATGAGGCCCTTGATGCAGTTTTTGATCCTGAGGAGGCTTTAAAAGAAAACGCGCCGCTGATTCATCCGGAACATCCGGGCGGAAACGCTTTGTTTACAACAAAAATTATTGTCGGGGAAGGCGAAGATGCTTTTGCCGGCTGTGATGAAACAGTTGAAGCCTGTTTCGATCTGCCCCGCCAGGCCCATGTTTTTCTGGAGACGGAAAACGGATGGGCAATTGCAGGAGAAGACGGCAGTCTTGAAATGACCGTTTCTACCCAGACCCCTTTTCGGGATCGCTTTGAAGTTGCTGAAGCCGTGGGGCTGGAGATAGATAGCATTCGGATTATGGCACCATACTGCGGAGGAGCTTTCGGCGGAAAGGACGGGATCACCGTCCAGAGTTTATTGGCACTGGCTGCCCTGCAATGTCCGGGAAGACCGGTCAAGATGTGGTGGAGCCGTGAGGAAAGTTTTCTGGCAGGCGCCAAGCGTCATCCGGCTAAACTCTATTACAAACTGGGGGCTTTAAGGGACGGAACACTGAAAGCTTTATCTGCCAGGATATATTTTGACACCGGTCCATATGATCATCTGGGCGGAGTGGTTGCCGCTCTTGGCCTTGAGCATGCCGGAGGTCCATACCGGATAGCAAACACCCATCTTCAAGTGTGGGCTGTATATACGAACAATCCCGTTTCCGGGGCCTTTCGGGGTTTTGGCGTACCCCAGGTTGCTGCCGCTATGGAATCCGTGATGGATATGATGGCTTGTCGTCTGAACATATCCCCGCTGAAGTTGCGTATGCATAATGCCCTTGTACGCGGAGACCGGTGTCCCGCCGGTGCAACGCGCCAGGGATCCATCGGCCTTACACAATGTCTGAAAATGGTCCAGTCCTATCCCTTGTGGACAGAGCGTGTCGACTGGCAGGCATCGGCAAGTTCATATCATAAAAGGGGTACCGGTATTGCATGTGTGTCACATGGTATGGGCTATGGTCCGGTTGTGCCTGACTCTGCAACGGCCGGAATCGAGCTTACCGGTGAAGGCCGGTTTAGAATTTTTGCCGGTGTGGTGGACATGGGCCAGGGAAATACGGCCAGCTACCTTCATATGGCAGGAGACATTCTTTCCCAGCCTCCGGAGAACATGGAACTTGTACTTCCGGATACGTCGCGGACCTTTCCGGGCGGTTCGGCTTCGGCCAGCCGCACTACCTATACATTCGGTAATGCACTGGTAGCCGCAGCTGAAGATCTGAAAAAGCGATTGATAGCTAAAGCTTCAGATTTATTTATGATTACGGATGTATCGGAATTAGTGCTGATCCCGGGCAACATCCGGCATTTGCCTACGGGAAGGGATTTGCCGCTGGCCCGGATGAGCCGTTTGCTAAACGCTGCTGAGCGTTTTATTACCCGGCATTTCAGGGCACCGGTTTCAAAAGAAAGGCCCACAACTGATGCTAACTTGCAGTTGCACGGCTTTCCCCACGCAATTTTTTCCTATTCGGTGCACCTGGCCCGTGTGGATGTGGATGAACTGACCGGACGTGTTTTGGTAACCGATTATCTTACTGTAACTGACTGCGGACAGGTAATTAATCCCTGTCTCTTTGAGGGCCAGCAGGAAGGGGCAGTGGTCCAGGGTCTGGGATACGCTCTCCGGGAGGATGTTATTTCCGAAAACGGTCGCATGAAGACAACTGATCTGACAACCTATATCATCCCAACAGCGTCGGACATGCCGGAGATGGAAACCATTGCGGTTCCCGTGGCTGAGCACACAGGCCCATTCGGCCTGAAAGGGGCCGGAGAAATCGGTATCGATGCACCTGCACCGGCTGTTGCCAATGCAGTATACGATGCCTGCGGCCTGAGGCTATTTCGATTTCCTTTAACCGCTGAGCGAGTTCTTGCGGCCATGTCAAAAAACGGAGAGAGATGAAAATCGAATTCGAGTTAAACGGCAAAGCAATCTGCCTGGATGTACCCGGTGACTTGAGAGTGGTGGACCTTTTGCGGGAGGATATGGGCCTGACAGGAACCAAGGAAGGCTGCGGGACCGGTGAATGCGGGGCATGTACTATTCTGGTGGACGGGCGCAGTCGGTTGTCCTGTCTGATGCTTGCGGCCCAACTGGCAGGCCGCAGGGTAATCACTATAGAGGGTTTGGCACAGCAAGGACATCTGCATCCGGTTCAGGCATCCTTTGTTGAAAAAGGGGCTGTGCAATGCGGATTCTGTACGCCCGGCATGGTTCTGACAACGGTGGATCTTCTGTCGCGCCATCCCCACCCCGGGCGCAAGGAAATTGCCCGGGCCATCAGCGGAAATCTATGCCGCTGTACCGGATATAAAAAGATTATTGATGCTGTTGAAAGCGTTGAAGAAAAACCTCTAAACAACCGGCATACCTCCATAATGCCGGAAGATATTCTTTCAGATGTTTCAGTTGGTTTAAAAGGAAGAAATAAACGCCATATTTTTCTTCCGCAATCTTTAAACGAACTGTGGCAAATTTTTGCCGAATATCCGGGAGCGAAAGTTTTTGGAGGCGGAACCGATCTTTTTGTATGGATGCGAAGCCGGCGTATTGACCCGGAAACCATAATCGGTCTTGAACGCATTGATGAGCTTTGCGGCGTTTATGAAACCGCAGATGGGGTTCGCATAGGCGCAGCCACTACTCATGAGATCATGCTGGAAAACCCTGTTATCAAAAGTATGTTTCCTGTTTTGACTCAGGCATTAAAAACACTGGGTTCCCCCCATATACGTCATGTTGCAACTATTGGCGGAAATATAATGACCGCCTCTCCGGCCGGAGACACATTGCCGCCTTTGTATGTGCTGGGCGCAAAAGTTGAGTTGCTGTCGGCACAAGGCCTGCGCTGTCTGCCTCTGGATGCCTTTATCCGGGGACCGGGACAAACTGTTTTGGAGACGGGTGAAATTCTTTCTGCCGTGATTATCTCCAGACCCAGTGAAATCACTTTCCAGTATTTTGAAAAAGTAGGGCTCAGAGATGCTATGGCTTGTGCTGTGGCAAGTCTGGCGGCAGTGATCGGGTTTTTGGAATCCGGCAGGATCGAATCAGCTCGTTTTGCCTGGGGAAGTGTGGGTCCGACTGTTATACGGTTGCCTGAGATAGAATCAGTTCTGGTCGGACAACCCCTGGACAAACAGCATATGAAAGCACTGATACCTCTGGTTCGGGAACGGCTTTTCCCCATCACCGACATAAGAGCCGGAGCCGATTACCGCAGGCTGGTTGCAGGTAACCTGCTGCTGCGTCTGCCGGAAGTAGTCGCATCATCATAATCTAATATTGCCGGTAGTTTGGGGAGGACGGAAGTTGACTAAACCGAAAACTTTACCCATGACAGCAAAAAGTCCGGATAACCCGGATATATCCATTCATGAGCTGCTTTTGTCCCGAAAATTTATTTGTCTGATGACAGCAGCCTTTTTAGCTTATGCGAACATATCCGTTTTTTTCGGCTTTGTTGATCATCTTCACACCTTGCCCGTTGATCCCGCGGATTATGGCTTACTTATAGGTGCTTTAGCCGCCGTATCCCTGATTGTCCGTCCGTTGATCAGTCCATTTTTCCATTCCGGAAACGCCCAAAAACTTCTTTTTATCGGCACCGTCCTTGCGGCCTGCTCCCTGGCCGCTTATACTGTGGCCGTCGATTATTGGAGTATGCTTCTGGTGCGTATTTTTCACGGGATTGCCTTTGCCGTTTTGGGAACGGCCCTTATGACCCTGGTTGTGGATGTTATTCCTAAGGAAAAAAGCGCACAGTTTTTCGGATATCTGGCAGTGGCCACCCTTTTGCCGAATACCCTGATCCCCCCACTTCTTCCTTTTCTGGATGCCGGCCTGGGGGGGTTTAACCGGATTTTGTTGTTGTTTGCCGCTTTGACGCTTCTAATGTTTCCTCTGGTATTTGCTGTAGCAGATAAGGAACAAAAAAAATCAACAAATGAAGATTCATCCGCACTATCCGTTAAAGAAGTCATGGAAAATCTGACGAATATCCATGTGCTTCGAATTCTGGCAGCCATGCTGCTTTTATATTGCGGGCATGCCATGGTCTTTTTTTTCCTGGACGGATATGGCAAATCTATTCAAATTGCCTATGTCGGGATATTTTTGACTTTTTCCACAGTGGGAGAAATCGGAATTCGTGTTGTTGCCGGTTCTTTTTTCGACCGGATAAATAAAGGACGTCTGGCCTTCTGGAGTCTGGTGGGATTGTGTTTGGCCTATGTCCTGCTGGCCTATGTTCCGGATAAATGGATTTTCTTTTCTCTGGGTCTGATCTTTGGGTTGGGGTGGGGTGTAGCCATGCCGGTGTTCAACGGATTGATGTTTGATGTATCCAAACCGCGGTTCAGGGCTTTTAATATAAATCTTGGCCTGCAGATGTTTCAGGCTGGCTTTTTTTTTGGTCCATTGATAGGCGCACCCTTGCTTGCCGGTTGGGGGTACAGGGAGCTATACCTTTTTTGCGCCGGAACAAGTCTTCTGGCAGCAGTTTTGATGTTTACGAAAGGAGCTAAAAATGACAGCCGAAACGATAACAACACCTGATATTGAACCCGGACAGTCCTACGGAATATGCCGTTTTCAACCCGGCGATGCCGAAGGGGTTGCCAGGCTCTTTTACTCGGTTTATGGCAGCGGATATCCGGTACGAACCTACTTGGAAGCAGAACTATTAATCAGGGAAAACGAGGCCCAGCATATCATTTCGAGTGTAGCCAGGACCCGGCGGGGAGATATTATCGGCCACACTGCATTGTTTAACAGCGCACCGCATTCGGGAACCTATGAATATGGAGCCGGTTTGGTTCATACGGCCTATCGTGGCGGGAAAAAAATATTTACTCAGCTTGCGATCCATAGTCGCGATCTTGCCGCCACACTGCCGGGGGTGGATGCCGCGTTTGGTGAACCGGTCTGCAATCATCCATTCAGCCAGAAGCTGATGGGAAACTTGGGGTTTCCTCCCAGTTCATTGGAGGTGGACCTTATGCCGGCTGAAGCTTATGTGAAAGAGGCCAGCGCAAGTGGTCGGGTAGCCGCATTTCTAAATTTCAAAACCTACCGAAAAAAACCCCATACGGTCTATTTACCCCGTGTTTATGCAAAAGAGCTGCCATTTTTCTACGAAGGTTTGGACGACGAGAGAGATTTTCTCATAGCGGAAAATGAAATATGTACCGAAAGCGATACCGATCTGAAACTCCTGATATTTGACTTTGCAGGCGTGGCCCGTATCGCAATCCATGCTGTGGGCCGGGATTTTTTGGCACGGATAGAAGCACTGGAAAAGGAATTGCAGGAAAAAAATGTACTGGTGATTCAGATCTGGCTCAATTTTGCCGACACATGTATCGGCAAGGCTGTTGAAATATTGCGGCTGCGCGGCTATTTTCTTGGTGGCATACTTCCGCGCTGGTTTGATACAGACGGACTATTAATGCAAAAAATACGCAAACATCCCGACTGGGATGGAATATACACTCATACGGATCGATACGGACAAATTCTAAAAATGGTCCGAAGCGACTGGGAACGCTCGATTAAGGAGAAACATGATGGATATTGACTTTCAGATGAAAGGAAACGCCCTGGTTGCATCAGTGCATGGAAGGGTGGATACGGGTAACGCTTCTGTGTTTGAGATGAAACTTGTCGAAGCATTGAGCCAGGAAGAGAAGTGGCTGGTGTTCGATCTTTCAGGATTGGAATATATCAGCAGCGCAGGCTTGCGTGTTTTATTGAGCACGGCTAAAATTATGAAGTCTAAAGGGGGAGACATCCGGTTGGCTGCAACCCAGGGACCGGTTAAAAAGGTATTCCAGATATCAGGGTTTTTTTCCCTCTTCAAGCATTTTGATACCACGGATGCAGCACTTGAAAATCTCTAAGACACAAGTAGTCCCGGTTTCCGTTTCATTACCGTCCCGGGTCGAGAATCTGCCGCACTTTATTACTCCGGTGCTTGCCGCAGCGCGTGCCCTTTTCGTTGATGAAGACAGATGCCATGATCTGGAACTTGCGATAGAAGAAAGTATAGTCAACATCATCAACTATGCCTATCCGGATAAGGAAGGTATAGTGCGAATTGGCTGCCGGAGAGAAGAAGATTGCCTGGTTGTTTGCATTGAAGATGAAGGGATTGAATTCGACATAACTGCAGCCGATGCCCCTGATCTGTCTTCCGACGTTTCATCGCGCAAAATAGGCGGGTTGGGAATTTATCTTGTGCGGAACCTGATGGACGATGTCCGCTACCGGCGGGAAGGCAACAGGAATCTTTTGGAACTGGTGATCTTCTTGCATCCTAAGGAGATGAAAGAATGATTCGGACACAACGAAACGTATTCTGGCTTACAATTACCGTTTGGATGATTCTATGCGGTTCCTTGTGGGCAACAACAGAATCACCGGGTTTGAAAAAGCTGACTTTTCTTCCCCAATGGCTGCCACAGGCGCAGTTTGCCGGATATTATGTGGCTCTTAACAAGGGTTATTATCGCCATCACGGCATTGATCTGACCATCATTCCGGGTGGTCCCGACCATTCACCTGCAGCATACATAAAAGAAAAAAAAGCAGATATTGTAACGCTCTGGCTTTCTTCGGCCCTTCAGCTGGCTGACCAGAGTGTGGAAGTGGTCAATGTGGGACAGATTATTCAGCGCTCGGCATTGGTACTTGCCGCCAAAAAGAGTTCGGGTATTAATAGCCCGGCAGATATGGACGGAAAAAAAATCGCACTTTGGCCATCCGATTTTCAAATCCAGCCCAGGGCTTTTTTCGATAAGTTTGACCTTAAGGTGCAGGTAGTGACAACCAATAGTCCGATCAATCTCTTTCTTCGCGACGGAGTCCAGGTTTCTTCGCTTATGTGGTACAATGAGTATCATACACTGATCAATTCAGGACTTGACCCGGATGAGATAACGCTTTTTTTCTTTGATGACGTGAATCTTAATTTCCCGGAAGACGGTATCTATCTTCGTAAGGAGACTTTCGAGAATGATCCTGAAGCTGCCTGTGCCTTTGTAAACGCATCTGTAGAGGGATGGCAATACGCCTTCGCACATCCCGAAGAGGCGATAGATATTATGATCCCGATCATGGAAGCGGCCCATATTCCGGCAAACAGGGTGCATCAGCGATGGATGCTTGATCGGATGCGTGATTTAACGGTATCCGGGCCGAAAGGTGAGCGAATGTGGGAGCTTAAAGTTGATGATTACCGGAAAGTTGGTGATATTCTGGTTTCAAACGGGCTGATTCGGGCTGTACCACCTTATGAATTATTTTCCAGAAAGTGTTTTTGCCATGATAAAGAATAGAGGCATTGCCTTCAGGCTGGGGGCGCCGATCCTGGCAGGAGCCGCCCTGATATTTATGGTTGTTTTTACATTCGGATACTTCTTTTCAAGGGAAGCGATTCTTAGGAATGTGGAGAATAATGCGCAAAATATTGCCAAACAGACTGCCCACCGTATCGAATCCGTGCTTGCACCAGTGCAAAAACTGCCGGTCAATCTCACTGCGGCAATCGAAACGCTTGATCTAAGCGAAACAGAAATGATAGATGTTCTTGGTAAAACACTAAGCAAGAACCCCGAAATCTTCGGTGCTGCCATTGCCTTTGAACCCTATGCCTTCAAATCAGACAGACTGTATTTTTGCCCTTATTTGTTCCACAAGGAAAAAGGGCTTGAACATACATATCTTGACGGAAAAAATTATCACTATTTCTATCAGGACTGGTATCAAATTCCAAGGGAAACCCTTCAGGAATACTGGAGCGAGCCATATTTCGACGAAGGTGGAGGCGACATTCTCATGGCAACATTTTCGTGCCCTTTTTTCAAAAAGAAAGAGGGAAAACGTCTTTTTGCCGGTGTAATCACGGCCGATATCTCTCTGGAATGGCTTAAAAAATTTGTTTCGGAAATACGGATTCTTAAAACCGGCTATGGATTCATCCTCTCTCGAAACGGGTCTTTTGTTGCTCATCCGGAAAAGCGCTGGGTGATGAACGAGACAATTTTCAGTATAGCCGAGGCAAGGGGTGATGCAAAACTTAGAAATATCGGAAGGCGAATGATTGCAGGGGAATCAGGCTTTGTTTCTTTTACCGGCTATGATTTAAAAAAAGCCGGTTTTCTCTACTTTGCTCCGGTTAAATTCAGCAAATGGTCTTTGGGTATTTTTTTTCCAAAAGACGAACTGATGGCCGACCTGGACGACATTAATAAAAAGGGAATCTATCTGGCGGTTTGCGGATTGATAGTACTGTTTCTGGTGGTTTGGCTGGTTTCAAAAACCATAACCCGACCTTTGAGAACCCTGTCCGTTGTAGCCCGTGAAATGGCTACTGGCAATCTGGAAATAGTAGTGCCGAACCAAAAAAGCGGAGGAGAGGTGGGGCTTCTGGCCGAATCTTTTAATTTCATGAAAGATTCTCTTAAAATTCACATTCAGGATTTGCTGGAAGCCACTGCTGCCAAAAAGAGTTTCGAAAGCGAGCTCAATATAGCCCGCGATATTCAGATGGGATTTCTGCCCAAAGATTTTAATCCCTTTCCGGATATTCCGGAGTTTGATCTTTACGCATTTATCAAACCGGCAAAGGAAGTGGGTGGAGATCTTTATGACTTCTACAGAATTGATGATGAGCGCATCTGCTTTGTTTTGGGAGATGTATCCGGCAAAGGTGTTCCGGCATCCCTGTTCATGGCTGTAACCATGACCCTTATTAAAATGACTGCTGCAAAGGGACTGAGCCCGGATCTAATTTTGCAGGAAGTAAATTCCCAACTAAGCCGGGACAATGAAGCCAACATGTTCGTAACACTGTTTTGCGGTATATTAAATATCCGTACCGGAGAGCTATGGTATGCAAACGGCGGACATAATCCGCCTGTGTTGCTGCAAAAAAACGGAGAAGCTGTCTTTCTGGAAGGAACAGACGGGGTTTTGCTTGGCGCTATGGACGGAATTGAATACGAAATGAAAAAAATCCGGTTAGATGCCGGAGAGGGCTTGTTTATCTATTCGGACGGCATCACCGAGGCTATGGATGAAAAGGAAAATCTATACTCCGAAGAGCGCCTGCTTGAACTTTTTAAGAGTATGGAGCCACTGCCGTCGTCCCAGGTGGTGGATGTGGTTATTAGCAGTGTTCTATCCTTTGCAGGCCAGGCTCCACAAACCGACGACATTACAGTGATGATGCTGCGATTTTGGGGCAATGAAAATATATTGATGCAAGGCTGACAGGGGAATTAAAATGGTATTAAAAGCACAATCGCTTAAAATGCAACGGAATTAGCCGTCTGGGTTAAGCGTCTGGTTCTGCAATTTTATTGATTGCGTTGAAAATATATCCTTAAAATGGTTTTCAAGAACCTCACCATTATAATATGAGTGAGAATTACTGAGATTGCGAACAGATAAAAAGAAATGTCTTATTTCATCAAAGGGGGATAATAGGAGCTTCTTTGATTTATACTTTTCTGCCTGCTATTCATAATAAGTCCACATACGAATAATCTTGACAGTTTTTTCATCATCCATGACCTGGTAAACGACCCTGTGCTGAATATTGATTCGTCCGGAGTAAGCACCCGATAGATCACCGACAAGTTTTTCGTAAGGAGGGGGTGTGTGGCATGGATTCTCTATCTGATTGTTGCATATCCTGCTTTAGTGAATATCTTAAAAGATAAGAGAAATCATAAATTGTAATTTATGTAAAATTTGTGTAGAAATATGTAAGAAATGCAGAAGTTTCAAGTTTATGCTGGATTCCGGATCAAGTCCGGAATGACAAAACCGTGAGTTTTCAGCTTTTTTCGAATCTATTAGAATTGTTAACATTAATTTGCTGTGGGTAATAAAATGGAAATTGTCTCAATAGCATCAAGCAGGAAAAAAGGTACAAGAAAAACCTGTATAACGGAAGCCGAACTGATCGCAGACCATGGCTTAGATGGTGATGCCCATGCAGGCAAATGGCACAGGCAGGTCAGTTTTCTTGCAGCGGAAAGTATTGAGGATGCCAAAAACAGAGGGCTTACTGTAACATTTGGCGATTTTGCGGAAAACATTGCTACAACGGGAATCGACTGGAAAAATATGCCGGTCGGTTCAAAGTTAAGGCTTGGCGCAAAAGCTCTTGTGGAAGTCACTCAGATAGGAAAAGAGTGCAAGAAAAAATGCGCTATTTTTTATCAGGCAGGAGATTGTATAATGCCGAGAGAAGGTATTTTTGCAAAAGTATTGGAAGGTGGCATAATACGATGTGGCGATAAAATACAAATCATTTCTTCCCACACAAAAGTTATTCACTGGAAAGAAGAAAGTTTTGTGACAGTAAGCCAGAATCTTATCGGAGAAGAACCTTTATCCATCCGCATACAAGGAAAGCCCTATTCAGTAGTAATGCGGACTCCAGGTGAGGAAATACCTCATGTCGCAGGTTTTTGTCTTGGAGAAGGAATAGTAGATGCCCCTGAAGATTTTGCATCTCTTGCTTTTTGTGACGGAACCGACACCAATGTTGTTACTGCTACACTCACTGCTGCAAGAAAAGAACTGGTATCCGATCTTCTTGAAAGACGCGGTTTTGTGAGCCAGACAAGTTGTGGCTTATGCGGCAAGGAGCTTATACAGGACCTTTACCAGGACATTAAGCCTATGGCAGATAGTTTAGTAGTAGATATAAATAAAGCAGCAAATTGTCTTTTGTCTCTTTCCGATCACCAGCCCTTAAAAAAAGAAACGCATGCTTCCCATGCTTCTGCAATTTATAACAAAGACTACCAACTGTTAAGTGTTTCGGAAGATGTTGGTCGCCATAATGGTTTAGATAAGGCTATAGGAAAATTGTTTCTTGATAAAAAGCTTTCGGACGCAGCTTTTCTGGTACTTTCATCAAGAATAAGTTTTGAGCTTGTTCAAAAGGCCGCAAGAGCAAAAATTGCGATAATACTTGCATTTTCCCGCCCCACAGAACTTGCGGTAAAACTTGCCAAAGAACTTGATATGACAATAGCATGTCTTTCAAAAGATAACGGGCTTTTTATATACTGTGGTGAAAAAAGGCTGAAAAAATAATAATATTGAGCCACTTTCAAAACGTTTCAGTTTGGTCAAGGTCAAGGCGGGTGAAAATTTTAACCGCAGGAATACATGGAGTATTTCGAGGATTAAAATTTTCACCCAACGCAGAGATCGGCCAAAATGGGACGTTTTGAAACTGGCTCTACTACCCTACATTTACTCCATTGGCATTTATCGGAAGATCATTTAATTCCCAGTTATTCTTTTGTATTTCGTTTAAAAAGGTTTGTGTGCGATAGATAGTTTTGCGAAGGATTTTTTTTTCATGATATTTTAGCCATTGGTGACGTGTTTCCACATAAGAACCGGTCCATTTTTTTTCATCCCCGCCACCTGAAGGAGGATACTCCATAAACCGTTTTCGCAAAAACATCGGGATGCGTCCCGAATGAATATAGGAATCATAAATTACAAGCATGCTTAGCGGCAATTTAAACCCGTTTCTTTGTGCCCACTCTACAGCAGGTTCCCAGTAGTGTTTATCAAAAAAGCTGTCCTGAGTATCACGCATAATTTGGTCTTTTCGGGCAGCATCCAGGAGCAGATTTTTAAACTTTTCATCATCGGCAAGTGGTTCGATACCAATTTTTTCTAAGTATGGTACAAAATCATCAGCATATGCACCACCGTTTTCTATGTACATATCAACAAGCTTGCCAAGATTGCCCTGTTCTGTTGTCTGGCTTCGCCCAAATGTAATCTGATAAGAATCATTAACGCCATCATCATAGATTACAAGCATGTCATATTTACCTTCCGGTGTTCCAGTTTCAAACACATTTATAACTTTCTGGATAAGATCTTTTTTTTCTAAAATAGTCATAAGTGTCTCCTTCGTTATAGTGATTAATCCGGATTTAAGCTGTTTTAAGCTTTTTTATTGTTTTTAAAGAAAGAATAATTACACCAAAAGCCAGCACAATAAGCAGTATATCTGTTGTTATCAGCATATAGTTTTCTTTTGGAAGATATTTGTCCATCAACAAACGCCAAAGCGAATAAATCGTGGTAGCCATCATAAATATTGCAGGGATAATGGAAAACAATGCTTTCTTCCCGCGCTTTATTAACCAAACGGAGATAACAATTAACGCAAGAGAAGCAAGAAGCTGATTTGCAGATCCAAAAAGAGGCCAGATGACTAAAAACGCATTGTAGTATGCCAGCACAAACATCATTATAACACAGATTAATGCATTAAAAATATATGTCTTAAAAAGTCCTGGAACATTTTTGAAAATAAACTGCCATAATTCTTCAAGCAAATACCGGTTCAGACGTACAGCTGTATCTAAGGTTGTTACAACAAAACCTTCAACAAGTAAAATGCCGAATATTGTTCCAAATGCTGCCTGAATTCCTAAGCTGTTATGCAAAAGCAGCCCCATGCTAAGAGCAAATGCCAGAATAGGATTTGATCTGACACCGGGTGTCTGAGGAAAAACAATGTTAGTATATTCGGCAAAACCAAGAGCGCTTCCTATGGCAATAAGTACGCACATAGCAAAGATACCTTCGATAATCATGCCTCCATAGGCTATACGCCGCCCATCCGATTCTTTTCGCAATTGTTTTGAGGTAGTTCCTCCGCATACCAGACAATGAAAACCGGAAATTGCACCGCATGCAACAGTAATAAACAGAAACGGCCATGCCGGGCCGATTTTTGCGCTTGCCTCCGTTAAGTTCCATGCAGGAGCCTGCATGGTGGCTCCTTTGAATCCGGCGATTATACCCGCAACAAGCAAAACGCAAATGCCTCCGTAAAGCAGAAATGAATTGGTAAAATCACGGGGCTGTAAGACAAACCATACAGGAAGTCCTGCCGCCAATATTGTATATATCGAGATAATAATCATCCAGTGAGTCGGATCAAGTGTTACCGGATATTTCAAACCGATTGTAATGGAAACAATGGCAATGGTTATAGCAATTAAAGATGCGAAATAAGGATTAATCTCACGTTTATAAAGAAGATATCCTAAAAAAGGAGAGCAGAAAGTAATTACGATTACAGACATTGAAGCAATGCCACCAATCTGCACATTAACGATACCATCAATAACTGCTGTTTTTAAAAGTGTTTGAGACGGATCAAGATTAAGGAATTCAAGGGGTACTTTTGATGTAAGAGAAGTTGCGGTAAGACCCAGAAAAGCACTGGTAACCGTTAGAAGCATAATTATAGTAAATGCAATAAAAAGAAAAAATCCCGTCCTGCCAAGCGAAGAGTTTGCAATCTCGGCTATGGATTTTCCTTTTTCACGGATACTGGCATAAAGAGTTGCAAGGTCATGTGCAGCACCAATAAAAATTGAACCTATAACAAGCCATAACCAAACCGGAACATAACCAAAAAGAACCGCAACCGCCGGCCCGATTATTGGTCCTCCGCCTGCAATGCTGGAAAAATGATGCCCGAATAAAACGACAGGGTTTGTAGGCACATAATCAACATTGTCTTTTAAGGCAACAGCCGGTGTCTTATTGTTGTCATCTTCGTCAAACAACCGTGCTATCATCTTGCTGTAAAACGCATATCCCAGGTAAAATAGCGGAAGCGCGAGAATCAGCAAAACTGCAACGTTCATAATTTATCCTCCTAATCCAAAACAATAAAATGTAGTGATTTCCCACAGTATTGCTTAAGCGAACAAACTATAATTTGGTTGGAAATGATTGTAAAGGCATAATATATAATTTGTGGTATTGGCAATATCATTTCGTTTGTGTTAGATTGCGCAATCGGCTCATTTTGAGTTATTTTTTTATAAAGGGTTAAATAAAATATGGGAATAAAAAAAGGCGATATTATTGAACTTGAAATAACCGGCATGGCCTTTGGCGGGAAAGCAATAGCCAAAGTTGACGGGTTTGCGGTTTTTGTAGATAAAGCTGTTCCGTTAGATCGGGTTAGAGCACGCATAGTAAAAAAGAAGAAGAGTTTTGCAGAAGCTGCTATGGTAGAAATAATTGAAGCATCACCTTACAGAATAAATCCGCCGTGTGAATACAGCGGTTATTGTGGTGGTTGCAAGTGGCAGTTCATAGAATATGAACGTCAGCTTTATTACAAGCAGCAGCATGTGAAAGAAGCATTGGAACATATCGGGTTTTTAAAAGATATTACAATACATCCTGTAATTCCATCGCAATCGATCTTTGGATACAGGAACAAGATGGAATTTTCCTGTTCAGACAAAAAATGGCTAATGCCTTCAGATTTTACTGCCGGAGAAAAAAACGCAGGTTTTGCACTGGGGCTTCATGTGCCAGGAACTTTTGATAAAGTACTTGATATAAAAGCCTGTTTATTGCAGCCGGAAAAAGGAAATTTAATTTTAAATGATGTAAAAGAGTTTATGCAAAATTCCGGTGCCCAACCCTATGGCCTCAGATCCCATGAAGGTTTCTGGCGCTTTCTTATGCTGCGAAATTCGGGAGCATACGGCAGTTGGATGGTAAATATTATTACTTCTGCCGAAGATAATAAAGTTGTTAAGCCTCTTTCCGAGATGCTTGTACAAAAGTACTCCGATATAGTATCTGTAATAAATAATATTACTTCAAGCAAAGCTGGTGTCGCTGTGGGAGAATATGAGAAAGTGCTTGCAGGGTCTTCTTATATAAAAGATAAAATTGGAGCTTTTGAATTTAAAATATCGGCAAATTCTTTTTTCCAGACAAATACAAAAGGGGCACAAATTCTATATAACAAAGTAAAGGAGTTTGCACAACTTTCCGGTAAAGAAACGGTGATTGATCTATACAGCGGAACAGGCACCATACCAATATATCTGTCCGCAGATGCCGCTGAAATTACAGGGATTGAGATTTCTGAAAGTGCCGTATCAGATGCCAAAAATAATTGCATAATAAATGGCATATCAAACTGCACTTTTATAACCGGAGATATTAAAAACAGCCTTTCAAAGATTGAAAATAAACCTGATGTTCTTATTATTGATCCGCCAAGAGTGGGGATGCACAAAGATGTAGTAAAGCAGGTTATTGATATGGCTCCCGAAAGAATTGTTTATGTTTCCTGCAACCCGGCGACCCTTGCAAGAGATCTTTTTATATTAAAGGATTATTTTGATGTAATACAAGTACAGCCGGTTGATATGTTTCCACATACTTTCCATATTGAATCTGTGACAAAGCTTGAAAAAAAACGTTTTTGATTGAGTTGTTTAAATAATTATGTATAATATTAAGGATATGAAATATATATAGCCACACGGATTATTTGAATTACGGTTTAAGAGATGCTTAAAAATACTTTTATAAAAAAATCAGCATTGATTGTTATTTATTTTGTCATGGTTTTGTTTGCTTGCGGCTGTGTGAATTTAGCCTTTGCTGATATCTATAAATATATTGATGAAAACGGTGTGATGCATTTTACTAATGTTCCTACAAAACCGTCATATAAATATCGACTTTTTATTAAAGATATCCAAAGAAAACCAAAGAAGGAAGGTTTGCCATTTTATTCATCGAATAAATATGATCTTATGATTTCCGAAGCTTCAAAGAAGCATGGGATTTCGTTTTCCTTGCTGAAAGCCGTGATAAAGGCTGAGTCTGATTTTGACCCAAAAGCTGTATCAAGAGCGGGAGCACTTGGATTAATGCAGATAATGCCTCAAAATGTAAAAGCTTTTAAAATGAAGGACCCTTTTGATCCAAAAGAAAATATTTTAACAGGAACGTGGTATTTTAAAAAACTGCTTAACAGGTTTGATGGAAAGCTTCACCTGGCGTTAGCTGCATATAATGCCGGCCCTAAAGCTGTTGTCTCTTATAAGGGCATACCTCCCATAAGAGAAACTGAAGACTATGTTGAAAAAGTTATGAAGTATTTTCACCATTTCAAAAAAAACAGCCCCGGCGTTTCGCATTAAACCACAGAGTAGAAAAAGCCTGATTGCTATAAGATGTATTTTATATGCCCATTTCATTATTAGACAGGCTGTTACAGAACTAGTAAATAGCAATAACAACTTTAAATAATTAAATAATATATTGCTTTTCATTGCTACAAATGCTATAGATTTTCCAGCTATTTAAGAAGAATTCTATGCCCAGATTTAAAGCCGGTGAGTCAGGAAATCAAATGGTATTATTTCCTGAAATTATTTCTTTAGAAGAAAGATCCATGCAGAAGGTTTTGATCATGTGTTTGCAACATAAATTGGTATTGTTACCTAAGCCCGTTTATTTTTCCTTCTTGAAATTAAAAGCCCTAAAAGTCCGCCGGCCATCAGAAGCAGAGTAGAAGGGATGGGTACAACATTTACATCGTAAACATCAGATTCCATATAGGAATAATTATTACCTGAATCAATAAAAAATGAATTTACCGGATCAATTGTTATAATAAACGAATCTTGATATTGTACCTCGTCTAATATTAGTCTGGCAAGAAGCTTTCCTGTTGTATCAGTAACACTGCCTGAATTTGTAGCATCATGGCCCAATAAGCTGAATTGCGTTGCAGTAGCTGATGGAGGATTAATGTCTATCTGATAACCATTGCTATTGCCTGCAAAAACATAATTAGAATCAGTCGTTATCGCTGCATAGTGAAACGAGAATGGAACTCCCGGATCGCTATTTCTGGTGATTGTGAAAGCTAAATTCCATTCCTTAAGATTACTAAGCATTATATTGTCAATGAGTACGTCAAACGTAAAAGTGCTACTAGGTGCATCCAGATCACCGTTCATATAATCAAAGATTACGGAAGGTGCTGCCATCATGGCCGTAGCCTGAGATCCGGGAGATGCCCCCATTATTAACATCATTAAAAAAGAAAAAATTAAAGTCAATTTTATGAAACTATTGCTTTTATTCATCATAGACGCCTTTTTGGTTAAAGGTTAATAAACTTATTAAGAAAAGAAAAAATCTCTATAAAATCCAAAAAAATCCAATTATTTTTGTAAATTCACCCTTTAATTTTTTGCTTATGCTATTTGTTTTTAAAATTTTTTAAAAGGATTTATACAATATAAATATTTTAAAATCAATAACCGTAACAGATGTTTAATCCTCAAATATTTAAGCAATTTTTATACCGTTTGTTTAATAAATATAAAAAAATCGATAAAATACTGTAAATACACAATATTAAATATTAGTTATTTGTTTCCGCCGTTGGAATAATCAAAACTGTAAAATATTCCGACAGTAATGGTAATTTAAATATATATAATTATATCAATTTAAATATAATTATATATATTATATTGACCGGTTATAAAAATAAATATAATAATTCAAAACTGTTAATCAAATTATGTAAATTATCCCGACATTCTAAAGGTGAAGGTCTCGTAAAAAGTCGGAAAATCAAAAAAATAGCTTTGTAACATCTTGTAATTATTGAGTGTGATTTTTGATAAACTGCCATTTTGGGACTTTTTACTGTTTCATCACAATCAATTCGATATTATAACTTCCTGTAATTATTAATAACTATTTCTGAAAAATATTAATGCCTGAATGAATATGACAAATAAAACATGATAATACTTCTTAATTACATGATATTATGTATTTTAATCTGGTTATTTCTCTTTTTTCCTGTAATAATCAAAATTGTAAAGTTATCCGACGCTGTTTGTGAAGATGAGCGGGGTATTGGCAGGGCGTTAAGATGACAGCGGCTAACATTTCTTTCTAAGCTTCTTCCATATATTTTAAAACTATTCCCGTACGTGTAGGAAGATAAAGGCTGATAAACTGACGCTTTGAGTCCTTTGCTTGATCGCGAATTGTTTTATGATCATGATCAGGAATGAGCCGGTTATGACCTCCATATTCGGGCGAATCGCTGTCAAAAATCATTTGATAGGTTCCCGGAGGTGCATCAAAGCAGTAATTTGTATAAGATGATGTAGGGTGAAAATTGAAAACAAACAAAAGTCCGGCACGCCTGAAGGCAATAATCTTGTCAGAAGTATTTTCGTATAACATCATCGGAGAAGAAGATTCTAAAATATGAAATTGCTTTGCCAGAGCAATCATGTCGCGGTCATAGTTTGCAAGAAAATGATATTTTAATAAAGGGTCATCAACAAGATGCCATTGGCGCCTGGCATAATGATATGACCAGTTGTTGCCTTGCCTGGGAAAGTCTATCCATTCGGGATGTCCGAATTCATTTCCCATGAAGTTTAAGTATCCGTTTCCTGCTGTAGTTAAAGTTATCAGTCTTATTAATTTATGTAAGGCAATTCCTCTGTCAACCCTGAAATTATAATCGTTAATAGCCATGTGATCGTACATATCGGTGCCTATCAGTCTGAAAATAAGGGATTGATCTCCTACAAGAGCCTGATCATGCGATTCGCAATAGCTTATTGATTTTTCTTCTATGCGCCTGTTGTTAAGTTCATACCAAAGATGACCGGTAGGCCAGTCTTCATCATAAGAATCCTTAACAAGCTGTATCCAGAAATCTGGTATTCCCATAGAAAAGCGGTAATCAAAGCCGAAGCCGCCTTCCGATAAGGGAGCTGCGAGTCCGGGCATCCCGCTTATATCTTCTGCTATAGTAATTGCATCCGGTCTGATATCGTGTATCAATTTGTTTGCAAGCGCAAGATAGGTCAGAGCATCTTCATCAACATCATCACAAAAATAGTCATTATATGAAGTAAATGGTTTTCCCAGGCCGTGGTGTAAATATAACATGCTTGTGATACCATCAAATCTGAATCCGTCAAAATGAAACTCTTCCAACCAGTATCTGCAATTTGAGAGCAGAAAATTGAGAACTTCCTTTTTATTATAATCGAAACATCTGGAATCCCATGCGCTATGTATTCCACGTGGCCCATCATGAAAATACTGGTATAATGTTCCGTCAAATCTGCTTATGCCCTCGACTTCATTGGAAACAGCATGGGAATGAATTATATCCATAATAACAGCTATGCCTGCAAAATGAGCAGCATCGATTAGTTCTTTTAAATCTTCAGGAGTTCCAAAGCGTGATGAAGGTGCAAAAAAATTAGAAACCTGATATCCGAAAGATCCGTAATACGGGTGCTCCTGAATTGCCATAAGCTGTATCATATTATAACCGGAAGATACGATACGGGGCAGTATTTTTTCTGTAAATTCTTTATAAGTACCTATCTTATCTTCTTCCTGAGCCATACCTATATGAGCTTCATAAATCAAAGGAGCATCTTTGCTACATTTAAAATCGGGAAAACGCCATTTAAATGGATATGAAGGATGCCAGACTTGCGCATTAAAAATAAGAGTATGCGGATCCTGAACTACACGGTTTGCATAAGATGGGACTCTGTCTCCTTTACCACCTGGCCAGTGGAGCCTTAATCTGTATAGATCTTTATGCTTCAGGGCTTCTTCCGCAAGTACTATTTCCCACACACCTGTGTTGGTGATTCTGTTTAAAGAATATTTATCATTTTCCTGCCAGCTTGTAATCTCTCCGATCAAAAATACAGATTCGGCGTTAGGTGCCCACTCTCTGAATATCCACTGGTTGTTGGAAAAATGGAGGCCGAAGTAATTATGGCCGGAAGCAAAGTTGGCAAGATTGCTCTTGCCTTGTGCAAGAAGAGTTTCTTTTTTAATTATATTTGCTATCCGGGTTTCAATAGCATCCTTGTAAAGTTTCAGGAAAGGGTCATTTATATAAAATCTTTCTTTATTAGTCATCGTTACTTCCAATCGGAGTATTTATCAAGAAGTAGTTATAAGTGGGCGTTGTAACATTTTCTCATAAAGGTTTATATAGTGTTTTGCCGTAACGGAATGATTGAAACTGCCAATGCTTTGTTGCATGACTCTTTTTATTTGTTTTTGTTTTACATTTGAGGGTAATTTGTAAAAATTTACTGCCTGGCTGATAGCCCAAAACAGCCCCTGTGTACCGTAATGATCGAATAAAAATCCATTTCCTGTTTCTTTTGTTACATCAAGGTCTGTTACTGTGTCGTGCAATCCGCCCGTGTTATGGGCAATCGGTAAAGAACCGTATATTGCTCCTATCATCTGCGGCAATCCGCAAGGTTCAAAACGAGATGGCATAAGTACAAAATCCGAGGCGGCATATGCCATGCGCTCAAGTCTTTCATCGAAATTGCACACAGCAACCCTGTTATTGAAACGGTGAAAATCAACAATGTTTTTAAAGTGCTGCTGATATTCTCCATTTGCCACAAAAACGATTTGAAGATTTAAATCCCAGTATGAAGATATTACATTATACAAAATATCTGCAAGAAGTTCGGACCCTTTCTGAATTGAATCCAGCCTGGAAGGCCAGAAAAGTAAAGGGGCCTTATCATCTTTTATCAGTCCCAGCATTTTTTGGAATGCTTGTTTGTTTTTTAATTTTCCGCTTTTAAAATTATCAGTGTCATATTTGAAAAAAATTTCACTATCTTTGGCCGGATTGAAAGTTGGATCAGGAGCATTAAGAATTCCGGTTGCGCATTCTGATTGCCATTTATTTGATAATTGCTGCTTGAGATAAGGCTCAACAAAAGGATGGCTTCCCTCAATTACTTCGTTTAAAAAAGTAGGGCTTACAGTGTTTACATAATGGGCGGCAAAAACTCCGCTTGTAAGCAGATCAACAGGATTTGATTCGCGTGTTCCCCAGTAATCATATGCCATTTGCTCATAATAAAGATTTTGCCAGAAGGAAGCTGCGTCAATACCCGCATCTTCGATATTCGAAAGAAAAGTTTTAGTTGTGTGAATATTGTGTACGGTAAACAGGCAGGGTATCCCCATCTTTCTTGCCATAGCCGGTATAAGGCCGGTCATCCAGTCATTGCAATGAATCAGGTCCGGTCTGACATTTGGAACAATATGATTAATTACTTCACGCTGGAAGGATAAGGCAATTTTCAGGTTTTCCCAACCGTAACTGGAATAAACATGATTTAAGTAGTAAAACACCTTGTCTTCTGCAAGATGAATTCTTTCTTCAGGCATTTTTTTGCGAATTAAATCCAATTCTTTACCGAAAATACGGGCAAGTTGGGAGTTGAAAATTTCTCTGTAATCAGGCAAAGCGACATGCACATCTGCTCCATGTTCAAATAAGGCGCTTATTAGTGCAGCTGAAACATCGGCAAGACCCCCGGCTTTTGCAGTAAAATAATTACTGATATTTCCCATCCCTTCAGGGAGATGAGTTACTTCAGGTGTTACAATAAGTATGCGTGGATTTTTTACCGAAGCGGCAGACATTATGCGATCCTTTTATTTTACTATATCATGACCAGGTTAAAAATTCCTGGGTGCTTTTTATCCAGTCGTCACCTTTTGGTATTATTCTGGCTGTCAATCCGAATCTGCCGGTATCACTACAGGTTACTGCACAACTATAAAGATAGCGGCCATTTCCGAGATTTTCTTCAACAGTCATTGTTTCTGCTTTACCTCCAGTAACTGAATCAACGGATTGTATCTTACCGTAGTATATCTGAACATCTACTTCTTTGGGAAGAATTTCACCAAGAAAGACTTCTGTTGAGACATTAACGGTATCGCCAACACGAAAGGGGCCTTGATTTTGCCTTTTGGGCGGTTCTATCGTAATAAGTTTCCATAGCGAACTAAGGCGTTCCCGTTGCAAAGAAAGCGCTCTTGCTTCTGCGCTGTTGTCTGATAAAAGACTCCTGTTGTTTTTTGCAGACGAAACATAAAATTTCTTTGTGTAATTTGAGACCATGACATGGCTGCAAAAATATTGCATGGCCATTTTCATGGATTCTTTCATTTTACTCACCCAAACCTGCGAATAAGTGTTGTTTTTTCTGTCATAATAACAAGGAATAACTTCATCTGTTAAAAGATTATATAATGCCTGACTCTCAACATTATCCTGATATTCCGAGTCAAAATATTCTTCCCCGTTTCCGATTCGCCAACCTCTTTCTTCAGAGTATCCTTCGCACCACCATCCGTCAAGGATACCGACATTAAGCCCTCCGTTTATAGCAGATTTCATTCCGGAAGTGCCGCATGCTTCAAAAGGACGCCTGGGAGTATTCAGCCAGACATCAGCTCCCTGCACCAATATTTTGGCAATACTGATATCATAATCTTCCAGAAAAATCAGGCGATGCCTCAACTCATGCTTTTGCGCAAAGTGTACTACATATTTTATAAGATCTTTTCCTTCCTGGTCTTTTGGGTGGGCTTTTCCTGCAAAAATGATTTGCACAGGATGTGTTTTGGAAGTCAGAATCGATCCAAGCCGATCAGGGTCCATAAATAAAAGATGAGATCTTTTATATGTTGCAAACCTGCGGGCAAATACAATTGTTAAAGCATCTTGATCAAGTACCGATTCCACATCGCTCATAATAGCTTTGGGAGTATTGCGTTTCCCGTACTGTTTTACCATAAGTTCCCGGCATTTACGAATAAGTCTGGTACGGTTCATTTCATGAATATGCCAGAGTTCTTCATCATAAATTCCATCAATGCGGTTCATAATTACAGGATCCCACGGGTGTTTATTCCATCCGTGACCAAGGTACCTGTCTAAGAGGAGGGCTATTTCATATGATATCCATGAGGGCACATGAACACCATTAGTGATATGTGTTATTGGTATTTCATCAACCGGCCTGCCCGGCCAGGCATGCGCCCACATTTTACGGGCAACAGAGCCGTGAAGTTTGCTGACGCCATTACAATATTGAGCCATTTTAAGGCCAAGTATAAACATGGAAAACTGGCCTTCACCATCTTTCCATTCAGGTTTGGCCCAAGATAAAATTTCCTTTTCAGTTGCTCCCAGTTTTTCTTTATAAGTTTCGATGTATGGTTTTACAATGTCTACAGGAAATACATCATGGCCTGCAATAACAGGAGTATGAGTTGTAAATACTGTAGAACGGGGCACTATTTCAAGCGCTGTTTTTAAATCAATATTGTGTTTTGAAATAATCTGAGAAATACGTTCAATGCTTGCAAAAGTACAATGGCCTTCATTCAGATGAACTACATTGGGAAATATTCCCATAGCCGCTAAAGCGCGCATGCCGCCTATTCCCAAAAGCACTTCCTGGGCTAAGCGTTTATTCTGGTTGGCCGGGTATAAATTAGCTGTGATGTCCCTTACTTCAGGAGGGTTATCAGACAGATTGGTATCAAGTAAATAAAGCGCAATACGTCCGATATTTAACTTCCAGACACGTGCACGAATATTGCCGTTTGGCCTGTCTATCGTTATGTATAATTCCTTTCCTGATAGATCAAGTGCTTTTTCAACCGGAATTTTATACAGGTCAGTTTCAGGATACTCCTCCTGTTGCATTCCGTCCTGGCTTAAGAATTGACGGAAGTATCCGTGTTTGTATAAAAGTCCGACCCCGGTCATAGGAAGCTTAAGATCAGAAGCAGCCTTCAGGTGGTCTCCGGCTAGAACTCCGAGACCGCCTGCAAAAAGAGGAATACACTCATGAATGCCAAATTCCATTGAAAAATATGCAATATTATCGTTGGGCTCAAAGGAAGAATCTGCCATATTCGGTTTTGAAAGAACAGAGTTTTTGAAATTTTCTTCGATTCGTTTTTGATGAACGAGAAAACTCCCATCTTCGGCAAGTTCTTCAAGCCGTTCTTTAGGTGTATTGGTTAAAAAGACAATTGGATTATGTTCTGATTTTTCCCAGAGCTTTGGATCAATTCTTTTATAAAGCTCTTTTGCATCGCTTTGCCAGCTCCACCATAGGTTTCGGGATAATGTATCCAAAAACGACAGGGGTTCCGGTATGATGGGAAAAACCTGAAAAGGCTGTATATTTTTCATAATTCAAAATCCTCTATAAAAAAAAGGGTTCAAGGATTCGAGGATTCCAGAGTTCAAGGGTTGGTGCTCTTTCACATCGTTTAGCAATATCAATATGAAGAAAGATGGCCTACCTTCACTTGACCCCTTGAATCCTTGACCCCTTGAATCCTTACAAAATTTATCATTTTGAAAGTTTTAACCACACGCGCAAAAGTTCACTTGCGCCCCATGCCTGCGCATCACATCCTCTTGCTTTGTGCGGATAATCTCCGTCAATAATTTCCGGCACATGCCCGGTACATCCGTACATTATAATTTGTGTTGAAGAAGAAAGCAAAGATAAAGCGCTGTATTTAGCTTTATCACCGTACGTCATAGCCCAGGCTTCACAAAAAGAGGGGAAAAGCCATGTCCATGCTGTGCCGTTGTGATAAGCCAGCTTTCGTTTGGTATCTTCATCTCCTTCATAACTTCCCTTATATGGATTCAAAGGATCATTGAGATCCGTGCCGTAATGTTTTATCTCAAGCGGTCTGTTTACCCGCCTGTCGGCAAGACTTCTGATAGCACCCGGAACAAGAAGTTCATCACAGGCAGAAAGAATTTTTTCACACAAGGAAAAATCTGAAACAGCGCCAAGAGTTATTGCAAGAAGTTGATTCGGTCTCAATGCATCGTCTTTCTCGGCTTTTCGTGCCGGTATTCCTGATGAAGCATAAAGGCAGTCTGAAAGATAACCCCCTTCAAGCGGGAAGAGTTCATAAATCGATTTTTGAACTATTGCTGCAAGGGTACTCCATTTGTCTGATGAACCGGAATCAATTTGTGAAAGAAACAAAAGGGCTTTATACCACAGAGCCTGAATTTCAATGGGATAACCTTCCCGCGGAGTACAAGCAGGGTAGTTGGTATCCATCCATGTAAAATGTGCCGGGCTGAATAATAAACCTGAGTCATTATCCATGTAAATTCCATTGGGAGTGCCGGATATCAAACGGTTTGCAGTGGAAATCAGTATAGAGCCGATATCTCTGTCATCCAGTTTTTGGTTTAGAAAAGAATCTTCACCTTTGGCGACTGACAAATCGGAACAGGCGACAAAAAGCCATAAAGGTGCATCGGAAGTGTCTCTGTTTGCGGCATCATGCCCACTTATCATATTCGGAATTGTTCCGTCTTTTTCAAATCTTGCAAACTGTTTTATTACAAGTTCTGAATCCTTATACTTGCCGGCAGCAATCATTCCTCTTGTAAATATAAGAGAATCACGCCCCCAGTCAAGAAACCAGGGGTATCCGGCTATTATTGATTTATAAGATCCCCTGCTTACTATATAGTTATCAAGAGCCAGCTTAAGTGCGTCTTCAATTTTTATGCTGGTAATCCGTTTTTCAGATAATGAACCGGTCTTTTCTAAAGGATTTGGAATTACTGGTTTATGCTTTGTTATATTACCGACGTCAGCAGATAAAACACATTCTTCTCCACCGTTTAGTAATGTATGGAAATAACCCGGGCTAAACAGGTCCGAATCCGGATCAAGACCCCTTTGTGATTCTATCTGTCTATGGATCATATACTGCCATTGGGGTTCTGAAACAAAATCACCTTTTGAAATATTGACCGAAAGAGCATTTTCTCTTTCGGGCGCAAATACAAATCCGGAAGACTTTGCCGAAACAGCGTTAGGCCAAAAATTTTCGGGGCCTTTGAATGCCTTTGTTGTTTCATGAAAACTGCGGTATTCAATATCCGGTCTTAATATAAGCCGTATGGCTTTATCATCGGATAAAGTTCTATCCTGCTTATTTGAATGCAAACGGGTAAAAGTAATGCGGACTGAGTTTTTATCATTAACCATTTGAAGCTTAATATTAAGATGAATGTGTTCTCCCTGGCTTGTAGGTATGCGGTAACGCCAGAGCCCGCCCTCTTTATAATCAAATTCAAATAAGTCAAAGCAATCTGAGCAGATATCCTGAGAAAAACCCTGATATACTACCCATGCCCGGCATCTTGAAAATACAACAAGCCTGTCCACAGGATATTCGGAGTTGGTATTTGCTGCAAGTATTGCATCGTATTTGCTGTTTAATGTTCCCCAGAAAACAGGGACATGAAGCATTGCACCACGTCTGTTCGTATCAAGCATCACAGTATGGTTTTTAAGCAATTGAGAACGGGTGAACGTTCTTTTGATTCTGGTATCTTCAGGTTCGGATAAATAAAGAAGAGGCGCTTTTGTATGTTTTGCAAGGCCATACTCATAAACTGTAAGTTTAAGAGTCAGTTGACGGTGCTTTATAGGTTTTTGAAGAGGAGAGAAAAGGGCAAAAAACCCGCCATCCGAACGGGGCAGGCTTTCTTCATTGGATAAAACATAATTCCCATCAGTTATTTGAGCCTGAAAAGGTTTGTCTGCAACTGCCATCAGAAAATGTGAGGGAGGAACCATTACTTCCCGCTTTGCATCATTAGGCCAGTTCCAGACTTTTACTCTTGTTTCAGCGGAAAACGAATTGAAACTTCGGCAAAATTCTACCGGGTTATCGGCAAGAGACTTTGATGCATTTTCAATATCAAATTCTCCTATGTCTTTATTTCCCTTATACAGCAACAGAATCTCAAGCGCTTTTGCATTCATTTTCTGTTTTGCAACTTTATCAGGTACAATGAAATCTTTATCAGATTTAATATTTATAAGCTCAAGATCATTTTCATCATTTGTCAGACACAGTACCATACCCGGATTAAGCAGATATGAATTATAATTGCCGCTTGAATCCACATGAATTTTTCTTGATGTAATAAGATCAATGTATGTTGTTTCTTTCATCCCGGATTTTTTAGCATTCCAAAAAGCATGCGTTTGATTGTTATCATCAAGATTTGCTACTATAAGCAGTTTTTTGCCACTTAAAATGTTATTGCGAAGAAGGGAAATAAAATTTCCTTCTCCATGCTGGATTAAACTCAATTGGGTTTTGTTAAAAAAAGCCGGGTGAGTTTTAAGAATATTTGAAAGTGTTTTTATATGATCTACCTGGTTGTCTTCTGCTCCCCAGTTAAGAGAAGATGCGCCATGCACATTGATTTTTTCTGTAGCAAACCATTCAACCCCATTTGCAAAACCAAAAGATCCTTCGCAAGATAACAGAGCGCAAAGTGCGGTGCGCATTTTCGCATATGTTTTGGAACTGGAAACAAGCCTGTTATTATCATGGGTTTCGGCAAAATGGAGAAGAATACCATCTTCGGAAGATATAGCATTTGCGCCGGGAAGATAATGTTCCAATTGGCCCCGATCGTAATTTTGAAACAATTCGGAATAAGCCATATTGAAATTACCACTGTTTAAAATATCACGCGTAGCGGATATTTTGCCTCCCAGTCCTTCCAGAAAGAATATAGTATCCGGAAATTGCTCCCTTACTATAGAAACGATAAAGCGCCATGCAGAAAGGGGAATCATATAACCGGCGTCGCAGCGGAATCCGTCAACACCCCTGCGGCACCATGTAAGAAATATATTCGCCATATAATCCCACATATCTTTCTTTGAGTAATCTAACTTTGTAAGATCTTCCCAGCGCATACCCCAGGCACCCGGAACCTGAATATGTCCGTCTTCGCTGCGTACAAGCCACTCAGGGTTAGTTTCATGCAGAGATGCCGCCCATCCGGTATGATTAATTGCTATGTCTATTAAAATTTTTGCACTGCGGGCATGAACGGCATCGACCAGCTCAATAAACTGTTCAAGCGGGGTTGCTTTGGTATCAAATTCTGCTAAAGCGGAATCAACTGCTGTAAAACTAAGTGCTGCATATGGACTGCCGAAACGGCCCATTCTGGCATATGTTGTAGGGGTAGGGTTGATAGGGAGAAGCTGAATAGCTCTGCATCCTAGTTTGCCTATAATAAAATCAAGTTCACGGATAAGATCGCGAAATTTGCCCGACGGAGGTATTACCGTATAACCTTTTGTATCAAGGTTTTGTATCCAGTTTTCTTCAGTTTGATTTGCAAACCCTCTGCCTTCCTTGTTAGGCCCGAATTGTCGTATAAAAGCATTGTAGATAATATTTGCGCAACATGTTGCGGCAGGTTCAACATTTATTACAGTATTTTGGCCGTCCGGCCAGATCGGATCAATATCATCTTCTTTTAAAAAGAAACATTTGGCTTCAAAATGCCCGACTTCGCTAAGAGGTACGGTAATAACAAAAGTAAGGTCATCAATTTTTCTCATTGGAAGATCAAACCAGTCTCTTCCTAAAGGCGGTTCATTGTAAAATACTTCTCGTATAATTTCGGTTCTTGTGGTTTTTGCATGGCCCAAATTAGTACGGAGCCATGCATTTCCTTTAAGAGGAGTTGAGAGAGTTAGAGTAAAAGTCTGAGCATCACCCCGAAACATCAGGATATGAGTTCCGGGGAAGGGATTTTGGGATACCCGGACTATGTTTCCCATGGAGCGTTATCCTTCCAGAATGTGTTTTAAAAGATGCCCCAGTTCAGGAAAAATCAAGGCTTTGCAAGCAAGCTTACAGGCTTTCAAACTGCCTGGCATACAAAAAACAATTGCATTTCCTATAATTCCTGCTGTGGCTCTTGATAAAAGTGCTGCTGAATCTATCTCTTCAAAACTAAGCTGGCTGAAAATAGGTCCAAAAGCTGTAAGTTCCTTTTCAAACAATGGACGAACCGCTTCAATTGTAACATCTTTACTGCTTATTCCGGTGCCTCCGGTCAATAAAAGAGCCTGAACTCTTTGCTCGTGAATTGCTTCAATAATTGTCTCTGTTATTTTATATATATCATCAGGTACGACCTGATAGAATATTACTTCATGCCCTTCTTTATTTGCCAGTTTATTGATCCAGGCACCGCTCTCATCATTTTGTTTCGTTCTTGTTGATGATACGGAAATAATGCCCATTCTGATTCTTTTAGGGGCATGTGCTTTGTGTTCATTAACGCTCATTATTTACCTTTTTCCAGAACGACTTTGTCTATACCGTCATGCTCGGATACAAGAACATTTACGGTTTCTGTCAAGCCTGTTGAAATATGCTTTCCGACATAATTTGCTTGAATAGGAAGTTCTCTGTGTCCTCTGTCTACAAGTATGGCAAGCTCGATACGATCCGGTCTTCCGTAATCCATGATTGCATCCATAGCAGCCCTTATAGTCCTGCCGGTAAAGAGAACATCATCCACCAGTACAATCTGTTTTTCATCTATTGAAAAGAAAATATCGGTTGCCTGAACTACAGGATTATTACTTATTTTTGTCCAGTCATCGCGATAAAGCGTAATATCGATAATTCCAGCCGGTATTTCAATACCTTCGATTTTTTTTATTAATGCCTGTATTCTTTTGGCCAGAAAAACACCGCGGGTTTGAATTCCTATAAGCGAGAGGTTTTTTGTGCCCTTATGAACTTCAAGAATTTCATGGGTAATTCTTGTGACAATACGTTCTATATCTGCTGCATCCAGTATGGGCTGTATATTTTCCATGGTTTCACCTGGTTGTGTATATGCTTGATATGTTTGATCATCTTGTTCTATCCAAATTAACATAACAAATATGGGCAATTATAACATGCATGCTGTTTTGTTCAAGAAATATAATTGAATTATCTTTTTTACTGTGAAATAAACATTCCTGTCAGAAAAAATATTGGATTTTTTCTCAAGCCATTCGGTGGGTTCCTATATCATTTATTGCCTTTTTGGCAGGCAGGTTGATGAGCTATATTAAATATGAATAAAGATTTAATCACAGTTATTATGCCAAACGGTTTTCTTGAACTGGAGTGGGCGGATGCCAAAAAGCCTGTTTCCAACAGCAGCAGGCTGTTGCAGGAAGAAATATACAGTCGGTATTCGGCAAATAACGATCTATGGCTTCTTTTTTTGGGCTTTTGCGATAAAAATATAGAGCTTTCATTTTCTCTTGATTATTGGCGAAACTTTGCAGGATTATTCGCAAAAAAGCTTTCACAAACACCCGATCTGGAATTGTGGAGGCATCAGGCCAAAATTGCTGTTGAAAAAGATGAGTTAAGGCGGTTTACAGAAGATGCGCCGCTTATGGAAGGCTCCGATTATCTTCATACCGGATTACTTGAAAATATATGGAAAAGGCTTAACAATGCTTATGTAATTGAGATTGAAAAATATGACGGAACCGTAGAAGATTTTATCCGTTCCTACAGTCCGGAAGTTAATATTGTAGGCAGGATCTTTTTTCATCTTGTAGAAAACAAACAGCAGGAACTGCCTTTCGCCTTTCTGGCAACTTATTCCACGAGGCTCAATGAAAAAGGGAAATCAAAACATCTCCCGTTAAAATATGCTCTTAAGGAATATGGCCAGGATAATGAAAAGCTCTTGCAGCTTCTAACAACAGTCCATAGGGCAGCTGAAAAAAGCAGTATAATTTCCGAACTTCTTGAAAACGGAGAATTGTTTCATCCTTTGGCATGGAACGCAAAAGAAGCTTTTTCTTTTCTAAAAGAGATTCCTGTATATGAAGAATGCGGAATTTTATGCAGGATTCCAAACTGGTGGAAGACAAGCGCCTCAGGCGTTAAGCTCAATATAAATATGGGTAATGATGCTCCGTCTTATGTTGGGGGAAGCGCCCTTTTAAATTTTGATGCGCAGCTGTGTCTTGGGGACACGCAGATTTCAGAAGAAGAGGCAAAAAAGCTGCTTAGTGAATATGATGGGCTTGCCTTTATCAAAAACAAGTGGGTAGCTGTCGATCCTGACAAACTAAGGCAAACACTCGATGCTTACGAAAAAGTACAAATGCTTTCGGAAGAAGAAGGTTTCAGTTTTCTGGATGCTTTGCGCTTGCAGCTTCAGCCCGAAAAGTTATTAGGAAATGATGCAGCACAGATAGATCATAGTATTACAAACGGGAAATGGCTGGAATCGGTAATAAGAAAAATGGCCGATCCTCAAAAGGTTCCTTGTGCAATTCCGGATCACAGGTTTAAAGCCAGGCTCAGAGAATACCAGCAAAAAGGCGTAAACTGGCTTTATTTTCTTTATTCACTTAAATTCGGTGCTTGTCTTGCCGATGATATGGGTCTTGGTAAAACCATCGAAGCTCTGGCATTTTTACATATCTTAAAATCGGAAAACAGTAAAACCGGAGCAATGCATAAAGCAAATCTTCTGATTGTGCCTGCTTCTCTTATCTTTAACTGGTCCAGTGAGATTGAGCGTTTTTCTCCGGATCTTCGTTTTTACGTGGCACATAGCATTTCAAAAAACAAAGGGGGTGTAAAAGAAAATTCGGATGATATGGCTAAAAATTATGATCTTGTGATAACAACTTATGCCATGGTTCAAAGATATGAGTGGCTTCAGTCGTACAAATGGAATTATATTATCCTTGATGAAGCCCAGGCTATAAAGAATCCGGGCGCAAAGCAATCTCGTGCCGTAAAGAAATTGATCTCAGAAAACAGAATTATAATGACAGGAACACCGATAGAAAACAGGCTTTCTGATCTTTGGTCGCTTTTTGATTTTTTAAATCCAGGATTGCTCGGAAGTATAAATGAATTCAAGAAATTTTCGGAAAAACTTAAACGCAGCCATGCCGGATATTCAAAACTGCGAAAGCTCATAAGTCCTTATGTTCTGCGTCGTCTGAAAACCGATAAGTCAGTTATTTCCGATCTCCCGGATAAAGTGGAAATGAAAACCTATGCGGATTTAAGCACAAAACAGGTACTACTGTACAAAAGAATTGTGGAAGATATAAAAAGGTTAATTGCTGAAACGGAAGGCATTCAAAGAAAAGGGCTAATACTGTCTTCAATCATTAAATTCAAGCAGCTTTGTAATCATCCTGATCAATATAACGGGACAGCAGGATTTGAGGAAAAAGACAGCGGTAAGTTTGCAAGGCTTAGAGAAATATGTGAAACAATTTATGAAAAAAGAGAAAAGGTGCTGATTTTTACACAATTTAAAGAGATGACCGAACCTCTTTCCGATTTTCTGGAAAGCATATTTCATAAAAAAGGTTTGATCCTGCATGGAGGAGTGCCTGTAGGAAAGAGGAAAAAAATCGTTGAAGAGTTTCAGGGTAAAAGCTATATACCTTATATGGTTCTTTCCTTAAAAGCAGGGGGTGTGGGCTTAAACCTCACCGAAGCAAACCATGTGATTCATTTTGACCGCTGGTGGAATCCTGCCGTTGAAGACCAGGCAACAGACAGGGCTTTTCGCATCGGCCAGAAAAAAAATGTCATTGTGCATAAGTTTATTACAAAGGGAACTGTAGAAGAAAAAATAGATAAAATGCTTGAAGAAAAAAGAACACTATCAAATGATGTTATTTCGTGTAATGGGGAAGCACTCATAACAGAGATGAAAAATGATGAACTGATGAAGCTATTCAAATTAACATTATAAAAAATGAAGGTGATTATGTCATTCCGGTATTATCCTCGATATGTATCAGTTGGCGAAAAGAAGGAAAAAGCGCAAAAGCAATTAAAAAAACTGATGGCAAAAAATCCAAATATAACACCGGTTGTTATTGAAGGAAGTGCGCTTGCAACAACATGGTGGGGAAAATCATGGAATCGCAACCTTGAGCGATATGCCGATTACAGCAACCGTATAGGCCGGGGAAGAAGCTATGTCCGGATCGGTGCCGTTCTTGATATTAAAATAAATTCGGGCAAGGTGGAAGCAATTGTTCAGGGAACAAGGACAAAGCCTTATGATGTTGCAATAAAGATAAAGGAAATTTCTCCGTTAATATGGAACAGGATAAAAGCGGCCGCTTCAAAGCAACTTGATTCCTTGCAGGATCTTCTGGCCGGAAAATTTCCGAAGGCTCTTGGTGAGATTTTTATGGAAAAAAATAACGGTCTTTTCCCATCACCAGAAGAAATCGAATTTGAATGCTCCTGTCCCGACTGGGCAAGCATGTGCAAGCATGTTGCGGCAACACTCTATGCTGTTGGAGCAAGGCTTGATAAAGACCCGGGTCTTTTTTTTAAACTAAGACAAGTGGAAATATCCGATTTGATAAGCCATGTGGTTAAAGACAGAACAAACAACCTGCTTTTAGCTGCCGAAAAGAAAACCGAAAGAGTTATCGAAGACTCCGCACTGGAAGATCTTTTCGGTATTGATATGGAAACAGAAACTGTGGCTGAAATTACTTCCGCTTATATTCCGGCAAAGAAAAAACAAGCTTCCAAACCGGAAAAAAAACCCGTTGTTTCACCTAAAATCAAAAAAACTTCAAATGTCATACAGTTTCCTGGCAAAGCCCCGGTACCAGTTAAAAAGATTACAAAAGAATCTGATTCAGCACGTATTCTTAAAATTGTAAAACGGGCAAAAGATGGAGTTGATATTGCCACGTTGAAAAGAAAAACCGGAATTGAAGATAAGAAAGTAAGAAGTATTTTATACAATGCCTATAAAAAAGGCACGATTGTAAGAATTAGCAGGGGGATTTATACAGGAAAACGAAAATAGGCAGCATCACCGTAATTTAAAAAACTGCAAAAAATTCATGAAGCAATAATTATAAAACATTGTGGCTAAAAACCTGCCGACCACATAAGCCGGGATGCCACCGCCATAGAAGCATGATAGAAACCGGTGAAAGAAGAACTATCCAAAGCATTTCCCAATACTAAAGGCAAGCTGGGATGTTCCCGTAAAGATGAAGTTCCTCTTTCACAGATGAGTTCCAAACGGGTTACCGATCTTTATGATTTGATGGATGGATACTTCGCAACTTTTTTCCTGAAAAATGCCAATGCTGACAAACCTGATCCAAAGAGCCAGATCGCTCCTGGAATCGGGACGGTAGAAGCTTTACCACTTAATAAAAAATAATAATCAGCATCTGTAGAAACCGACCCACCATTCACTGTACCATTAACCGGAGTACTTCCTGTCCATTCCAAAGAGAAACTACCATCAAGAGGATTGTAATAGTGACTTGTGATATTCTTGGTGCCATCCCACAAAGAAACATTATCATTCACATGCAAAAAATAAGGGAGGCCAGGATAAGGATAGCCGTCATAACGCAAATTTAACCGAAGAGACCCAAAATCTACATCTATAGTGTTTGCTACCGTATTTACTGTTCCGGTTGGACGATTTCCATAGTTGTTGCTAAAATAGATATCGATTTCATCAGTACTTACTATCGTCGAGTATTCTCCCATAATGTATTGCAGGGGCGATGGGGAAGTCCCATCATGTGGAAAAGTCATATCTGCAACTGCAACATACGCTGACAGATGCAGTTGATCTATTGATAATGATTTAATACCTATAATCTCACCTTTTGCGCCGGTAACATTAGTAAAAGCAAAAAGCATAATAAAGCTGATAGATAGTATTATTTTTTTCATTTTTTCTCCTCAATTAAATAAAGCAATCAACACTAGACAAAAGGGGAGCCTCCAAAATAATGGCTCACCACATATGCCCTCTATTTTTTAATTACTTAAGATCCAAAAATATTTTGCAATATACGTGCCAAATATCTATATAACTGATTTAACATGTATTTTAAAACATGTCTTAAGAATGAAGCAACAAATCGTAAAGAAATCCGACACATTTTTATTGATACAGGAACAAATACATGAATTCTAAATTCTTGTGGAATTTAGAATATACTTACTATATATTATAAAGTATAGTAAGTTATAGTTTATTTACTTTTTTATAAAATTTCATTATGCAAATAGTATGCATTCTCAATTAGATATAAACTTATAGATATTACTAGTTAATATTAAATAATTGCAACATGTTTTTTAAATATGTAAAGAAACCCGACAGTGTTCTATCCCTAAGCCTTCCCAATATTGCATAAACCACATGTATTTAATAAAATATCAGTCAATTACTTATAATTTAATAAAATATAGTATTTGTAAAGAATTCCGACAGTGATAAATTAGCATCGGCATGTTTTTTGTAATATGTTAGAAGGCCGTCAAAAGGAATGAGGTATCCGAACAAAAATATCTGATTATATTTTACACGTTTTCGCTTGACATAAGGAGCTCGTAGATTGCTTCGCAAATTAACCAAAGGGATAAACTGAAGGCGTGGAAGGGAGAGATATGATACACCAAGAGAAAGCGATGTGTTCTGAAAAGAAGACCGGTTTTCCATTGG
>Ga0180007_10001113_pt1 | contig 38508 bp, 30 predicted proteins | sample MM_PC_MetaG_FD_121122 | JGI IMG/M metagenome (GOLD analysis project Ga0180007, IMG submission 121122) | Groundwater microbial communities from the Aspo Hard Rock Laboratory (HRL) deep subsurface site, Sweden - MM_PC_MetaG | ecosystem: Environmental > Aquatic > Deep subsurface > Groundwater... | reverse complement strand
TCATCCGGCCCGCAAGGGCCACCGCGTTTCGTCGCGCATGCGATGAAACCACCGTCACCGGCTACCGTCACCGGCATCGTCACACTATCATCACTCCCCGCTCATAATGCTCTTGCCCTGGCGCTCCGGCCACCCCGCTTGACTTCGCAGAGATCCCATGGATACTGCCCAGCGGGTGGACCGCCACCCGGAAGTGAACCCATGACCGATTCCTTTTTCAACCTGACGCCCGACGTGGTGCTCACGGCGCTGGAGGCCGACGGCCTGGAGCCGACGGGCCACATCATGACGCTGAACTCCTACGAGAACCGCGTCTACGACCTGAAGCTGGCAGACGACACCCACGTCGTCAGCAAGTTCTACCGCCCCGGACGCTGGTCCCGCGAGCAGATCCGGGAGGAGCATGAATTCCTCTTCGAGATCCGCGACAGCGAGATTCCGGTCTGCGCTCCGCGTCAGTTCCCCGACGGCGACACAGTCCACGAGACCGACGGCATCTTCTACGCTGTCTGGCCACGCACCGGCGGCCGCAGCAAGAACGAACTGTCCGACGCCGAGTTGGGGATCCTCGGTCGGCTGCTGGCCCGCATCCACAACATCGGCGCGGCGTCCCCGGCCAGGCACCGCATCCGGCTCAACGAACAGACCTATGCCTTGGATCCGCTCGCGTTTCTGACCACCCATCACTTCCTGCCGGATCATCTGGTGAACCGGTTCTCCGACGCGGTCAACGCCATCGCGGAGATCTATGCCGACCTGTCCGTCGACGTCCCCGTCCACCGCATTCACGGCGACTGCCACCTGGGCAACCTGCTGTGCGGCACCGACGGCTGGTTCTTCCTCGACTTCGACGACTTCCTCACCGGTCCCGCGGTCCAGGACTTCTGGATGCTGCTGATGGACCGCGACCCCGAGGGCCTCCGCCAGCGCCAGGTCTTCCTCGACGCCTACCGCCAGTTCCGGGACTTCGACGCCGGCTGGTTCCGCCTGATCGAGCCCCTGCGTGCGCTGCGCTTCATCCACTACTCCGCATGGATCGCCCGCCGCTGGGACGACCCCGCCTTCCGCGCGGCGTTCTCCTACTTCGGCACCCCCGAGTACTGGGAGGGCGAGACCAACGATCTCGAAAAGCAGCTCGACTACATCCTCCACCACACCGAAGGGCTGGTTCCACCGGCGCTCCCCTCTGAGCCGGAGCCCGAACTGACCAACAAGGACTTCTTCTGGGACATGTGAAAAACGGATGGAAGATCTGGACCAATCGGAGTACGTGACAGGGCTGGCGTCACAATTCTGGCCGGAAGCGTGGACGGGTCGCTCTTTTCCCCGATTGTGTTCAGCCTGTGGCGGAGCCTACTTGACCGCGGGCGGGCCGTCCCAGTAGAGGGTTGCTGAGGCGCCGTTCTTGTCCCAGAAGTGGGTAATCTCCTCGAAGACCATCTCCACCCGCTCGAAGCGGCTCCCGCCCTGGGTGTACTCCTCGATCCCGATCACCCTGGCGTCGGTGAGGAGGATGGCGTAGTAGCGCTGTTCGCGGTCAAACTGGTCGAGGGTATAGAACATAATGACCCCCTCGCAGACATAGATGATTTCGCTGTCGGGAGTCCGGGCGCTGACACCCCCGTGCTCACAGTTGTCGCCGGGCTCCTCGGTCTGCAGAAATACCCCCAGCGTGTCTTCCTTGGCGCTCTCGTCACACCCCGCAAGACAGGTCCATGCAATAAATACAAACAACAACAGCGATTTCCTCAGCATGATCTCCTCCTCGATATGAATGCCCGGCGGGCTACGTTTCGTTCAACCCCTTCCACATACACCAGCGGGCACTTTTGTCCCAGAAAAAGACGGGGGCCTGCCGCAGACGGGGTCGCTTCATGTGCCACCTGAAACTACGGTTGATGATTGATTCCGAAATCGCTGTTTTCAGAGAGTGATGCAGTAGCCCGCCAGGCAGATCTTGCCCTGGAGCATGCAGTAGTCCTCGTTGCCCCAATCCCAGCAGCCGTTGCCGTCCTGAACGCACTCGTAGGCGTAGTGGACCATCATGCAGGAGCGCTCGCCGGGGTCGCACTGGTCGTCGCAGACGCAGGCGCCATTGGTGCAGAGCTTGCCCGTTGCGGCGCAGTTGACGCCGTCGACCCAGCCCCAGCAGCCCGTGCCCAGCAGGGTGCAGTTCTGCACCAGGGCACCGCTGCACTGGGTCTGGCCCGAGGAGCAGACGCTGGTGCACTGGGTGGCGCACACGGCCGTTCCCGAGGCGTCGTTGCAGATCTGGGAGGTCGCAGCGCAGTTGGTGCCGTCGGTCCAGACCCGGCAGCCGCTGGTGTTGGTGGTGCAGGACTGGATGACGTTGGCGTTGCAGCGCGTCTGTCCGGCCGTGCACGCGTCGGCACACAGGCACTCCCCGCCGCTGCAGTACCTGCCGATCGCGACACAGTCCTGATCCTCCTGCCACTCAAGGCAGCCCGCGGTACCCAGGACACACTCGTGGCGGACATCGGCCAGGCACATGCCGTCACCGGCGGAGTCACAGGCATCGGTGCAGGGCGCCTCGCAGACGGCCGTTGTCCCGTCGAAGGCGCACACCAGGCCGGTGGCGCTGCAGTCGGTTGCGTCGTTCCACTGCAGGCAGCCATTGGCACCGGTGGCACAGTCCTGGCTCAGGTTGCCGAAGCAGCGATGAGAACCGGACACGCAGGTGTCGGTGCAGGAGTCAGCGCAGCCCGGACTGCCGTCGGCCTCGTCGCAGATCTGCTCTGCGCCGGCGCAGTCCAGCGTCTGAAGCCACTGGTAGCAGCCGTTGGCGCCCCGCTGGCACTCTTCGACGGCGTTGCCGTTGCAGCGGCTGTAGACCTCGCCCGAACACTGGTCCACGCAGGTCCCGCTGCAGGAGGACAGATCGAAGCGGCAAGAGGTGCTGCACAGCAGGGTGCCGTCACCGGCGCTGAGGCCTGCGCAGGTCATCCCGTCGAGGTTGGCGCCATCGCAGTGTTCGCCGGCGTCTACCTCGCCGTTGCCGCACAGAAGCGCGGGATCACAATCGGCAAAGCAGGAATCAGCGGTCTCTCCGGGTTCGCAGTCGCCGTTGCCGCACTCGGCCGCGGGCGTGCAGTCCAGCGGACAGTTCGCGAGGTCTTCGGTAGGGGCAGTGCAGGTGCCATCGCCGCAGACGGCCTTTCCGACCCCCTTGGCACATCCCCATGAAACGAGGCCAAAAAGGACAATGAGCATATATAAATGTCCATACCTGCCGCTCATCGAACACCTCCGCTGGTTGTTGATGTAGATACTAGTACAAAAAAGACGGGCGACAAGTCTTTTTTACTTCAGACGAACACCTGCGCCAGGCACTGGCCGGTGAAACTGTCCTGCACGCGGGCGACCGCTTCGGGGGTGCCCTCGGCCACGAGGAATCCGCCGCCGTCCCCTCCCTCGGGTCCCAGATCGATGACATGGTCGGCGCAGCCGATGACATCGAGGTTGTGCTCGACCACGACGATGGTGTTGCCTGCATCGACGAGTCGCTGCAGCACCCCCAGCAGCCGGCGGATGTCGTCGAAGTGCAGCCCTGTGGTTGGCTCGTCGAGAATGTACAGGGTGCGCCCTGTGTCCTCGCGGGCCAGTTCCCGGGAGAGCTTGACCCGCTGGGCCTCCCCGCCCGAGAGCGTCGGCGCCGGCTGCCCGAGATGGACATAACCGAGGCCGACGTCCGAAAGCGTCTGCAGGATCCGGCGCAGGGGCGGATGGTTCCCGAAGACCTCCAGCGCCCGGTCAACAGACAGTTCCAGGACCTGCGAGATGTCCAGCCCACGATACTTCACTCGAAGGGTTGCGTCGTTGTACCGACGCCCGCCGCAGGTCTCGCAGGTGACGTACACGTCGGGCAGAAAGTGCATCTCGATCCTGCGGACGCCGTCTCCGTGGCAGGCCTCGCAGCGGCCGCCGGCCACGTTGAAGGAGAAGCGACCGCCGTTGTAGCCGGCGACACGGGAAGCCGGGAGCTGGGCGAACAGGTCCCTGATCTGGTCGAAGGCCTTGGTGTAGGTCGCGGGATTGGAGCGTGGTGTGCGTCCGATGGGGGTCTGGTCGATATGGATGACCTTGTCGAGCCGGTCGAGGCCGTCGAGCCCATCATGGTCCCCCACGGGTTCGCGGCTGCGATGCAGCGCCGCGGCCAGCGCAGGATGCAGGGTTCCGCGCACCAGCGAGGACTTGCCCGCGCCTGAAACGCCGGTGACCGCGGTGAGGCAGCCCAGCGGAAAGGCGACGTCGATGGACTTCAGGTTGTGCTCCCTGGCGCCACGCACGACCAGCCAGCCCTTGGGCGGGCGACGAACCCCGGGTTCGGCCACCTTGAGCCTACCCGAGAGATACTGCCCGGTGAGGGTGTCCGATCGCAGCAGCGCCGAAGGCGGCCCCTCGAATGTGACCTGTCCGCCCAGCCTGCCCGCGCCGGGCCCGAAGTCCACGACGTGATCTGCCGCCCGCATGGTCTCAGCGTCATGCTCGACCACCAGGACGGTGTTGCCGTTGTCGCGCAGGGCGCCCAGGGTGCGTATCAGGCGATCGTTGTCGCGGGCGTGCAGCCCGATGGAGGGCTCGTCGAGCACGTAGGTCACCCCGGAAAGTTCGCTGCCGAGCTGGCTCGCAAGGCGGATGCGCTGGGCCTCGCCGCCCGAGAGCGACGGTGCCAGACGGTCCAGCGTGAGATAGCCAAGCCCCACGGAGTCCAGAAAACGCAGGCGGGCCTGGACCTCGCGCACCACCTCATGGGCGATGTGGGCCCGCTCCGAATCCAGGATCAGGCCCTCGAAGTGCCGCAGGCTCTGCCCGACGGTGTCCGCGCAGACCTCGACGATGGTGCGGCCCGCCACACGCACGGCGCGCGATTCGGGGCGCAGCCGCGAGCCGCCGCACTCCCGGCAGGCGGACTCCGACAGGTACTTCTGGTAGTAGTCGCGCATCGCCTGCGACTGGGTCTCGCTGTAGCGGCGCATCAGGGTGTTGAGCACGCCTTCGAAGTCCAGCGCGTAGGTGCCGCTGCCCCGCTTGTGTTCGATGTCTACGGTGAGCTTCTCACCCCGGTTGCCCTGCAGCAGGATCTCGCGGTGCCGCGCCGGGAGGGTCTCGTACGGCGCGTCGAAGTTGATGCCGTAGTGCTGCTCGAGGGCCTCGAAGATCCGGTAGGTCCAGCCTTCGCCGCGCTCCATGGTGGCGGCCCACGGCTCGATCGCGCCCTGCCTCACGGAGAGGGTCGTGTCCGGAACCACGCGGGCCGGATCCATCTCCATGGCCCGGCCCAGGCCGTGGCAGGCCTGACACATGCCCAGCGGACCATTGAACGAGAAGGCCTGTGGTGAAAGCTCCGGCAAACCCAGGCCGCAAGCCGTGCAACTGCGACGGGTGGAGAAACGCTTTGAAAGCTCCGGGGTCTCAACGGGCTCCGCGATCAGGACGCCGCCGCCCTCCCTCAGCGCCGTCTCGACGGAGTCGGCGATGCGCGCGGACTCGACCATGGCCGGTGTGATTCGGTCGACAACCAGCTCGATGGTGTGCTTCTTGGTCTTGGCAAGGCTCAATCCGGACTCGAGGGTGACGATCCTCCCATCCACACGAACCCGGGCGAAGCCGCGCGAGGACAGGTCCTCGAACAACTCAATGAACGTGCCCTTGCGCTGCTCGACCAGCGGAGCCAGCAGCAGGGTGGTCCCGGACCATGCGGCCAGCTCCCGCACCATGACCGAGGTCGGCATGGCCTCGACCACACGGTCGCAGACCGGACAGTGCTGCACACCAACGCGGGCGTAGAGCACGCGCAGGTAGTCGTGTATCTCGGTGACGGTGCCCACCGTCGAGCGCGGATTGGAAGAGGCGCTCTTCTGCTCGATGGCGATCGTCGGCGTGAGTCCGCGGATGCGATCATAGGCAGGTTTTTCCAGTTGGCCCAGAAACTGCCGCGCATAGGATGAAAGGCTCTCGACGTAGCGACGCTGACCTTCGGCATAGATCGTATCGAAGGCCATCGAGGACTTCCCGGAGCCGGAGACGCCGGTGAAGACCACGAAGCGGTTCTTGGGGACGTTCAGTTGCCCGACACGCAGGTTGTGCTGTCGGGCGCCGGTGATTTCAATGACCTCGGGCGGCATGATTTTCCTACTGTGCGATGACGTCGATGGCGTGCTCGGCGATCCCCTCGGAGGAGCTGGCGCGCACGTTCAGGCGACGTGTGTCGGCCAGCGCGGGGAGGACCACGTCGGCCTCCCACACTCCCGGGGAGATCTGGGTCATGTCCTGCCAGGCGTCGGCGTCGAGCCGGACCTGCAGAGTCAGGTCCTCACTCAGGCTGAAGCCCAGTGCGCGGACCGGCAGCACCGTTCCTGCCGTGAACGAGCGGGCGCGTGGGTTGTCGCCCCCCAGGTTCGGATCCGCCGGGGAGGTGATCATCACCCACGGTCCGGTGATCGGGAGCTCGCGGGAGCTCAGATCGTCGCCGTCCTTGGCCACGAGCATGAAGGTCTCGTCCTCGCCAAACTCAGAGGCCTGCACCAGCAGCACATTGCCATCCCAGGTGATGTTGGCGCTGTGCAGATGCCCGCACAGGTACACCTCGGACCCGAAGTGGGCCATGACCGAGCGCATGCGGTCGCGGCCGATGGCCAGGAAGAGCAGACCGACCGTGGGATGGTGTGCCAGCAACACCCGGAACGCCGCGTCGGCAGCCGGCGTCAACGCCAGCAGCGCGTTGGCCTGGTCCTCGGAGAAATAACCGTTGGTGTTCTGCACGTTGATCGAGCCCGAGGAGGTGTTGGTGCGCACAACCTCGACCCCGCCATGGGCGGTGGACAACCCGGTGACGCCGAAGAGCGCCGGATCCCAGGCGCCTGTGGGCGTGTGGGCGAGCCAGTAGATCTCGCCGTCACCCTTGACGTCGTGGTTGCCGGCGATCTCGAGGTACACCGGCGGCTCGTCGGCCAGGCCGCGCCAGGAGGCGTCGTACTCCAGCCACTGGGACTCCACGTCGCCGTCGTCGATCATGTCACCGGTCTGGAACGTGGCCGTCGGATGAATCGCCGGCACCACCGTCGAGAGCAGGTATGCGTAGGTGGTGGCGACGTTGTTGCCCTTCCCGAAGTGCAGGTCGCTGACGTGCACGAGCCAGATCGGACCGCCGTCGGCGACCTCCGGCGCACAGTCGGACTCATCGGCGCAGGTTCCGGAGGCGCAGGGGAAGTTGGCACCCCACGCCAGGCAGGCGTCGGCATCGGCCGTGCAGGACGAGCGCGCACCATCGACGCAGCGCGTCGCCCCGGAGGTTTCGCAGGGATCGACCACCTGCTCGCAGGCCACGGTGTTCGAGCACTCGACCGTGTCGAGGGTGCATTCAGCCCCGCACAGCAGCGCGCCGCCGGTGAAGCCGACGTCGGTGCAGGACATCCCCTGCAGGTCCGTCCCGTCGCAGGTCTCGGGTGCCTCCACACGACCGTCGCCGCACACGGGACGCGGGTCGGCCGGTGGTGCATCGTCTTCGCATCCAAGCCAGGAAATTTGGAACAACATCAACGCCAGGATCCAGTGTCTCATGCGATCACTCCCGCACCTACCGTGACCGGAATTCCATCGTTTGTCAAACGCCCATTGATGACGCGCCGCGGCAATGCTAGAACCATGTACATGCCAAACGACATCATTATTCCAGAACCAGTGTGCCTGATCATCGCAGGGTACGACCCCTCCGGCGGCGGCGGCGTGCTCGCGGACCTTCGTGCGGCGCGCGCCTGCGGTGTGCGTGCTGTGGCAGCCGTGACGGCCGTGACGGCCCAGAACACCTTCGAGATCGCCCGATGCACCCCAGTGGCAGCCGACCTGCTGCACGACCAACTGGACCTGCTCGCACGGGAGTTTTCCATCGGCGCTGTGAAGGTGGGCATGCTCGGCAATGCGGTGCTTGCCGGCGTAATCGCTGAATTCCTGGACAGGCTCCCCGCCCAAGTGCCCGTGGTGCTCGATCCGGTCCTCGCCGCCACGGCGGGGATGAACCTGTTCGAGCCCGACGAGATCAACGGACTGACCGCGCTATTTTCGCGTTGCACCCTGATCACACCCAACCTGCCGGAGCTGGCCAGGCTCACCGGCCTTCCCGTCGACGACTCCCCCTCAACCCGTGAGACGGCGGCCCTCTCCCTGCTGGCTGCCGGTGCCCATGCCGTGCTGGTCAAGGGCGGCCACGCCGACGGTGCATTTGTAGTGGACGATCTTTTCGCCACCGGGAGCCGGACGAGCTTTGAGCATCCGCGCCTTGAACTCCCCAAGATCCGGGGCACCGGCTGCTTCCTGTCCACCGCAATCGCCTGCGGCCTGCTATGCAAACGACCTCTCCCCGATGCCATCACCACCGCCCGCGCGTTCCTGCTGGACCGCCTTGGAGCAGCCTGGTTCCCGGCCGGCCGCAACGGCCTGCTGCCCGACTCCATGGATTGATGCAATCAGCTTGCCTTTTTCCGGGTTTTTTGCAAGTGTGAACCGCCCGTAGATCCTGCTCCGGAGCCCGTTCCCACCCTCCGGTTCCGGGGGGGTCATCCATCGATTCAGGAGTCGATCCATGCGATATTTTTTGCTGTTCCTTCTTGTGTTCACCTGTGCCTGCGGGGAAAACCTGCGTGGCCAGTACAATGACCCGCCAGGACGCCTGCGGACGCCGAAGATGGCCGACAAGGATCTCTCCCTTGACGAGCTCAACACCCTGATCACCGAGTCCAACATCCTCCTCGCCGAAGCCCACCAGAGCCAGTACAAGGCCAAGCCCTGGGTATGCATCCCCGAAAAGGAATGGAAGATCCGGACCTCCACCTCCCGACACCTGGAGAAGGAAGAAAAGAGCTACCAGTGGGTCGCGCTGGGACCACAGCGCTCCGAAAGCGAGGCCTACGGCGGCGAACTGAAGGCCGAGTTCGACCACATCTTCACGGACATCGAAAAGACCATCGAGAAGACCAACGCCATCTATTCCAGGGCCATGGAAGTGACCGCCCGGGTCAAACGTGAACCGTCGCGAAAAATCCTTCACCAGATATCCTTTTCCCTCGGGATCGCCACCGTGCTGTCAATGCGGCCAATGCTTGCGGCCCTGGAACTGGCGCAACGTTCCCCGCAGCGCTGTTCCTGGAAGCCGTTTGCCGAACACATCCGCTGGATGAAAAGCCTCATGGAGACAATGAACAAGGACTATCTGACGCCCGAACTCCAGGCGATGCGGCAGATGGGCTTCCAGAAATCGGAGATGTTCGTGTACCAGTTGATGTTCGACATCGCGCTGAAGACCGGTGCGGCCGAGGAGAAGTGCACCAAGCTCGAGACCGTGGACAAGGCATTCCGTCCGACCGCCCATCTCTGGTGCGGTTTCATGGACATCGAGCGCAACCAGCCCGACCTCGCCCGGGAGCACTTCGAGGACGCCAAGGAAGGCGCCCAGGGTGCGGCCGCAGCCTATATCGAGGACCAACTTTCGTTTTTGAACCGCAAGAGCCCTGCGCTCCGCGTGAAGAAGGTGAACTGATGCGACATCGCATGCCTCTTTTCTCCCTGGCCGCAGGGTGCCTCCTGCTCGCCTGCAACCCGGTCACCTTCGTCACGCCCACGGTGCCGGCCACCCCGCCCATGCCGCCGATCGTGGAGCTCTCCTCGGGCATCACACCGAGCTCCACGCTCTACCGCGTCGGCTTCCTCGGCTTCGTGGACTCCACCGGCGGCCAGGCCGCGCCGATCGCTGCGGTGCTGTCCGACCAGTTCATGACGTTCCTGACGCCGATCCGCCGTTTCGAGTGGGTCGACGCGCACCGGAAGCGGGTCGACAAGCCCGATCCCAACGTCCTGCCGCTGACGATCCGCGACGGCAAGAACGCCGAGTGGTTCTCCGGAAAGCCCGGCGATCCACTTTCGGCTTTTTATCTGGCCAACTACCGCACCGTCGACGGCGTTCTCGCAGGCAGCATCACCGCCTACAAGTTTTCGGGCGGCTCGGGCACCGTTGAGGTCGAGCTCCGGCTGATCAACACGGCCTACGATCACGACAACCTCGAAGCCCCCCATCGCAAGGAACTGCAGAACTCCGTTGTCCTGAGCATCTTCCACAAGGTTCGGTTCCGTATGAACGTCAAGCAGGGCATCGTCACGCTTGAGAAGAGCGATGTCGACAAACTCGCGCGCCAGATCCAGAATGACTTCGTAGGCAAGTTCGACGAGCTCTCCGCCGACAATAAATTGCTGATCAATGAGGTCAACGGCCGCACCTTCACTTTCAATGCCGGCAGCCGTGAACAGGTCAAGCCCGGGCTGGTCGGATATGTCGTGCGCGTGGCCGGATCCGACGCGTACAAGTACCTGGCCCAGTTTGTGGTCACGACCGTTGAGGAAGGCACCTCCACTGCGGTGGTCATCTCCCCGGACAACACCCTCGAGAACGTGCAGCCGCAGAGCACGGTCATCATCAAGTGAGCACTCTCATGCGTCTTGAGCATATCCTGATCCTCTGTCTGAGCCTCCTCCCCGCCTGCGGGCGAAAACCCTCCGGCGAGTTCGACGACCGACCACCGGTTCCCACAGCCCCCGTGGCCCTCCCGGCCGACCCCATCGATGCCGTCCACGGCGATTCCAACATGCCACCGGACGTGCGCGTCGGAGAGGATCTCCGCAATCCCTCCGGCAGCAGCGGACCGGGAACGGATTCATCCGCCCCGGACCCCGGACGGAAGATGACCTACACCTATGTCCCCGTGACGAGCCCGCGAACACTGCCCGACCAGAAGGTCACCGAGGTCCAGCCTGCGATGCCGCCGCCGCCGCTCCGCGTGCCGGACAAAAACACCGTGCCGCCGCCTGGAACCCCGATCCTGGTGCCGCCGCAGCCGCCCGTTGGCACTGCCAATAACACGGTCCAACCCTGATTCACGAAACGGGAGTGCAACCATGAACTGGAAAAACACCCTGTTTCCCACCGGTGCCCAGCCGCTGTGGACCTCAGGGGATCTGGATGGCTTCTTCGGCCTGGCCCTGGACAACCTGATCCAATATCTGCTGATCCTTGGTCTGGGCATGGCCGTGCTCGGCTTCCCGGTGGACCTGATCGTCGGCCGCATGCTCCCCGGCGCGGCCCTGTCGCTGCTGGTCGGCAACCTGTTCTACGCCTGGCAGGCCCAGAAGCTCTCTGCTGCCACGGGACGCCGCGACGTGACGGCTCTTCCCTACGGCATCAACACGGTATCGATGTTCGCGTATGTGTTCCTGGTGATGCTGCCCGTCAAATTGGTGGCCTCAGGGAAGGGTTACTCCGCCCATGACGCCGCGATGCTGGCTTGGCGCGTCGGACTGGCCGCCTGCTTCGTCTCGGGTCTGATTGAGTTTGCCGGCTCGTTCGTCGCCGAGAAGGTCCGCCGAGCCACCCCGCGTGCGGCGTTGCTCTCCACGCTCTCGGGCATCGCCATCGCCTTCATTTCAATGGACTTCGCGATGAAGACCTTCGAGCGGCCGCTGGTGGCGTTTTTACCGCTGGCGATCATCCTGATCACGTACTTCGGCCGGGTGAAGCTGCCCTTCCGGATACCCGGCGGCGCCTTCGCGGTAGCCATGGGCTCGATCTCCGCCTGGTTGCTGTACGCACTGGGCGAGCCCTCCTCCCCGGTGACCTCGGCGGCCGTCAGTTCGGCCGTGAAGACCATTGGATTCCACCTGCCCGTGCCCGTGCTCGGGGACCTGTGGGAAGGCCTGACACATCCGCTGGCGCGAGATTTCTTCGTTCCTGTGATGCTGCCCATGGGCCTGTTCAATGTGCTGGGGTCCCTGCAGAACATCGAGAGCGCCGAGGCTGCCGGCGATACCTATCCGACGATGCCGTCGCTGGCCGTCAACGGAGCCGGCTCCATGATCGCTGCCCTTTTCGGCTCCTGCTATCCAACCACGATCTACATCGGCCACCCAGGATGGAAAGCCCTGGGCGCCCGTTCGGGGTATTCGGTCCTCAACGGCGTGTTCTTTACCGTCATCGCGCTGACCGGCCTGTCTTCCCTGATGTCCGCGATCATCCCCGTCGAGGCCGGGATGGCCATTGTACTGTGGATCGGAATCATCATCACCGCCCAGGCCTTCTCGGCCGTTCCCCGCATCCATGCGCCGGCGGTGGCCATCGGCCTGTTCCCTGCCATCGCGGGCTTCGGTGTGCTCGTGCTGACCTCCACGGTCACCGCTGCCGGCTTCGTCGCCGGCGACCAGGGGTTCGCACAGAAGGTTCTGTCGAACGCCTCCGCCTTCAACGCCGCGGGCCTGCACATCTCAGGACTCGTGGCCATCTCGCAGGGCTTCATGCTCACCTGCCTGGTATGGTCGGCGATGTCGGTAAACCTGATCGACCGGCGGTTCATGCAGGCCACCGTATGGGCGCTCGTGGGCGCGGTGGCGTCCTTCTTCGGCTTCATCCACGCCGGTTTTCTCACCCCCTCCGGTGGCAGCTACGTCATCGGCTGGGCCACCGGAGCGCCCTGGGCCATCGGCTATGTCCTGTGTGCCCTGTTCATCTTCCTGATCGGTCTCTGGGCCCGGCACAGCGGCCAGACCACGCCACCGTCACCCGATGGGGAGCTCACCCACTGAAGCAGGAGTCGGAATGCTGCGAATCGGCTTGATTTGTCTGATGTTCCTGGCAAGTTGTGCCCGTTCGACCCGCCCTGTCAAGGTCGCCGCAAATCCCGGGCATGCCACACCGGCCCCTGCCCCCTGGCGCCTCGATCCTTCCCGACTTCCAGCCGGCGCCCAGACCCTGGGGAACGTTCAGTTGAGTCGTTACTTCCCCTTGTACGAGCCGTTCGTCGCCCGGCATGGGACCCACGCCGGGATGTCCGCATGGAAGCTCCCGGTGAACGGCCGGACCTGGTGGACCGTGGACACCCGCTACACCTTCGCGACCGAGGATGACGCGGCACGTTTTCTCACCTCCCAGCAGGCCAAGCTCTCAGAGGGCCATTCCCTGGCCGAAAACCCTCTGCCGCTGGCCTGTGATCCCGTGGCCCGCCTGTTCATCGGCCGCATCGTGCATCCGGGTCTGGGGACTCCGTTTTTCGCGTTCGTCGCCGTGGGCCGTCACCGGCATCATGTCTTCAAGTTCCTCGCTGCCGTCGAGATCCCTGCGGGTTCTGCAGAACCCGCGGCCGACGTCGTCCCGACGTCGGCAAAACCCGCGGCCGACGTCGTCCCGACGTCGGCAGTCCCCGCATCCCAACTGCGTGCGGACTTCCTCGCCCTGGCTGCGATGGCGCTGGCCCCCCTGCCTGACTGAAGGCCCGGTGCAGGCATTGGCCATGCACGGCTGCGGCGATCCTCTTCGATTTTTCGATTATTTCTTAAGCGGGGTCTTTGGTTCGACGCGCGGCATGGAGATCTGTGCTGTGACGTGGGCGCCCTCCTCGGTGATCAGCCCGGCCGTCTCGAGTTGACCCTCGAACGAGGCCCGCGCCAGAATGCGCGTGAGGCCCGCGACATGAATGGCACCGAGATAGGCACCGGAGACAACGAACTGGCCAAGGGTTCCATCGGCCTCGACGCGCCCGCTCTCTCCGATGATCAGCGTGGCGTTCTTGGCCTCGAGCTTGCCCTTGAAGTGACCGTCAATACGAACAACGCCCTCGAAGGTCAGCACGCCTTCGAAGCGCGCACCCTCGCCCAGCAGGGTCGTGATTTCCGGGGTTGGAGACGGCTTGCCCATCATGCCTTCGGATACTCGAAGAAGAGCATGGTGGCGGGCGCCTCCAGCTCTTTTTCCTGGCGCAGGCAGATGATGACCTCGGTGGCCACCTCGGGCGCCATGTTGATGATGTAGGACTGCACGCGGCGGGCGGTCAGGAAGATGCCCAGGCCAGCGCCGATGGTCTTGCGGTCGATCTGCTGTTCGGACGTCAGGCATTTGTGGATGTACTGCAGCACGGTGTTCTTGTTGAGCGCGCCGAACCGGTCGCGCACCGACATGAAAATGCCGTCGGGAATGACTGCGTAGCGCAAAGATACTGGTTTGGGGCTCTCCATGGCCACCCGTTTGTGCGGGTCGATGCTGCCGAACATCATCGAACCGTCTTCATGCCGGGGCGCGTTGTACAACGCATTCATCACCAGTTCCTCGGCGGCCTGCACGGCGTGATCACGGCGCATGCGCCGAAGCCCGGCCGACTGGGCGACCTCGCGGACCTTGTCGAGCACGTCCTGGCGGCCCTTGTAGTCGTGGAAGCGGATATAGGAGACCTCTTCGCCGTTGGGCAGGTACTTCTCCATGCCGAAGATGTCGCCGGTCAGCAGCACGTGCAGCACGACGCCCAGATCATGAAGCCAGTCGAACTGGCGGCGGATGACCTGGTCAACATCCGGATGCATCAGCAAATTCACCATGTCGGCCAGCCTGGCCTCGACGGGCAGCAGCACGATGACCTTGCGGCGCGCCGTCACGGGATGGGACATGAACTTCTCCACCAGCGGCATCTCAGACGGCGACACCACCAGCACGGCCAGATGATGTCGACACTCGGAGCCCTCGCATTTCCCCCAGTCCGCGTGGATGAGTTCGACCGCCACCTGCAGTTTCTGCAACTGGGCTTCCACCTGCTGAAGAACCTCGGTCTCCTTTCCGGAGACGAGCAGGACGGTCAGTTTCGATTGCGTTTTCACTTGCGAACCGGAATCGGCTGTCATGTGGGTATGATGCTGTCCTTCGGTGAGGGGGTTCCTGATTACTTTGTAACCGCGGGCGGGGCGGCCGGGTTTCCTGCATCGGCCGGTGCAGGCTCGGCCGGCACATCGGCTGGTTCAGGTTTGGCGGGTTCCTCGGCCGGCGCATCCTCGAACTTGATGTTCGAAAACGAGTACACGAGAATCCGGTTGTCCTTGTGCATGGATATTTTGCCGACCGTCCTGGCCTCGGCGTCAAAGGAATTGACGACATAGACCTTGCCGTCATGGCTCAGTTTGTTGCCCTGCAGCATGGAATTGTAACGAACCAGGGCCTGAACCGCGCACGGGTATTTGGACTGGTACACCGAAACGACGTCGGCGTCCGGGCCCTCGGCCTTCGGTTTTCTGCCCCGCTTGGGCTTTGGCTGCAGGGCGAGGGGCACGCGGACGACGGCTTTGTCAACAAAGCATTCGACGGTCTTCTGGAGCTCGGTCCCCTTCATGTAGAACCATTTCTCCTCACCGCGCACATATTCGTGCCGGCCCATGCTGGACTCCACCACGGCGCCGTCCACAAAGACATCAAGGCTGAAAGAGGAGGTGATCTTGTACGCTTCGTCGTAATGATCGAGGATTTCTCCCAACTTGGACCACTGAAGGTTCGCGGCCGGAGGCTCACCTGGACCGCCTGCGGGGGCCGTCTTTTTCGGGGTGCAACCGGCGGACAGAACGAGAGCAATTACCAAAATACGAGTGATGCCCGGCATGGCCGACCTCCTTGGCGCAGAATTCTAACAGAAGAAAAACCACTTGTCATCTATTTATCATGCTTTAGCCGTGGCGGATCCTGCGCAAACGAACGAGATAATCAATTTTTTCTTCGGCATCTATCCGTGAAAATAGAATGCGTCCCGCAAGTTCGGCTGCCTCGCGCACAACCGGCGCCATCGGATGCCCCCCTTCCTCGAGACGTCGTGCATAGTTCATCGCCGCCTCCCCGGGCTGGCGAGGCGTCTGCGCAAAAGGTGGACCCGTGACCAGTTCCTGGAACAGGAGTTGGGCTTCGAGGGTCGTCACAGATATTTTTCGTATCGGCGCTGCGTGCACTGGCGGCGGCACGTTCGACACGGATCGGCGACTGAAAAAGAGCATACCCAGCCAGAACAACGCCAGAAAAGAGGGGATCGAAGCGGCGATGATCCAGCCCAGGCGCATCCGGACGGGATCTCCGGCCGCCCGTGACCGCCAGTCCAGCCGGGCGCTCCGTGTGGGGTCCAGCGTCACCCAGCCACGCTGTGGATGCCACGCCTCAACCCAGGAATGCGCATCGGCGTCGGTGAAGCGGCGCACGCCGGGTGACACCCTGCCGTGAGAGAACCCTGTGATCAGCCGTGCCGGAATCCCTGCATGGGTCAGGAACGCGACCATGACCGAGGCGAACAGTCCACAGGGGCCTGCCCTGGTGTACGCCAGGAAGTGCACCAGCGGATCCCGTCCCGCAGGCACGACGGGATAGGCCTCATCGTAACGGTAGCCCTGGAGAAACCGCATGATGCCTGCCACATTCGCATCGAAGCCTGCCCTGGGCGACACCACGGAACGCGCCCAGAGCCAGACGGCGAAGGCTTCCGGGAACTTCGCCAGCGCCGGCGGGGTTGCCACGACGGGTTCGGACGCCGCCAAGCAGGCCATGTATCGCCGGGTGCCCGGGGGAAGCCGAAGCCTTCCGTCAGAGGTGATGCGCACCGGCTGGGCGCTGCCGGCGGCCCATCGCACCCCCAGCGGCGCGTAGCCGTCCGAGAGGGTGGCGTTGTCGAGGACGACCTCGAAACGAACACACGATGAAGGGGCCCCGTCGTCGGCCCCGGCCGTCCGCCAGGAGAACGGCGCACGCAGCCACAGACCCTCGTGGAGCCGGTCGAACACCTGTCCACGCCAGTAGACCGCCCGCCGCAACGCCGGCTCGTCGTCGGAGCGAACCGTCAACTGGGAGCGTCCGGTGATCACGGGCCGACCCAGCCGTCCCAGATCAAGTGCCTGTGGAAAGTCCGAGGGGACAACCCGCGTCCACTGCATCTGTCCGAGGATCGGCGCGGCGGCGTAGCCTACCATCTGGGATAATCCCGTGACGGCCAGGCCCGTGCCGAGGATGAGCCCCAGCATGGGTGCGTCGAGGACGCGGCGGCTCTGAAGCAGCCGACCAACCTCCACGCGACGGCTCGTCCGACCCAGCCTGTGCTTGACTATGTAGTGCGTCTCCATGTCGTAACGCAGCACGAGGAAGAACACCGCCGCGATGAACACGGGGAAAAACAGCGGGGAGAGCACCAGGCCCCGTGCGAGGGCGTCGGGACGGATCACCAGCAGCAGGAACAGGCTCGCGATTCCAAGGATGAAAACGAGCAGGTAGTCGGTCACGTTCTGGCGCCGCCACAGGAAGATCCACGAGGCCACGTTGAACATCGCGAACAGGGCCTGCTCGCGAGCGTGCGGCACGAACGCCACCGCCATCAGGACCAGCACCGCGGCGGCCAGTACGCCCGGCCACACGGGCTGTTCGGGCACCTGCCGCCACACGACCAGGGAGACCCCGGCGAAGTACAACAGCGCCAGCGGCGGCCACAGCGGCCACTGCCAGGCCAGGATCAGCACCTGGTACAGCCAGAAGAGGATGAACTGCACGCGTCCAAACGGCATCCGTCGCCCCTACCCCTGCGCCCAGACGGCGATGTCGATGACCAGATCGTTGTATGGCGGCGTCGGGAACGGCGCGTCGGCAAAAGACATCAGCGCCAGGAAGCGGACGATCTGCTCGAGGTTCTGCAGCCCGGAGACCGGCGAAACGAGCTCCCCGCGGCTGATGACGCCCACCTCCCAGCCCAGCTCCAGCAGCACCTCGGCGGTGCCCGCGGCCTGGGCGACGGTGCGCTCGAAGCGGTCCTCCGAGCGGGTGAACCCGCCGCGGGGATCGGGCACCAGACGGTTGTCCACCTGCAGCCAGACCGGCCGCTGCACCGTGCGGCTCTCGGTCCGCACGAGGGTTCGTCCGGTGCGCTGCGAAGCAGGCCAGTGGATGAAGCGGGGATGATCCCCCGGCACGAAGAAGCGCAGCGAGGATCCGAAATCCCGCTCGAGGAACTGCTCGACGAGGTGCCGCTTGGCGGGCGTGAGCACCTTCTCGGGATACACGAGGGTCTCCTCGGGGAGGGGCAGGAACACCTGGAGGGTGAGCAGCCCCAGCGGGAACGTCGAGGTCACGAGCATGCCCGAGAAGGCCGCCCGGCCGCGGTGCACGAAGGCGTGCCGGTAGAACGTGGTCTGGGAGACCCTGGGCGGCAGCCGGAAGAAGAAGCAGGGCTTGTCCACGGGCTCGCCGTCGACGACGTCCTGGACCTTGATAGAATACATCGGCACGAAGCGGCTGTCGTTGCGCAGGCCCACCGAGCACAGAAAAGGCGTGTACCGGGTGATCCGTTCGGGGATCTTCCGCTCGGGGACCAGCCGCCGCAGGGCGATGAAGGCCAGCGCCACGTGGGCAGCGAAGAGCCCGGCGACCAGAAACGACCAGATCCACAGCAGCAGGTTGCCAAGCAGCACCGCGTACAGAGCAAAGAAGAGACAGGCGAGCAACGCCGTGAAACCGCTCCAGGTCCATCGCACCTTCAGGTGGCGGTGTTCGAAATCGCGGAAGACGGGACGGGCGGGCATGGGGGAAGAGTAGCGTAAAACCGGCTGATTAAGAATCCAAGAATTCATGATCCGGCCATCTTCGTGGCCTGCAATGGCTGCCTGACAGAGGTTTTGGTCGTTTTGGTGCGGATTTCGCCGGTCAAGGTCCGGGGCCCGGGCGCCGGGGGCTTCGGCATGGCAATCGCAAGAAGCTTTCCATGAGAGGTCGAACATTTGTTTCTCGATTTCGATTTCGATTTCGATTTCGATTTGGAATGTGCTGCCATCCAGATTTCCCAGTGACAACTCGGCAGTAAACGATGTGAAGCTCTGGGTGAAAATGAAGAACGAGGGTCGTGAACTGTCGTCAGTTTCCAGGTCGAAATCGAAATCGAAATCGAAATCGGCATTCGGCTACGAGGATCCTTTCATAGGTCGCGAACTGGGAGGTCAAGTCGAACTTCTTTCGATCACCCTGGGTTCTTCGGACTCGCGGGTTTACAAATCCGTCGGTTTCATCGTAAGGTGACGGACATGAAACGCCCTCCCTTTTCCCGATGGTTCCTGCTGCCCCTGACGCTGGTGCTGCTGACGCAGTGTCGCCCGAGCCCTTCGGCCACGCCCGTCGACCCGAAGAACCAGACGCCTCAGCAGCCGGTTGAAGCCAAGGCCAAACAGCCCGGTTCGACCCTCCCGCAGCCCCCGGTGAACCCCCCCGTCGAGGCCGTGAAGAAGGTCCCTGCCCCGAAGGCACCCGAGTTCCGTTTCGTCTCCCACCCGTCGCTGACCCTGAAGAAAATCGGCTCCCTCACCCAGCCTGTTCAATCGCTGGCCCTTCACCCGAACTGCAAGGCCGTGGCCGCCGGCGCCAAAAACTGGGAGCTGGCCCGCTTCGGCGCCGACGGCAAGCTCGCCTGGAGCACCCGCAAGGTGCAGGTGGCCTGCCCTGCGGGCAACCGATGCAGCGAGTTTCCCCGCGCGCAGTTTATGCCCAACGACAACCTCGTGGCCATGATGGACGGGGACTCCCTGCGCATGTTCAACCCGAAGGGTCGCATGCTCGCCCTGCGCGGCGGCTTTTTGCAGGCGGTGCTGGACTTCCGGGTCTCCCCCGATGGCAAGATCGTCGGCGCGCTGTACCCGCACGGGCTGGCCCTGTGGCGCACCTCCGGCGGGTTGCTGCACAAGGTGGAGATCCCGGGCGCGAGTCAGTTTTTCATTGTCGGCAAGGACTATGTCCGTGTTGCCATTGACAATAAAATCGTGCCCTATAAGCTGGCTTCCAAAGAAGGAAAGACTGAGTACGAACTTGACGGTCCCGTAATGGCCATGGTCGGCGAACTGGATTATTTGAGCCAGTTTTTCCTCACACGGAAGTTCTTTTATTTTTGGGACAAAGGATTCTATTCCTTCCCGTTCTCCCCCGACACCCGTCCGCTTCTACCTGTCTCCCGTTCCCGTTTCCTGGTGCTTGTAGTGCGGGGGGGGAAGTTCTGGCTCCAGTCCCCCACCAATTCTCTTGAAGGGAAATCCGCCACCCCGACCATCAACACCTGGGAGCTCGTCGGCGTGACTCTGGCCGGCGTCACCCCGGGGGCCGATCCCGTGACCGCCGCCAACGACAAGTGCATCGCCATCGCGTCGGGCAACGACGTGTACTTCCTCGCCCTGCCCGATCCGCTCCCATGATCCCGCGCTATCGACGTCTCCACGAAACCGGCGACCTTCTCCGCCGCGCCGCGGCGCTGGCGGAGTTGTCGGACCCCTGCCGGCTATGTCCGCTGGCGTGTGGCGCCCGGCGGCTGCGAGGCGAGACCGGCCCCTGCGTCGCAGGAAACGTCGCCGGCGGCTCCGACGCGGCCTACGTGAGCTCGGCGCTGCTGCACACGGGCGAGGAGCCTCCGATCTCCGGGACCCGCGGCTCAGGCACCATCTTCTTTTACGGCTGCGCCCTGGGCTGCGGCTTCTGCCAGAACCACCAGATCAGCCACGGCATGCCGCCTGCGGCCGCCCGCGTCTCCGACGACCAGCTCGCGGAGATGATGCTGCGGCTGCGCGACGCCGGCGCCCACAACATCAACTGGGTCACGCCGTCCCACGTCCTGCCGCAGGCGGTGCGCGCGCTGGACCTGGCCACCGCCCGCGGCCTGGATCTGCCGCTGGTCTACAACTGTTCGGGCTACCTCGGCTCCGAGGCGCTGGCGCTCCTCGACGGCGTCGTGGACATCGCGCTGCCGGACCTGAAGTGGCTGCGCCCCGAGAGCGAGCGGGCCTGCGGCCTGCGCGGCGACTACGCGCTCCACATCGGCGGGGTCATCTCCGGCTGGTTCGACGCCGTGGGACCGCTGACCCTCGATGAAGACGGGATCGCGATCTCGGGCCTGCTGGTGCGGCACCTGGTGCTGCCGGGGAACCTCTCCGACACCGATCTGGCCCTCGCCTTCCTCGAGCCGCTGCTGGCGGCCGGCGCGGGCATCTCGCTGATGGCGCAGTACCATCCCCCCGACGATCTGGCGCTGCCGCCCCCGCTGAACCGGACGCTCACCGCAGACGAGTACTACGGCTTCGCCTACGAGCTGCGCCAACTACAACCGGAGATCGCGTTCATCCAGGATCTCGACGCCCACGGCATCTACAACCCGGACTTCCACGCCGACGATCCGTTCTCTACACGTTGACCGAGAAGTTTCCCGCTTCCCGGGACCCGCGCGGCCGTGTATCCTGTCAGGCGGGCCACACACCCGGGAGCCGCGATGACGACCACGAACCCCACGACAATGCCTTTTGCCGGAACGGAGCGCTTCGAGGTCCTCTCCGTCATCGGGAAGGGCGGCATGGGCGTGGTGTACGAGGTCTTCGACTGGGAGCGGCAGACAAAGGTCGCTCTCAAGACCCTCAACGAGGGCAGCCCGGGCGAACTGCTGCGCCTTAAGACCGAGTTCCGCGCGCTGCAGGAGCTGGAGCACCCCAACATGGTCCAGCTCGGCGAGCTCTTCGAGGACGACGGGCAGTGGTTCTTCACCATGGAGATCGTGCACGGCGTGGATTTCCTGAAGTGGGTGCGCACCCGCGACGAGCGCCCCGATCCTTCCCTGTTCGAGGAAACCACCGAGCTCGAACCCCACGCGGACCCCTTCCGCAGGCTGCGCGTCTTCGTCAACGAGGATCGCCTGCGCGCGGGCCTGCTCCAGCTGGCGTCGGCGCTGGAGGCGCTGCACGCGGGTGGGCGGGTGCACCGTGACATCAAGCCCGGCAACATCCTGGTGCAGGAGGACGGCAGGGTCGTGCTGCTTGACTTCGGCCTGGTCACGCAGGCGGACCCCGGCCAGCTCTCCCTCGAACAGTTCCACCCGGTGGGCACGGCCGCCTACATGTCCCCCGAGCAGGCCTCATCGATGCCGGTGGGGCCCGAGGCCGACTGGTACGCCGTGGGCGTGCTGCTCTACGAGGCCCTGACAGACAGGCATCCATTCACGGGTTCCTTCAACCAACTCCTGCTTGCCAAGCAGTACCAGACCCCCGGACGTCCGCGCGAACTGAACCCGGGCATCGCTCCCGACCTCGACGAACTGTGCATGGCCCTGCTCCAGCATGATCCCGCCCGCCGGCCCCGCGCCGAGGAGGTCATCCGGGCCATCAAGGCTCGTCAGGCGCCCACGGTGTCGCCCACGCAGACCCTGGGCACCCGTGCACCGGTGTTCGTCGGTCGAAAGGGAGAGCTCCGGCGTCTGCTGGCTGCCTATGAAGATGCCTCGTCCAGTGGTTTCGGCCTGATGCTGCTGCACGGTGCCTCCGGGCTTGGCAAGAGCGAACTGTTGCGCGCCTGCGGACGGGAGATCCTGGCCCGCGAGCAGCGCGCGAGCGTGCTCTGGGGACGCTGCAACGAGCGCGAATCCCTCTCCTACAAGGCCTTCGACGGCGTGGTGGACGCCCTCAGCCGCAACCTGCTGCGGCTCTCCGACGCGGAGCTGGGGCAGTTGATCCCGCGCAACATGGATCTGCTCGCCCGGGTGTTCCCGGTGCTCGCCTACCTGCGCGAGATCGACGCCACCGGAGCCGCCAGGGGACTCCAGCTGCTGGACCTGCAGGAGGTGCGCTCCCTCGCGTTCCAGGCCCTGCGGGAGCTGCTGACCCGGCTGGCGGACCGGCGGCCGGTGGTCATCGTGCTCGACGACATCCAGTGGGCCGACGAGGACAGCCTCAAGCTGCTGCGCGCGATCCTGCAGCCACCCGAACCGCCGCCGCTGCTGCTGGTGATCTCCATGCGCACCTCCACCGACCCCGACGAGGCGGCCGAGGCCGTCGCCCATTTCCAGGCCCTGCTGCCCTGTCCGGTGATGGAGCTGCCGCTGGCGCCGCTCTCCATGGATGCGGCCGCCGCGCTGGCCGAGGAGCTGCTGGCCTCGAACTCCGACACGGCGGTCCCCGACGCCACGCAGGCCGCGATCATCGCCCAGGAGGCCGCCGGCCATCCGCTGTTCATCCATGAGCTGGTCCACCACATCCAGGACCACCCCACCGGAGGCCTCCACCAGGTCCTGCGGCTCGACGACGTGCTCTGGGAGCGCATCGTCGGCCTCGAGGAGCCGCTGCGCAGGCTCGTCGAGATCGTCTCGATCTCCTTCGGCCCCCTGCGCCAGGAGATCGTGGCCATGGCCCTGGGGCTGCATCCCGCGGAGATCTTCCGGATGGCCGCCCGGCTACGCGTGCTCCACCTGCTTCGCACCAGCGGCCCGGGCCCCGAGGACCTCGTGGAGCCCTACCATGACCGGGTTCGCGAGGCCGTGCAGGCACGCATGGAGGACGGCGCCAGGCTCGCGGCGCACCGCTCCCTGGTCAAGGTGCTGCGGTCCATGCGCAACGTCGAGCCCGAGCGCCTCGCCGCGCACCTCGAGATCATCGGAGAGAAGGCGCAGGCCTCCGAACTGATCTCCGAGGCGGCCGATCAGGCTGCCACGGCGCTGGCCTTCAATCGCGCCGCCGATCTCTACAAGGATGCCATCGGCCTTCGCCGCGAGGACGGGCAGGACGCCGATCCGGAGTCCCTGCGCGAGCTCTTCATACGCATGGGCACCGCCCTGGCCAACGCGGGCCGCGGTCACGACGCCGCCAGTGCCTTCCTCGAGGCATTGCCCGGATCGCGACCGGTCGAGGCCGTGGAGCTCAAGCGGAAGGCCGCCAACCAGCTGCTCCTCTCGGGCTTCATCGACGAGGGTCTGGTCCTCACCGACCAGATCCTCGACGCTGTCGGCAAGCGCATGCCGAAATCCACCATCGGCATCCTCAGCGCCCTGCTGTGGGGACGCTTCCGCGTGCGCCTGGCCGGCAGCCGGTTCCGGGAGCGCGATGAGACCCGGATTCCCCCGGCCGACATCGTGTACGTGGACATCCTCAAGTCCATCGCCCTGGGTCTTGGCGGCGCCGACCACATCCGCGGCGCCTACTTCAACACGCGCTTCCTCTCCGCCGCGCTGAAGCTCGGCGAACCCAGCAGGGTGCTCAACGCACTGTGCGCCGAGGCCAACTACGCGGCCGCCAACGCGCCCGACTCCGGCCACGCCCGGGCCATCCTGGCCTCCTGCGAGCGGATCCAGCAGCGGCTCCACGATCCGCAGTCGGACATGTACATCGACGGGGCCCACGCGTTTGCGAGCTTCATGCGGGGCAAATGGGCCGACGCGAGGCGCCACTCCGAGGACTTCATCCGCAACTCGATGCAGTACAACGGCACCGCCTGGGAGCGCGACCTAATGAACAACCAGGTCGTCTGGTGCCTGTTCTACCTCGGCGAGTTCGAGGAGATGTCCCGGCGCAGCACGGCGGTGCTGCAGGACGCGCTGGATCGCGGCGACCTGTTCGGCTCCGCGGGCATGGTGCTGGGCCTGGGCAACGTCGTGATCCTGAACCGTGACGGCCCCGGACAGGCCGCCCGTGAGATCGACGCCCTGATGTCCCGCTGGTCGGTCAACGGATACCACCTGCAGCACTACTGGGCCATGCTCTCGCGCGTCAATCTGGCCATCTACTCCGGGGACGCCCGGGAAGCCCACGAGCGAATCTGGCGGGAGTGGCCGCGACTCAATCGGTCGCTGCTGACGCAGATTCCGGCCGTGCGGCACGAGGGACTGCACCTGCGGGCGCGGGCCACGCTGGCACGTGCGGCCATGGAAAGCGGACGCGTCCGCGTCAAGTTGCTGCGGCAGGCGAGGAAGGACACGACCACCCTGCTCGGGGTGAAACTGGCCTGGGTCCGCTCGCTGGGACTGCTCCTGGACGCCGCGGTGCGCCTCCAGTCCGGAGACCGCAACGCCGCCCTGGTCATCCTGGCCCAGGCGATCACACTTCTCGACACCTGCGGCATGCAACTCTATGCGGCCGCCGCACGCATCCGCTTCGGCGGGCTCGTCGGCGGCGCCGACGGTTCGGCCATGGTGCAGGCTGCCCTCGACTTCATGCGTTCTCAGGGCGTCACCGACCCCGGACGCATGACGGAACTGCTCGCCTCGGGCTTCCCTTTATGAGGCGAGAACGACCATGATGCCATCCCCACCTGCTTCGCCTCCGGGCGGCCTGGACGTCCTGCACCTCGACGACTTCCTGGTGGCCGTGAACAAGCCGGCGGGCCTGCTGGTGCACCGCTCGGAAATCGACCGACACGAGACGCATTTCGCTTTACAGATGGTGCGGGATCTGCTGGGTCGGCGTGTCTTCCCGGTGCACCGCCTGGACAAGCCCACCGCAGGCGTCCTGCTGTTCGCGCTGGACCCCGGAACCGCCCGGATGATGAGCGACCTGTTCACCGCCGGCGGCATCGCCAAGACCTACCTGGCCGTGGTGCGGGGGCTGTGTCCTGCGGCAGACGTGATCGACCACCCCCTGCGCGAGGAAGACGACGACCGGGGCGGGCACGCCGACCCGGATCGGCCGCCACAGTCGGCGATCACTTCATACCGGCGCCTGGCCACCGTGGAGCTGCCGTTTCCCTCCGGACCCCATCCAACCAGCCGCTACTCGCTCGTTGAACTTCAGCCGCGGACCGGACGCCGGCATCAACTGCGCCGGCACATGAAGCACATCTTTCACCCCATCATCGGGGACACCACCCACGGTGACGGCCGGCACAACGCACTGTTCCGGCGCGAATTCGACTCCGCAAGGCTTCTGCTGGCCGCGGTGAGGTTCGGGTTCGTGCACCCGCACACCGGCCAGGCCCTGGAGATCCGGGCCCCGCTGGATGCTGGTTTCCAGAGCCTTCTGGCCCGGTTCGGCTGGATTGATGAAGATTCTCCGACCGCGTAGCGACCGCCCATGGAGCAGGAATTTCTAGACCGGGACGTATTCGGTGAGGTGGCCGACCTTCACCGTGATGGTGAACGTCTCCTTGTGGGTGAAGAGCCCGCCGACCTCGATCCCGGCGGGGTTCTCGATGATCTGGACCACGGCGTGCCAGGAGAAGAAGTGGACGTTGCCGTTGTTGGCGTCCCGGATGGAGAAGTAGGTGTCGGTGACATTGATCAACTCGGCGGCCTCGATCTTGAAGGCCCGCTCGAAGTTGATTCCGATGATCTGGTTCAGGTAGGGCAGCAGGACTTCCTTCATGGCGACACTCCTCGGGTTGTGTGTTCCAAAGGGATTATGCGGCCGTCTGGCCCTGCCGGCAAGGATCTTCTGTCGCTCAGTGCGCCAGGGACCAGTTGCTGCCCCAGCTCGCGGAGACATCCAGCGGGACAGCCAGCTCCACGGCGGTCTCCATGATCGTCCTGAGCCGGTCGGCGGCCTCTGCGACGTTCGCCTCGGGCACCTCAAAGACCAGCTCGTCGTGCACGGTCAGGATCATGCGGATCCCGGGGGCCTCGGCGGCGATGAAGCCCGCGCACTTCACCATCGCGACCTTCAGGATGTCGGCGGCGGTGCCCTGGATCGGCAGGTTGATCAGGGCGCGCTCCTGGACCGCACGGTTGCGCGGGTTCGACTCTACGACGGCCCTGCGGTGCCGTCCCAGGAGCGTGTGGACGAAGCCGGTCCTGGTGCCCTCCTGCAGGAAGCCGTCGAGGGTGGCGCGGATCGCGGGTGCCCGCTCGAAGTACCGGTCGATGATGCCCCTGGCCTCTGCCAGCGGGATGCCCAGCGACTTGGCCAGCCCGAAGCCGGTCTGCCCGTAGAGCACGCCGAAGTTGACCTCCTTGGCGATGGAGCGCTGCAGCGGTGTCACCTCTTCGGGGGTGACGCCGAACACCTCCGAGGCGGTGCGCCGGTGGATGTCTGTCTTGGCGGCGAACGCCGAGAGCAAGGCCGGCTCCCTGCAGTAATGGGCCAGCACGCGCAGCTCGATCTGGCTGTAGTCGCATGACAGCAGCACCATGCCCGGCGGCGCGACGAAGGCCTCGCGGATGCGGCGTCCCTCGGGAGTGCGCACGGGGATGTTCTGCAGGTTGGGCTCGATGGAGGACAGCCGTCCCGTGGCCGCGACGCGCGTCTGGAACTGCCCGTGGATGCGTCCCGTGGAGGGGACGACCAGCTTGGGCAGCACATCGAGGTAGGTGTTCTGCAGCTTGGACAGGAAGCGGTGCCGCACGATCTTGGCGGGCGCCTCGTGCCGCTCGGCGAGCTCCTCGAGCACGTCGGCGTCGGTGGAGAAGCCGGTCTTGGTCTTGCGCGACGGCACCAGCTTCAGGTCCTCGAACAGGAACTTCTGCAGCTGCTTGGGCGACGCGAGGTTGATCGGCGATCCGGCCATCTCCCGGATCTCCTGCTCGAGGCGCAAAGCCTCCGCGCCCAGCTCGGAGCGCAGATCCGACAGCGTCTGCAGGTCCACGAGCACGCCCGTGCGCTCCAGTTGCGAGAGCACGGCATGGAGGGGAATCTCGACGTCACGATACAGGGCATTGGTCACGGGTTCGCGGGCGAGCCGCGCGCAGTATTCCCCCTGGAGCCGGCGCAGCAGGGCAACCGTGGCGTCTGGATCTATTCCGGCGGTGACGGAGGAATTCCCGCCCACGGCGAGGGCAGGCTCCACGCCGGCCAGGAAGGTCCCCACGTCGACGGTGTTCACGGACGAGTCCAGCAGGTAGGCCGCGCACAGCGGATCCTCGATGCGACCCGCCAGCGCGATGCCGCACGCGTCGCAGACCCAGGAAAGCCCCTTGCAGTCCGGCGCGATCTTGACGAGGTCCGGATTCTCCAGGTGGGGACGCAGGGCCTCGATCACCACCTGCCACTCCGGCCCCACGTCGAACATGCTGTCGGAGAAGCGGGTGTTCTCGACGCGGCCGTCAGGGAAGCCCACGAGCACGCCGGAGAGCTCGAACGAGATGGGGTGCCGTCTTGAAAAGTCAAGCGAAATGAGGATGGACGGAGGTGGGGCAGACGCCGGTTCGGAGGGGACCTCGACAGCACCAGCGTCCGCCGCGGAACCGTTGAAGGCGGTGTCCCGGGGCGGCGGCGGCGCCAGGGAGTCGACGTCGCGCAGCATCCGGGAAAAGCCATGCTTCTTCAGGAAAATGATCAATTCGTCGCGCAGGGGTTTTCCCGGTGTCAGCGCCACGGGCAGGTCTCCGGGCAGCTCCACGTCGGACCGCAGCTCGACGAGCCGGCGCGAGAGCCGCGCCTGGTCGACGTGGGTCTTCAGCGCCTCACCGCTTCTTCCCGGAATGCGTTCGGCCGCGGCGAGCACATCCTCTAGGGATCCATACTCCGCGAGCAGTTTGGCCGCCCCCTTGGCGCCGATCCCCGGCACCCCGGGCACGTTGTCGGAGGTGTCGCCCACGAGAGCCAGGTAGTCGCCGACCTGTGCGGGCTGCACGCGGAACTTCTCGAACACGCCGGCGGGATCGTAGGTCTTCTCGCGCATCGGATCGAACAGCGTGACGCGCCCGTCGACGAGCTGCATCAGGTCCTTGTCCGAGGAGTAGATCACGACGCGGTCGTCACCGGCGGGCCAGCGCCTTGCGATCGTGGCGATGATGTCGTCGGCCTCGAAACCGACCGTCGAGAACACCGGCACCCCGATCAGGCGGGAGAACTCCATGCACAGCGGGATCTGGACGCGGATCTCCTCGGGGGTCTCGGGCCGGTGGGCCTTGTACAGGTCGTACAACTCCTTGCGGAACGAGGGCCCCGGCGCGTCGAACACCGCGGCGACGTGGTCTGGCCGGTTGTCCTTGATCAGGTTCATGAGCATCTGAGAATAGCCGAACAGGGCGCCCGTGGGCGTGCCGTCGGACGCCGTCAGCGGCCGCATCGCATGGTAGGCGCGGAACACGAAGGCGGTGGCGTCGATGATGATGACTTTGGACATGGGGGACATCTCTTTCCAGCTGTGCTGCCGTCGGGGCCGAAGGTCCGGCCCATCGTTTTCAGGCCTGCTCGATGGTGGCGATCACCGTGTCGAACAGGCCGATCAGGTCCAGGGGATCGTGGATGACGAAGTCAGGATCCAGCGCCTCGATCTGGGCCGCCGATCGGTTGCCCCAGGTGACGCCGCAGGTCCACATGCCCGCGGCCCGGCCGGCGTGGATGTCCACCTCGGAGTCCCCGATCATCACGCAGGATCGTGGGGGGAGACCCCATTTTCTGGCGCAGGCATGAAGCGGTCCGGGGGCCGGCTTGTGCTCGGGCAGCGCGCCGTATCCGAGCACCGGCGCGAAGTACTTCGCCAGCTCCAGCTGCCGCAGCAGCTCGTCGGTCCAGCTCTGCTCCTTGTTGGTGACCACGCCCATGAACGCGGACATCCGCCAGTGATCGAGGGCCGCGCGGACGCCATCGTAGACCAGGGTCCCCTCGACGAGGTGCTCGGTGTAGTGCCGGTTGAAGATCGGAAACGCGCGTTCTGCCAGCGCCTCGTATCCGGGCCCCATGACGTCCCGGATCAGGCGCCCGGGGCCGTGTCCCAGATATCGCGAAACATCCCCGGAGGCCAGCGGCGGGAGTCCGAGCTCGGTGAGGGTGAGGTTCACTGCCGTGACCAGATCCGGCCCCGAGTCAATCAGCGTGCCGTCCAGATCGAAAATCAGCCCAAGGTTCTTCATTCAATCTCCTTTTTTTGCCGGGCCTGCCGACCGGTGTCCGCGATCAGCGTGACGACGCAGCCGAGACCCAGCAGCGTCGCCCACCACAGCGTGACGAGCCGGATCGCCAGCACCGCGACGCCCACGCGAGCCGCCCCGGCCGTGCCGGCCAGCAGCAGGGTCATCATGCCTTCGGTGCCCCCCAGCCCGCCGGGGAAGAACACCCCGGCGAGGGTCCCGGCGAAGTAGACCGCCTGAGCGAACGCGACGCCGGCCGGGATCGAGAGGGCATCGAGGATCAACCAGAAGGCGACGCCCTCGAGGAGCCAGCCCAGCGCCGATATCAGCAGCGTCAGCGCCGCCACGTGCCAGGACCGCACGCGGTCGAGCTCTGCGAACCAGGCGGCGATGCCATCCCGCCAGCGCGGGAGCAGGCGCAGCAGCAGCGCACGTCCGGAGGCGGCGTACACCAGCCACAGAAGCAGCGTGGTGGTGAACCACATGGGCACCGCAGCCCACAGCAGGCTGTCGGTGAGAAAGACCATGCCCAGCGAGAACAGCACGATCACCGACACCAGATCGTAGAAGCGCTCCATCCAGACGACCGCCAGCGTGGTGCGCACGGGCACGCCAAGACGCGCGCAGAACACGCTCTTGACTGCCTCACCGGCCTTCCCGGGCGTGATGGTGAAGGCCAGCCCCGAGAGGAAGATCCACAGCGAACGCCCCGGTGGCAGCTTCGCGGACAGGCGCCCGAGCAGCCAGTGCCAGCGAAGGAACCGCACCGCGAAGTTGCCCGTGGCCAGACCCGCGGCAGCCAGCAGGGTCGTGATCGGGATGCTCCCGAAGACCTTTGCGAACTCGCCTGCGCCGGACCACCACACGAGCCCGGCATACACCGCCACGGCCAGCACGAGGGCGGCGATGAAGCCCCATACCCAGCGGTGCAGCGTCCAGGCCGGCGCTTCCTGGCTCATTTCGCAGCCGTCCCGTACTTGCCCGCGCCCCAGCGCAGCAGCGCGTCGGTCTGATCCGCGTTCAGAAACGAGAGGCCCCCGTCGGTCCATAGATGGGCGGTCAGTTGGGCCGACACGATCTCCACCGCGTTGGCCAGAATGTCCGGATGGGCGCACGAATAGAAGATACGCTGATCCCGCAGGAAGAGTCGTCCCAGCGCCGGCGGCGCCCCGTCAACGGGCACGAGCCCGTGTCCGAAGTGCAGCGCGGCATCTGGCGTCCACGGCGCCTGCAGCGCCGCGGCGTCGACATCTCCGGACCACAGTTCCCCGGTCAGTTCGGCGCCCTCGGGATCGAATGCCGCCGCCTGCAGCCTGTCGGGTAACGCACCGGGGCCGGGAGGCAGGCCCAGGAGGTCGCGACACGCCACGTCCACGTCGTCGAACAACTTCATCACGTCCACGGGATCCGGACCCCAGACGACCGCACCGTGGTTGCGCAGCAGCAGCACGCCCGAGGCAGGCTTCTCAGCGGGCAGCTTCCGGTGCACCTCGCGGGCCAGGGCCGATCCCCGCGGTGCGTAGGGAACCCACTGGCAGACCACCCCCAGCGTCCGCTCCAACTGTGCCGTCGGCACGCCCGGGTCCGTGCCCGTGGAGACCAGCGCCGTGGCCGAGACCAGATGGGCATGGGCAGTCCACGGTCCAAGCAGCGAATGAAAGAACGCCTCCACCGAGGGCGCGCCGCCTTCCTCTGGAGCGAGTCCCTCGAGCCGGTCATCCATGTCCGGGGCGTCGGAGAAGAACAACCCGCGCACCTCCTGCAGCGGCAGCGGCACCAGATCCGAAGTGTCGTCAAGCTCCCGCAGACGGACGCCGGAGCGCTTGATCCACAACCGGTCCTCGTCGAAGAAGGAGACGTTTCCCCCACCACCCTGGGTCCAGAGGAAGTTGCGCCCGCAGAGGGCGGCCATCGCAAAGCGCGCCCACTGTTTCTGCCCGCTCACGTGATTTCCTTTCACTGAATATCCACACCCGGCAGGGTGGGGTCGGAGAGACGCGGGACCTCCACGCTGTCGGGCGCGTGCCTTCGCGGCAGGCCCTCGGCGGTGTTCGCCCACCAGAAGGCGCCCGCGGCCAGCGCCAGCAGTGAGAACAGGAGGCTCCAGAACAGGATGGCCTTCCACCGCCCGCCCGCGTACGGAGAGCACACCTCCCCGTCGTCACCGATCAACTCCAGCGCCCGGATCACCTCTTCCATGTCGAAGAAGCGCTTCTCGGGCTCCTTCTCGAGCATGCGGCAGACCAGGAACTCCACGTTCTCAGGGAGCTCCGGACGGATCTCGCGTGGCGGGATCAACTGACCGAAGACGTGCGCCTGGAGCGTGCCCATGAAGGTGTCGTCGTGAAAGGGCACCCTTCCGGTCAGCATCTCGTAGGCGACGATGCCCAGGCTGTACTGATCCGACAGGTGCGTGACCGCCCGGCCACGGGCCTGCTCGGGCGACATGTAGTCGGCGGTGCCCAGGATCATGCCCGACCGCGTCAACTGGCGGGTCTCGTTCTCGTCGGCGATCTTGGCGATGCCGAAGTCGATGATCTTCACGAAGTCCTGCTCGCCCGGCTTGAGGACCACGAAGATGTTCGCGGGCTTCAGATCCCGGTGATAGACGTATTTCGAATGGGCCGCCGACAGGGCCGACGCGATCTGCCGCAGGATCTTCCGGGCCCGCGGCCAGGGCAGCGGCCCTTCCTGGCGGAGCAGATCCCGCAGCTCCTGCCCGTCGAGGTATTCCATGACCATGAAGGCCAGCCCCTCGGGTGTGATCCCGTGATCCTGCACGGCGATGACGTGGTCGTGCCGCACCCGCGAGGAGGCGCGCGCCTCCCGGAGGAACCGTTCGACGATGACCGGCTTCTTGGACCACTCCGGCAGCAGGACCTTCACCGCCACCTTCTTCTGGAGCAGCATGTGCTCGGCGAGGTAGACGCAGCCCATGCCGCCGCCGCCGAGCCGCCGCAGGATCCGGTACTTGCCGTCCACCACGGCATCGCAGAGATCGTTGCCTTCCTTTTTTTGATAGATGTCAACCGGCGCCAGCTCCCGGGAGAGACGTTTTTCAACCGCAGCCCCATCCTCGAACGCGATCACGAAGTCGCTGGAGACGACCGGCCTGCGATCAGGTGGGGATGCGGGATTTTGTGGCGGTTCAGGCATTGATGACTCCGGTCCGGGCCGCACAATAGCATAATCCGGCCATGATTCCAGAGGGCAGTTTCAATCTCCCCTGCGCCCTGCGGGACGGGTGTCCGAAAAATCAGCCCTGTCACCATGGACCGGGACCATCGTTTTTGATCCTGAAAAAAAGCGCGCGCCCGGAAAAAAAGCGTGCTATATCTTTAAGGCCCTGCGATGGCGACGTCGTTGGAGCAGGTTCGAGATCCCTTCGCCACAAGGAGTGTGCCATGAAACGCGGATTCATCCTTTTCTTTATTTTATTAGCCTCACTGTGGGCCTGCACGCCCGAAAAAAGCACAAAGAATGAAAACGCCGGCAATGTTAATAATGTCAATAATATTAACAACGTCAGTAATCTCAATAATAACAATACTGATGAGATCTGCAATGACGGCATCGACAACGACGGCGACGGCAACGCCGACTGTCTGGATCTCGACTGCCTCGGTGCAGCCAACTGCAGCACCAACAACAACAACGACGCGGGGTCCGATGCCGACGCCGACGGCAACATCTGGGACTTCGACGCCGACGCCGGCGACTGCCCCCCCGAGATGCTGAGCCCCTGCCCGTCGCCCACGCCCACGGGCTGTCTGGCCTCGGAAGTGGCCAACAACGGCCTCGACGACAACTGCAACGGCCAGATCGACGAGAGCGGCGGCGCCGCCTGCAGCCCCGGCGCCGTGCGTCCCTGCTTCCTCGGCCCTCCGGGACGCCGCAACGTCGGCGCCTGCGCCGATGGCCAGCAGGTCTGTCTGCGCACCTCCAACGAGTTCGGCTCCTGGGGTCCCTGCGAGGGCGGCATCTCCCCGTCGGCCGAGCGCTGTGACAGCCTCGACAACGACTGCAACGGCTGCGTCGATGACGACCTCTGCTGCTCCCCGCCGATTGAGTGCCCCGACAGCAACCATCCCACGCTGCAGGGCGCCCAGCCCTTCACCGACTTCGTGATCGACGGCGGCAACTACTACCACGGCACGGCCGTGCGCTGGGAATGGACCGTCTCCTCGGGCCCGTGCGATGACGTCCTGGGCGTGAACTCCTACACCGTCAACGGCAACGACACCATCGGCTATGTGGCCACCACCCAGGCGATCACCACCCGCTTCAACCTCAGCGGTGAGTACACCATCACCATGCGCGTGTACTACAGCCAGACCGAGTACTACGAGTGCATCTTCATCCTGCGCGTGGCCGGCCCCGGCGTGCGCGTCGAACTGTGCTGGGACACCAACAACACCACCGACATCGACCTGCACATGATGAAGCAGGGCCTGGGCACCAACTACTGCACCGCGTCGGACTGCTACTACGGCAACTGCAAGGCCTACAACTGGAACCACGCGGACTGGGGCAGCACCGACTCCCCCATCGACGCCTGCATCGGCACCGACGCCGGCTCGACCTGGCAGAGCTCGTACGGCGCCTGCAAGAACCCGCGCCTGGACATCGACAACATCGCCGACGGCCCGATCCCGGAGAACATCAACGTCGACACGCCCGTCAACGGCTCGACCTACCGCGTCCGCGTCAATTTCTACAGCGGCTCGGCCACCACGCACCCGGTCGTGAACATCTACTGTGACGGCGCGCGCCTGGCCACCTTCGGCTATCCCAACGCCAACCAGGTCACCATGACGACCTCCGGCGGCTGCACGGGCGCCCAGTACTGGCGCGTCGCCGACGTCCTCACCGCCGTCTCCGGCGGCACCACGACCTGCACCGTCACGTCGCTGGCCAACTCCGACGGCACCGCCAACCTGACCATCGGCTCCTCGGCCTACTAGCTCCGGCTCCCATCGCTCAACCGACCGTGGAAATCATGTACGCTTCTCCACTTTTCTCCATGCTCTGGGCCTTCGTCCTCTCACAGGCCACGGCCATGCCCCAGCGGCCTCCGGGAGCCATCCCTCCGCCGGGAAGCACGCCGCCACCCGATGCCCGACCCCTGCCGCCCGGCGCCATGAAGCCGCCCGGTCTCAGGATGCTGCCCGCGGGCGTGATGCTGCCCCCCGGCGCGATGCTGCCGCCGCCCGGAACCCCGCCCCACGTCAAGCCTGCCACAGGCACGGTCTCCCCAGAGCCCGGCGGCTCGGTCCTGCTCACCCAGCCCCCCCAGGGCGACCGGGTGATCCCTTCGTGCGAGCACAAGCCCAACCCGGGCGACGTGCTGCGGCTCGAGTCCGTGGCGATCTACCTGACCATCGGCAAGGAGAACATCCGCCTGACGCGCAAACTGACGTTCTCTCCCACCACGGCCTGGAAACCCCTGTGCGACCACAAGTTCTTTCTCGGCGAGCCCGACACCGTGTGGACCGCCAATGCCAGGACGCAGGTGTGGTTCACCCAGCCGCCGCGGCCGCGCCAGGAAGTGAAGCCGCTCGCCCTGATGCCCCGCACTGAGGTGGAGTCCTTCGGCACGGGCGGAGAGCCCCCTCCCCCCCCCACGACGCCCGCCCTGAGCGGCGCCAACCTCACGCTGGCCCCGTTCCCGGGCAACCCCACCGACCACCGCTTTGTCCTGGAGATCGAACAGGAATGCGTGGTCTTCCCCGAACCCGGCGAGGACGGCCTCACCTCCCTGAACCTGCCCCTGAAGCACCTGGTCGGCTACACGCCGGCCAAGACGCTGATGATCAGCGTCCAGATGGAGTTCAATGACGGCTGGTACTTCCACGGGGCCACGATGCCGGAGTCAGGGCACCTGGACCATAAAGTCAACTGGGAGTTTCCCGGCGTCCCCGACCAGGATCTGAAGATCCTGTTCTCGGGCGAGGCCCCCGTGGATACCGACCCCGAGGCGACCCCTCCGGCCGAGTCCACCTCCGACAAGTTTGTCCGCGTCCTGCTGCTGGTCGCGGTGTTGTTCGTCGTGCTGGGCGTCCTGCTCTTCGGCATGCGGTTTCGCAGCAAAGCGCGGAAGACCGGCAAATAACAAAGGAGCTCACATGCGCACCCTGTTCTTTTTGCTTGGAGCATTGGGCCTCATGGCGCTGGCCGCCTGCGATGACGACCCCTCCGAAACCAACAACACGAACAACATCAACAACATCAACAACGCCAACAACGTCAACAACGTCAACAACGTCAACAACATCAGTAATCCCGTCTGCGGCAACGGCGTGGCCGAGGTCGGCGAGGACTGCGACGCCACCGACTTCGCCGGCGCGGCCTGCGAGGACCTGGGCAACTTCTCCGGCGGAACGCTGGCCTGCACGCCCGCATGCGCCTTCGACACCTCCGGGTGCGACCCCCTCTGTGCGCACGCCAACTGGGAGGCCTGCGACCCCCTCGGCGCGGATCAGTGCTGCCCCAGCAATGACCTGCCCTCGGAGTGCTTCTTCATCAGTGCCGACGCCGGCGCGATCTGCATGCAGACCTGCACCGACGGCGCCGACTGCGGTTATTCCCTGATCTGCTACGGCACCATCGGCGACCTGTGCTTCCCGAAGTACTGCGGGGGCGGCGCCGACGGCACCCCGCTGTCCCAACCCTGCTCGCTGGGCACCGGCCGCGACGGCTTCTGCGCGGGCACCGGCACGGCCATGGACGACACGGGCATCTGCCTCGAGGACGGCCTGGCCCAGCACGGAGAAGCCTGCTTCAACGATCCGGAGAACAGTCCCATGGGCCGGATCCTCACCGAGGGCGAGCTGGGCCTTATCTGTGACGGTGGCGTGTGCGTGGGGATGGACGCCGAGGGAAACCCCACGGCTGACGGCACCTGCCTGCAACTGTGCGATCCCGTGGCCGTGCACGACGGCGTGGCCCTCAACACCGACCCCGACCAGCCATGGGTCACCACCGACACCTGCCCGGAGAACAGCAACTGCGTGAACTTCTCCAGCATCGACACCGCCCAGACCGACGACAACGGCGACCCCAACCCCGATTACCTGTTCCGGGGCGCCGACATGGGCCTGTGCTATCCCACCGTGACCGGCGTGGTGACCGGCGCTGGCGTGACCTCCTGCGACCTGCTCACAGGCCGATCGATCCGCACCGGCGAGGCCTGCGCGCCCATGCCGCTGGAGATCTTCGGCTTCCCGGTGACCGACATCGAGACCACCTGCCAGATCCTCACCGACGGCACCCTCATCGGCGCCTGCCAGCCTGCCGAGACCGTCGACAACCGCGCGCCGCTGGGCGAGACCTGCGACCCCGCCTACGAACGCACCCTGTTCTATGTGGTGCCGGTCCCTGCATCCCCGTGCAACGAGGGCACCCTCTGCCTGGCCGCCGATCCCCTGCACGCGGCCGATCTCGCCACCGCCGAGACCCGCTGCGTCAAGCCCTGCAACGCCACCCTGGGCGAGACGACCAACCCCGACTGCTCGGGCCTCACCGACGCCGGGGGCGAGCCCCTGATCTGCCTGACCCTGTCGCGCTACCGCACCGCCGACCACCTGCTGCCCGAGCGAGAAAACGCCCAGACCGGCGACCCCGAGACCGAAGCCTCCCCCACGCCCCTGGGCATCTGCGTCCCCGCCCTTTAGCCACCCGGGGAACAAGAGGAAAGACCCCGGCCTGCAGATCTCCCGGTTTTCACCAGACTGAAAAGTTTCAGTCATAGTGGAATAATACAATTTTTCCCCTCGTTTTCCCGGTTGTGTTTTGGACGGCAGCGAGTAGAAAGACTGACGTTCGTAAAATCACTGAGTCACTTGAAGGTGAAACATGATTACCGGAAAACTCGATTTTCTTCCCATGCAGTTTTTGAACACCCTCGACGACCAGCTCGAGCACAACGACCGCCTGCACATGATCGAGGAGCGGGGGCAGTTGCATTTCCTGGTCGACGGCCGCGAGGTCCCGGTGAACACCTTGTATTACTGGTACCGCGAGGCCCTGCATGACGGCCGCACCCTGCGCCCCGAGTTCCTGCCGCCGTCGCGCAAGTACGGCTGATCCCTCGCCGGAACGCATTTCTTTGCCCTCCACTCTTCCACCTGATCGCTTTCACAGCCCAATCCGCAGGGCAATCGAGTTCTCATTTTGAACGTTCGGTGATTGTACGTACGCACGCCCCACAACGCGAACGAAGTGAGCGAGCCGCTCGGGGACGAGCGGATCCGCAAAAAAAGTGAGCGGGACTCCGATTTCGATTTCGATTTCGATTTCGATTTCGACTTGGCACTTCGACCCCCGACGTTTCCAGGCGGATCAGACTTTGATCCCCTTGTCCAGAAAAATGAGAACTCGATCGCCCTGCCCAATCCGCCGACTGAGATGACGCCTGACGGGGAATCTGGTATAACCAATGCGGTAAGGGGGCCTCCATGCGCACCACTCTTTCGTTTTTTGTCCTTATTGTTTCGACCCTGTTTTTCACCCATCCTGCAGCCGCCCAGAGTCTGGTCATTGACAACACCACTATCACGATGGGTGGCATCCATCACTACGACTCGATCACGGTGATCAACAACGGCCGCATCATGGTCACCCCCTTCAACGGGACCGACCGTGTGAACACCGGCAACCTCCAACTGGTCGCCCCCAGCATCTATATCGACGCCACCTCGTCGATCATCGGCACTGCGTCGGGGTACCAGCCCCTGCAGTGCCAGGACGGAACCGGCCCCGCGGCGTATCCGCTGTCCGGCGGCCGCGGCGGCTGCTCGGTGATGGACTCCGGCGGCGGCGGTGCCCACTTCGGCGGCGGCGGACGCGGCACCCGCGACTGCCCGGGCGGCGTCTGCACCTTCCCTCTGCACTGGGAAGAGGACTGCGGCTCCTTCGCCGGCACCAGCTGCACAGCCGCCCCCCCCGGATGCTACAACGGCGACGGCCTGCCCACGGTTGCCGGCCAGGCGTTCTCCCATAGCATTTACGCCATCGAATTCGGCGCGTCCGGCGGCGACGCAGGCTGCCTCGACAGTTGGAACACCGTGTGCATGGTCGCAGGCCCCGGCGGCGGGCGCGTCGTGCTGGCCGCGGT
>Ga0180007_10001110_pt1 | contig 38581 bp, 40 predicted proteins | sample MM_PC_MetaG_FD_121122 | JGI IMG/M metagenome (GOLD analysis project Ga0180007, IMG submission 121122) | Groundwater microbial communities from the Aspo Hard Rock Laboratory (HRL) deep subsurface site, Sweden - MM_PC_MetaG | ecosystem: Environmental > Aquatic > Deep subsurface > Groundwater... | reverse complement strand
GTTAATTTTTTATCTCCGCGCCGCCCGCCCCCTTTCGGGCGGCGCGTCCTTAGCGGGCTTCTCTTGTTAGTTTTTGAATTTTTCTTCAAAATAAGTCCGAACTTTAGCGTACAGGCAGCTCCATGATCTAAGATAACTTGCCTAAGCCACTTTGAACCATTCTTTGGTGTTGTTTGCAATTCTAACAAGGATTAGCATTACCGGGACCTCAACTAAAACTCCAACAACTGTGACAAGGGTTGCTCCGGAATTAAGTCCAAACAGAGAAATGGCAACTGCAACGGCTAATTCAAAGAAATTACTCGCACCAATCATTCCTGCTGGTGCAGCTATGCTATGAGGAACTTCCCACTTTTTTGCCCAAAGATAAGCAACAAAGAAAATGAAGAAGGTTTGTATGATGAGTGGTATAGCAATCAATCCTATATGCAAAGGGTTTTTCAAAATAACTTCTCCCTGGAATGAGAAGATTATTATAAGAGTAAATAGAAGTCCTATTTCTGTAATGTACTTAAATTTTGGCAAAAACTTTTTTTCAAAACATTCATTGCCATTTTTCTTAATTTGATGTTTTCGGGTTAAGAATCCAGCGAAAAGCGGAATTACAACAAACAATCCCACAGACAAAAATAAGGTGTCATAAGGTATGGCAATATCACTTATTCCCAAAAGAATAGAAACAATCGGCGCAAACGCAATCAGAATAATCAGGTCATTAATAGCTACTTGTAAAAGAGTGTAGCCTGGATTTCCTTTAGTTAAATAGCTCCAAACAAATACCATTGCGGTACAAGGAGCTGCCCCTAAGAGTATAGCCCCAGCTATATATTCTTTTGCCAAATCTGCACTTATAAAATTTTTAAATATAAATGTGAAGAAAAGAGAGGCAAATAGGAACATAGTAAAAGGTTTAATTAACCAATTACTCACCAAAGTAATGGAAAGCCCCTTCGGGTGCTTAAAGCAGTCCTTAATGCAGGAAAAATCAATTTTTAACATCATTGGAAAAATCATCAGCCATATCAGAATAGCTATAGGGATCGAAACATTCGCATATTCAAACTTTTCCAAAGTTTCCGGAACAATCGGAAGAAATTTTCCTATTAAGACGCCAATAACAATGCAAGAAAACACCCAAAGAGTTAGATATTTTTGAAAAATTCCAAGGCCACTTTCTTTAGTTTTTACATTATTCATGCCAACATATTAAATCAAGAAACCTTGAGGAACAAGATTGATATTGATAACAAACCTAAACACCATCCCAACAATTCTACATTAACCTTGTTAAGTAGAAAAACACCCAAAATCAGGAGTTATTCCCTTCCACAAGTCCTTTACAAGGGTTCGATTAGCATCCAGCCAACCAAGAAAATGATCCCGAGCCAAAGCTCGGGGATATTTTCTTGTGTTTGGGAGGGTAGAACCTAGGGCCTGCCTGCCGGCAGGAAGGTTCGTGCGACGGGCTGGTAGCGAGAGTCATGGCGAAGTGGTACAATTCGACATGACCGAGCGGCGCAGGAGCATAGCTAATCGCTAAGCGGTGATCGATCCAGTCAATAAAACCTGACAATTATGATAAAAAAAACATTTTGGGCAGTCATTGTTTTATCGTTAATCGTTTTTCCTGTTGCATACGCGGAATTTTCCGACTTATCAGAAAACCATCCGAATTATAACGCTATCGATTACGTACAATCGCAAGGGATTGTAAGCGGATATGATGATGGAGAATTCAAACCCAATAACAAAATAAATAGAGCAGAATTTGTTAAAATAGTTGTAAATGCGTTGTTTACATCAGATGAAATCGACAATTGTACGCCGATCAAAAGTTTCTCTGATATTGTGGGTGACGAATGGTTTGCTCCATATGTTTGTGTAGCCACGAATAATGGGGTTATAAGCGGATATGATGACGGGACTTTTAAGCCTGCAAATAACATAAATTTCGCGGAAGCGGCGAAAATAATGGTTGGAGCGTTTGATTATGAAGTCGGTTTCGATGAGATTTGGTATAAACCTTTTGTGCAAGAACTTGAAAGCCGAGGAGCAATACCGACAAGCATCTGTTCATTTGATCAATATGTTTCGCGCGGAGAGGTAGCGGAGGTGATTTACAGGCTTATGGGAAATATTAACGATAAGACTTCCACGGAGTTTTTTACGGAGGATGCTGATTTAATCGACAGCATAACTTTTTCAAAAAAATATTCAGTTAAGGCCAGAACATGGGGTAATGGAATCTCGACCACAAGCGATGGTGGATATATCGTTACGGGCTCAACTATCCCCAAGTGCGAGATGTGCGATACGGACTCGTATATCTCGAAATTAACGGACACAGGTGCGGTTGAATGGACAAGACTTGTACAAACTGTTCCCGGAGGAAGCGGAGGAGATGATGGATATGGTGTTACGGAGCTGGCTGATGGCGGTTATCTGATGATCGGAATAACGCCAGGATTTGAAACCGATGAAGAACTTAACGGCACTTGCTACACGCGAATAAAAACTTTTTTTTCGAAATTCGATTCTGCAGGCAATCACCAATGGAGCAGAAATTTCCCTTTTGGATCGGACGATATGACGGATTCGATTTATCCGACGGATGATGGCGGCTTCGTGTATTTGGATAACCTGTCGGAATGGGAAACGCAAGATGCGGGCGGGGATATTTATTATGAATTTCCATACTCTTCTCTCAAGCTGATAAAATTCGACAGCAATGGGAATGAGGAATGGGTTAAAAGAATCAGCGCGGATGATGACGACAATTCATCTTTTGAATTAACAAGCGATGGTGGATTTATTTTAACGGGAAATATCAATTATCCGGATGAGGATGGCAATTTATGGGGTTATAGCGAAATGGAAGGTGTAATGAAATTGGATGGTAATGGTGATTTGGAGTGGGCGAAAAGTATAGAAGCGATTCCGTTTGAACTACCGACGGCGATCATGAATGAAGCAGGTGATGGATATACGGTGGACTACCTCGAATGGCGCATGCCGGCTGGACAGATTGATTTTGTAAAAGAAACTTCGGATGGCGGATATATAGCGTTTGGATTTTTTTCGACCGTTACAACAAGCGGGATGAATCTACCGATTGATATGGAGGCTGCCCTGGCTCAGCCGCTTATGGCTGTGAAAATGGATGGTGAAGGCAATTTGGAATGGGCAAAAACTCTAGTTGTGGAAACGACAAGTTATAAAGAAAACTTACTTGTTGAACAAGCTGCCGATGGCGGATTCGTTTTTGTAAATGCTTTTACGGAACAGGATGATAATATAAATGAAAAAAATGCAACATATGAGGATATGGTTATGGAAATTTATGACGCTTTTGAAAACGGCGAATTAACAGAGAATGAAGCCATCGCGGCTTATGCGGAAATTCCGACAGAATATTCTAGTACAAGCAGATATAATTCTTTGGTGATAAAAACCGATGATGAGTTCAATCTGCAATGGGTGAAACAAATTGGCGGTGATACTGCGTTTTATTCAAACGATGCTGTGATGACAGAAGATCAGGGGGTTGCGATTATCGCTTCCGCCGGAGAATTTGTTAATGATGCCGGAGAATATATGTACGTTGTTAAATTAAATGCGAACGGCAATACGACTGCGGATTCGAGCTTGGTTTTTGATTATGAAGGTGCGACTTCTTCGGAAGACGTGACTGCATATGTTCAGATGAATGATATCGAGGCAACGTCTTTGGATTATGATTTGCCAGTTAGGAATCAGTCACCGTTTACGCCGTCTTACTCGGCAACCGCTTGGGATATAGACTTTGCGATGGAAACATCTTTGCCGCTTTGTTATGTCGATTCCGGAAGTTCGTCAGGAGGTGTTTCCGCGACAAATTGGGCGCAAGTATATTACGAAGGTGTTGTGGAAGTTGAGCCAATAAACGAAACGAGTTGGGAAATTTACAATGAACTTATGCCGATTTTAAATGAGATTTATGATGGTGAAGTCAAACTTTGGGATAATTATTACGGGATGATGTTGGATTTCGCGTTTGGCAGAGTGGTAACTGAAGATGATATAGCGACCGTGCAGGAATATTATGAAGGTTTGGGTTATAAAATGCTTTCAAATGAGAATGGAACTTTGACTATGGATAAAATCGGTCGGACGATTGATTTAGACTTTTCAATACTTCAGAAAACAAAAGGAACACTAAATGTTATGTGGTAAGGAAAATCATTTGATCCGATTTCACCATACTGTATACTGCTTTTTAAAGGGTACTAGACCCGACTAGCCAGGCAGCTCCAAACAGGAAACCGCGAAGCGTAACCGCTAAAAAAGAGTGGGCTTTGTCGTAAGCCAAGGCGCAAGCTATAATCAAGCCATGAAAAAACAGCACTATCTAAAATTAATTCAGAAACATTTTCCAAAGCTGAAGTTTCAAAAAGCAAAGCTCCTAACACACGGCTGGGATCACGATGTGATAATTTTGGACAACGAGATTCTTTTCAGGTTCCCGAAAACGAAGGATTATATTAAGAATTTCAAGGACGACCTTAGTCTTATGGATTTTTTGAATGAAAAAACAACACTCCAAATACCGAAATACACCTACATCGCTAAGGATAAATCTTTTGCAGGATACAAAATCATAAAGGGGAAACTTTTTAAGAGATGGGTTTTTGAAAAAATCTCGGGATTCAACAGGAAGAAAATCGCAAAACAAATAGCGCAATTCCTTAATGAGCTGCACGGCATACCTTTAAGTAAAATACGAGAATTCCATGTAAAAGAATATAACAGCATCAAGGAGCTCAAAAGTATGCAGAAAAACTTCAAGAAAAAAGCCCGCCAAAAATTAACACTACAAGAGCGTAAAGTTGCAGATAAATATTTCGAAACATGCTTAAAACTCGACATGAAGGATGTTAAAAAAGTATTCATTCATGCGGATATACATGCCGATAACATGGTTGTTAAACACGATTTTTCCGCATTGGCAGGTGTTTTTGATTTCAGTGATAAACATATCGGGGATCCTGCTATAGACTTCGCCCATTTATGGAATTATGGCCCCAAATTTGTAAAAGAAGTTTATAAACATTACAAAGGTTCAAAAGATGATGAACTGCTATACAGAGCCAAATTGTATTTTTATTGGGATGCATTCGGAATAATGATTGAATCATTTAAGGATATATATGATTGTGAATTTGAAGAAGGGTATAGAATGTTTAAAGGATTAAAATTGCCAACGAAGAGACATATTTAAGGCACCCATTCGGTTTCGAATTGATTTAAGCTTGTTGACGCAAATTATCTCACACCTTAAAGTATCCCCGTGAAACAAATAACGATTTACACAGACGGTAGCTCGAAAGGCAACCCCGGTCCGGGAGGATGGGCGGCGCTTATTTTTGAAGGGCGCAAGAAGGTTGGGCAGGTTTTTGGCAATGAGGGCTCGACCACCAATAACAGGATGGAGATGTTGGCGATTGTTAAGGCTCTTGCGTGGGTTACCGAGAATTTCAAGGAGGTTCCACCGGTAACTGTCAGGAGCGACTCCAATTTGATTATAAAAACGATGACTTCCGGCTGGAAAAGGAAGAAGAATCTTGATCTTTGGGAGGAGCTTTCCAAGCTAACCTTACCTCTAACAATCGAGTGGCAATGGGTCAAGGGGCACAGCACGAATCGCTACAACAATATTTGTGACCGGATCGCGCAGGAGCAGGCTGATCTCGCCGCTTCCAAGCCTCAGGTTAAGTTTGCGGAGAGGCCGGGGAAGTTTTTTTGCGAGAAGTGTAAAGAGGAGACCGATGGCATTTTGAGCCAAAAAAGTCCCGGCAGTCCTATCCGAGTCGACTGCACGCATTGCGGGAAATATATTAAGTTTGCGTCTAAGACCAAGGAGAATTTAAAGAAAGCGAAGGAAAATAAGCCGAGCTTGTTTTAGTGTGAAGTACGAAGTGATTGGTGTTTCGCCTTCGGCGAAACGGTTTTTTGTAGTGAGGGCGCGGGGATCGCTTTGCTTCCTCGCGCTGTGGTGTTTTCGCGTTCGCGAAAACGGTTTGTTTGTAGTTTTTTTTTGCGCTCCGCTACGCTGCGCGCTGTTACTTTAGCTCCGCAATTTTAGCTTCAAGCTTATCTCTTTGCTGCAAGCCGGACATTTTCTCGACAACTTCTCCGCCTTTGAAGAAAATCAAAGTCGGGATGCTCATAACTCCATACTTCTTAGCGGTTTCAGGTGCTGAGTCGACATCAACCTTCCCTATTTTTATATCCGAATTAGCTTCTGCAAGCTCGTCAATGATCGGTCCTTGCATTTGGCACGGTCCGCACCAAGCAGCATGAAAATCTACAAGTACGAGGCTTTCTGCCTGAATAACTTCTGCCTCAAAATTGTCGTCGGTAAATGCTTGCGCCATTTTGTTTTTTGTTAAAGGCTAAATGATATGGGGTCATTTTAGCATGGAGTTTTGTCAGAACAAGTTTTTTTTCCTATATCCCTTTATTTTTGTTTAATTGCAATTTTTTCATACGCATTCTTACACCTTGCACAAACCAATCAACCATTTTTTCATGAGACTCTATCCATCCCCAATTTATGCGGTATGCTTGTTTTTCTATTCCTTCCGGCCCCATTTTTGATATCGAATCTATTTGCCTATTACAAAACTCTTCCAATTTTTTTAATAAAATCGTTAAATCTCTCGCGCTTATACCTAATTCTTGCCTTATTTCGCTCCTTGTCAGTCCTTTTCCATCAAAAGATCCGTAAACCATTATCGCCAGCATATCAACAAGCTGGGGATCTTCAGGTAGACCTTCTGCCTTTTTCGTCAAATTGTAATTATCGTTATCCAGATCTCTTGCTGTAATTTTGCCGTCTTGCGTTATTTGGCCGATGTCTTCATCCTCTTGAATATCCATCATCCCAGTGAATAATAAATATTCAATCAATCTCACTATATCCAACCTATATTCTGTACCATTTTTGCAAGTTCGCACCTTAAGTGTTCCCATTAACGACCTATCAATTTCTGCAATTGCTTCCGCCAAACCTGCCGCCAATGTTGAACCCTGCTGTACTCCCATTTCTTTTGCAAGCTGCGATTTCAACATCCATTTATTTGGATTCAAAAGGAGTAATTCAAATAAGTCTCTACAATTTTCTTTGTTGAAAAATTTATTTCTTAAGCGAGAATAAAAAGATGTGAACGGCCTTTTCTCGCAGGTTTTTTCTGTTTCGAATGACTTTGCATCGGAACTATCCATCTCGAAGTTTCCCATGTTTGCATATATTAGAAGGTTGCGCATTCTAGCTATATATTCAGCTCTTTGCAACATCTTGCTGCATGATTGTCAATTCCAATACGGTGTCATTTCAGGTTAAAAAATGTTATAATTTATGGATTTAAAAATACTTTTTATGAAAAAACTTGCCTGCTTCATTGTTTTTACGATTCTTTTAGGTTTTTTTGCGTCGACTTTGACCTTCCCTTCCGAAAAAGTTAAGGTTGGAACGATCCATGACGATATCGAACTCACTCTCGATTCGAAGCTTCAGGCTGCGAACCAGAACCTCGCAGCAGCTTACGAAAAAGATAAGGTTTTTGTTTCGGAAGAGTTTCATTCTGAGTTTTCTTTTAATTTTGTATCTCTGGAATGGTACCAAAAGATCCCAAATGATACTTCCGCGGAAATTTCGATGAGAACTTTATCAAAAGACGGTTGGACCAAATGGACTTCTCTCGAAGCCGATCCGGAAACGAAGGGGCTGGATCTCCAAAGCTCTTACAGTTTTATAGCAACGAACCCATCTGATGCTTTCCAATATAAGGTCGAAATGCACACGAACGATAGCGGCATCACACCTTACCTGAAGGATATAACTTTCCAATATCTGGATACTATGGAGCCTACTCAAAAAGGTACTTTCGAAGGGCTGAATTATGACCTGAATCGAGTGACCTTCAATAATGATTCTCTCGATATAATCAGTCGCTCGGAGTGGGGAGCGGATAAGAATTACAGGCTGTATGATGAAACCCCTGCCGATATTGATGATGACTGGGGGAAATCTTCGGTAATCGAAAGCGAACTTTGGGAAGGCGAATACGACAGAGAGCTCAACATCGAGACTACCGTAACAAGCGATCAAGACGGGAAGAGGCTGATTTGGGCGCTTGAGTACCCCGAGGATGTCGACAAAATCGTCATCCATCACACCGCAACGGATACAAATCTGGACAACCCCGAGGCCGCAATTAGGGCGATCTATTACTATCATGCCGTAACTCGCGGATGGGGAGATATCGGATACAACTTTATAATCGATCAGTATGGGAATATCTATGAAGGCCGTTATGGAGGTGATGGCGTTGTTGCAGGCCATACCGCAGGATATAATATCGGAACTGTCGGCATTGCCGTTCTTGGAAATTACGAGAATCAAGACATCACTTACGAGGCGCTTGTAAGCCTTATGGCGCTCATCAAAGATGTCGCCGACACTCATGATATCGATGTTGATGCGACGAGCAAGATGCGCGAAAGAACGAACAGAAATCTTGTCGGACACAGAGATCTTGATGCAACTCTTTGTCCCGGAGAAAATATTTATGACCTTATCCCCTATTTGAGATCCAGTGTATCCAGTTCTCTTGAGATTTTTGCTTATAGCGATGAGCCCGAGTTCGCTTACGCAACGAGTAATGATTGGGAGCCTTTATACTTGGATCCCGAGGATGATGAGGAAATTATTTTTAAAATTGAAAATATCGGCACAGAAACCTGGAACAGCAGCACTTATTTGACCGCTAATCTCGACTACGAGGCTGAAAAAATCATTAATTTGAATCGAGTTGCCAACGATAGCGTTGCCCAAATGAACGAAAGCTTGGTAAAACCGGGAGAGACTGCGAGTTTTACAGTTACGATCAGTTCCGGATTGGCTGCCGGATTTGCTTCTTTTGATTTGACACCTGTTTTTAACGGATACAAAAAGACTTCCAATTACATGAATCTACCGGTTTATGCCGCAGCTCCCGACCTTAGTTATGAGGTTTTAGAAGTTGATGCCGCAGATCGGCTCAAAAGCGGTGATGATTCCGAGGTCAGGATCGAGATTGAGAACCAGGGTAATGTTGTCTGGGCAAATTACGGAGATTATCCTGTTCATTTAGAGCCTTATGAAGGCAGTTTGCTTTGGGAGAGTTCTGTTATGAATGAAAAGGAGGTTGAGCCCGGAGAAACCGCAACTTTCGATCTCATTTTGGAAGGACCGCAGGAGGCCGGATATTATACCGAGTATTTCGTACCGGCATTCGGAGATCTTGTTCAAGCGGACATTAATGATGATAGTTTCTTCGAAATCCTTGTCTACAACGATTCCAAGCAGGCTGAGTTTGCCGCCAAAAGTGATAAAACTGAATTTTATCCCGGAGAGGAAGCTGAGGTCTGGGTTGAGCTTTTGAATACCGGATATTTGGATTGGACTCCTTCCTATTTGACTGTTGGTTTTGTGAAAAACAAGAACATCTCTGTTTCCGCTTATTATCTGGTTGAAACCGAGGTTGAGCCTGCCGAAACCGGGAAGATAAAATTTACTATTGAGGCCCCGCAATCTACCGGGGATTATAAGGTTAATTTGAAGCCTCGGATCAATGGGCGAAATCTGTCGCCGGGGTATTTTTATTATGAATTCTCTGTTGTTGAAGGTGAAAGTAGCGGGTACATTGAACCTGAGGTTCGGGTTGCTTTGAGCTTTGAAGGTGATCCGGTGATTACTGCAAGTGGGGATTTTGGGATGTACGTGGATGATGCGCTCATTCGGAATTTTGATGAGGACGATAAGGTTGAGGTTGTTTTTGATGGCGATTATGAGGTTAAAAGTGGCGGATTTGCGTGGGTTTTCGACTCTTTTCCGACGTTTGTGCCTGCGAATAGCTCTGTGATTATAGAGATTGATAATTTTGAAAACCGTCCGGCATGGAATACGAGCCTGAATGACAATCGTTTTCGCGGATCTCTTGAGGTTCGGGAGGATACTGTAATTAATGAGCTGCCTTTGGAAAGTTATGTTAAGGGTATTGCCGAGGTTTCTAATGGTGATCCTGAGGAAAAGCTGAAGACTATGGCGATTTTGGCTAGGACTTATGCGCTTTATTACATAGAAATTGATGAAAAGTTTCCGAGTGAGCCTTATGATTTGAATGATGACCCGGATGTTTGCCAGAAGTATCTTGGTTACGGATATGAGGTTAGATCGCCAAATATGGCTGCGGCCGTTGACTCTACCGAGGGAATAGTTGTTACTTACTTGGGAGAGCTTGTAAAAACTCCTTACTTCAATGCAACGGACGGAACTTACACCAAAAGTGCGCAGGAAGTTTGGGGTTGGACTCATACTCCTTATCTTGTTCCCGTACCTGATTCTTTGTGTGAATCCGATGCTTTTTCCGGGCATGGGGTTGGGCTGTCCGGATGCGGGGCGGGGCAGGCAGCTTTAAACGGCAGTACGTTCGAAGAAATAATCAAATATTACTACACGGGAGTATCTATTAACCACTTAGACGAATTATGAAGAAAATACCTCTAGAAGGCGGATCAAGAATTAAAGTCGCGGCGGCTGACAATATTTTTACGAATCCGCTTAAGGTGGTTAATAAGATTTTTGAAAAGCCGCACTTCATGGATAATGTTTCGCTTCTGAATCGGCTGATTGATAATTTGAGAGGGGTTCTGACGAAGCTGGAGAGGAGGAGGGCGGAGTTGCTTTCTAAAAAGAAATGAGGTTACAATTCTTCGTGATGCTTACTCTCGCAATAAATACAGCAACCAACACAACCGAGGTCGTTTTCTTGCGCGACGGCAATGTCCTGAAGAAGGGTTCTTGGCCGGCAGAGGCGAATGAGAGCGACCTCCTTCTTCCTTACCTCAAAGATTCTCTTGAGGAATCAGGGCTTACTTTTGACGATTTAACGGGTTTGTTCGTTGTGCGCGGGCCGGGGTCTTTTACCGCTCTTAGAGTGGGAATTACGATCGTTAATACTTTGGCTTTTATTTTAAAAATTCCTATTTATTCATTGAAAACTGATGAAATAACTGGGCCGTTGGCGGAAAGTTTGCTTGAAATGGATTTTTCTAAAATGAAAAAAGAGGATATTGTGGAGCCGTACTATGATAAACCACCTAAAATAACTCCTTCTAAAAAATGACCCTCTATACAGTCGCGACACCTATCGGGAACCTTTCTGACATTACTTTTCGGGCTGTGGAGATTTTGAAGAAAGTTGACCTGATTGTGGCGGAAGATACCAGGCATGCGGGGATTTTAATGAGAAAATATAATATTCAGACTTATCTGGAGAGTTTTCATGCACATTCGGGACCGGCGAAGCTTGAAAAGCTCATAGAAATGCTGCGTAGCGGAAAGGATTTGGCGCTTATTTCCGATGCCGGAACGCCGGGGATTTCCGATCCCGGGTTTGTCTTGATTCGAGCTGCTCGAGAGGAGGGAACCCAAGTTATTCCTATCCCCGGACCGAGTGCTTTTTTGGCCGCTTTACAGGCTTCCGGGTTGCCTACCGATAAGTTCCTTTATTTGGGGTTTCTACCTCTTAAAAAAGGTCGGCAAAAGTTGCTTGCGGAGCTTGCCGAGGAGGATCGGACGGTTGTTTTTTATGAATCACCTCACAGGATTCTGAAGACTCTTTCCCAGATTGCGGAAATTATGGAGGACAGGTATATTACGGTTGCGCGCGAGCTTACGAAGATTTACGAGGAGTTTTTGAGCGGAACTGCAGAGGAGATTTTAGATCATTTTAAAGAGAAAAAGCCTAAAGGAGAGTTCGTAATTATATTGGCGCCGAAAAATTTTAAAAAACAAAAATGAAACATCGGGCGGGGTTCACACTTATTGAAATTGTCGTTGTTGTAACTATTATTGCGATTGTTTCTACTTTTTCTGTGAGCGCTTGGAGAGGGCAGGTTGTGAAGGCTGAGTTTGACGATGCAGTTTTGACTATTCTTTCGGTTTTCCAGGGTGCGAGGGATTATGCGATAAGTGGGGTTACTGTTGATGATAACATGAACAGTTCTTATACGGTTGCTTTTTATAATACTGCGGACAGCTTTTCTCTTGATGGGGATGTTTCGGGGCTGATTTCTTCTTACAGTTTTGATGGAATTGCCGGAATTGATGGTGAAGATTGGACCGCTGTTTACAGTTCGCCTTACGGTGAATGCGTTACTTCTACCAGAGAAGATATTTCGTTTGTTGTGAGCTCTCTAAAAGGAGGTCTGAACAAGACGATTGTTGTGCATAATTTGTCGGGGATAGCGGAGATTCAATAGAGTTGGCTGTGGGTGCCGATTGTCTGAAATATGATAAAGGATGATTTTTATTATCAATAAATAATTTTAATCTTTTATTAAATTTTCTCCTTATTTTTGCCGGTGCTTTTTCGTATTGTTTATTAAATCTGTGTGAAAATTGTATTTTCACTTTTTCTTCTTCTTGAGTTGATTCAAATGATTTAATGCGTCTTTAAGGTTATCGAAAGAAACATACTCCCCTCTTTCATACTCTTTTTCGCACTCCTTAAGTGTCTTTATAAGCTTATGAGTCGGCTCAAGCGACACTTCCACCTTCTTGGTTCGAACGAAATCCCTCAGATAAGCATTCAATATCCCACTGAGACTGAATCCTAGTTCTTTGGCGATTTTTTGTGCCTGGGCTTTGATTTTGGGGTCGGTTTTTATGTTTATGATTGCGGTCATTTGAGATTTTGATTAGTATATACTTTACACATACTCAGTATATACCGTTAAAATCTTTGCGTCAACGAGCTTTTTCGAAAAAGAGCGCTCCTGTTATAGCACTTCGACTCTTTTTCAGGATAAAAACCACTACTTTGCCACCAAGCTTACCAACTTCCCGGGGACATAAATCTCTTTCACAATTTCTTTACCTTCCGTGAAGTTCTTCACGTTTTCGATCTGTTTTGCGGCTGCGATTACATCTTCCGGGGATGCGTCTTTATCTATTTCGATTGTTCCGCGTAATTTGCCGTTTACTTGGACTGCGATAGTGATTTTTTCTTCCAAAATAAGATCCGGATCGTACTCCGGCCAATCTGAATTAAACACGCTGTTCCCGTCTCCAACCAACTTTTCCCACAACTCTTCCGCCAAATGAGGGGCAAGAGGGGCAATGAGCTTGATAATCTTGATTTTTGAATCCTTGCCGAGACCTGTTTTGAGTGTCTGATTGGTCAGTTCCATAATTGCGGCTATGGCTGTATTGAATTGGAGCTTTTCCATGTCTGCAGTGACTTTTTTGATGGTTTTGTGAACCAAAGCTTCCGACGTCTCGCTATCTTCGGCAGTCATCATGGTCCAGAAACGATCGACGAACCTGCGAATTCCCGTTATGCCCCTATCGTTCCAATCTCCTCCATCTGTGAAAGGTCCCATGAACATTAAGTACATTCGGAAAACATCGCTGCCGTACTCTTTCACGAATTCGTCGGGGCTTACGACATTGCCTTTGGATTTGGACATTTTGGCGCCGTCTTTGGTTATCATTCCTTGGTGAATGAGTCTTTTGAAAGGTTCCTTTGTCGGTGCGTAACCGAGGTCGTGCATGACCATATTTATGAACCGGGCGTAAATCAAATGCATACATGCGTGCTCCGGACCTCCGATATACATATCGACAGGCATCCATTTGTCGAGTTTGGATTTATCGAGTGCTTCGTCTGTGTCCTTCGAGCAAGGATAGCGCAAATAGTACCAACTTGAACAAACAAAAGTGTCCATCGTGTCGGTTTCTCGCTTGGCTGGGCCGCTACATTTCGGGCAAGTTGTGTTCGTGAAGGATTCCGAGGTGTTGAGCGGTGATTTCCCGTCGCCTTTTGGATTGAAATCTATATCTGTTGGAAGCTCTATCGGAAGGTCGGCTTCCGGCACAGGTTGTTCGCCGCATTTTTCGCAATAAACGATAGGGATCGGTGCTCCCCAGTAGCGTTGGCGGGAGATGAGCCAGTCGCGGAGCTTGTAGTTTGTTGTTTTTTCGCCATTTTTGTTTTTTTCGAGCCAGTCTGCAATTTTCGGTAGAGCTTCACGATTATTCATACCTGAAAATTTCCCGGAATCGAATAAAATCCCGTCTTCAATGTAAGCTCGATCGGCATCTTTTGGGTTTGTCGGTTTACCGTCTTCGGAAATAACAAATTTGAGCGGTATGTCGTATTTTGCAGCAAATTCGAAATCTCTTTGGTCATGTGCATCCGCCATTACAATCCCCGTTCCGTACATGAGCGCAAAATTCGCCATGTAAACAGGTATTTTTTCTCCTGTTGCAGGGTTTACTGCATATTTACCGGTAAAAGCTCCTAATTTGTCTTTTCCGCTTTCCGATGCACGGTCTATTAATGTTTGCTTATTAATTTTTTCTATAGCATCCGTCATCTCCTTCTCATATTCAGTACCTTCCACTAATTTCTTTATTAATGGATGCTCCGGTGCAATTACTATAAAAGTGACGCTGTAAATCGTATCCGGCCTGGTTGTATAAGCTGTCAATGTTTCACTACCGTCTTCTAGAGGAAAATCTATATTAACACCTTCACTTTTGCCTATCCAGTTTTCCTGCATAGCAACTGTCTTTTTCGGCCAGTCTAAACCTTCGTAATCGAGTAGCTTCTCTGCGTAATCTTTTATTTTGAAAAACCATTGAGATAGATCTTTTTTTGTCACTTCCGTGTCGCATCTTTCGCATACTCCCTCTTGCGCTTGTTCGTTCGCAAGCACTGTTTTACAGCTTGGGCACCAATTGACCGGGGCTTCTTTCTTATATGCGAGTCCTTTTTCATAAAGCTTCAAAAACACCCACTGAGTCCACTTATAATACTCAAGCGAACTGGTTATAACCGTAGGCTCAAAGCTCCAAGCTGCACCCATTTCTTGCATCTGCTTGAGCATATAGTCGGTATTCTGTTTTATGCTTTCTGTAGGATGCATACCTGCTTTTATCGCGTAGTTTTCCGCAGGAAGCCCGAAAGAGTCGAACCCCATAGGCTGATAGATATTGTAGCCTTTCATCCTCATATATCTTCCCCAAGTGTCGGCCGGTGCATAGTTATACCAATGTCCTATATGCATTTTATCCCCTGATGGATACGGGAACATTACGAGATTGTAGTATTTCTCGCGGGTTTCGTCTTTGAGGTCGGTTCTGTAGAGATTATGTTCTTCCCAAAGCTTCTGCCACTTTTGTTCGGTCTTGCGAGGGTTGTATTTGGGCATTTTTATTGTGCTCTTATGGTGCCTTTCCCCGAGATCGGGATAAACAGGCGGGTTAGTAATGGGTCGCTAATCGCGACTGTCCGAGCATGTTAGTTTTTCGGGCTCCGCTTACGCTACGCCATGAAGATTAAAAATCGCCAGTAATCATACTGGAACGATCTTTTTTGAGCAACAAAAACCTTACTCCCCGTGAGTCAAAACCATATCATGCGTAACCTTATGCAGAGTATTTATATGCAACTGATCGTTTTCGACCAAATCACCTCCGAAAACCAATAATCCTATCGTCAGACTTACAAGAAATATAGATACGACTATAATTGCAATCTTCGCGCGCATAGACAGGGAATTGATTGTATCCATGGATATTTTTGGGTTTTTGTTAAATTTGGGTTTTAACTGCTCTACATAGTAACATATTCCGTAATACCTGTCAACCCCTTCTTGATCGGATGTTTCGCGTGTTTGGTATACTTTCTTTACTTAACAAAAACACATATGAATGAATTTTCAATCCTACCTATCCTTCAAAAAATTCCACTTTTTGCAAATCTTGATGAATCCGAGAGTGAGGAGCTCATAAAAAACATTCAGCTTCAGTATTACCCTGTTGATTATCGGCTTTTTGAGCAGGGAGAGCTCGGCGAAAAGATGTTTATTATTAAATCCGGCAAGGTTCTTATTTTTACAGAAGGAAAAGAGATAGCGACTCTTGAAAACAACGCTTTTTTCGGGGAGATGGCGCTTATGGGGAGTCAACCGAGGAACGCAGGCGCCAAAACCCTAGAGGAATCGGAGATTTTTACTCTGGAGAAGAAAGATTTCGATTCGCTGCTTGCCGACAACCCGGAAGCTGCCGAGAAGATCAAGCAGGCTTTTGCTGAAAGATACTCTAAATCCAAGCTTTCATGATAGGCTGCAGCTTAATTTTGGGGCATCTGGTGACCGATTTCCTTCTGCAACCCACCAAGCTGGCAAACTGGAAGCAGAAGAGCAATATTGGTATGTTTTTGCATGCTTTTATCCTATTTGCGATATCTGGCGGACTTCTGTTCCCCTATTGGGACCAGGCTCTTATGTGGCAGTTTGCTGCGATTTTGGCGGCTTCGCATTTCATTCAAGACAAAATCAAGGTTTGGTATGAGCTGAATTACAATAAAAAGCGTGCGTCTTATCCGTTTTTCATAGATCAGTTCATTCATCTTACAGTGATTTTCTTAATTGCTAAATATTTATTCTGGCACCTTGAGCCACCTACCGTTTCTTTTAATTTTTCTATCTATATTTATGCTTCTTTGTTGATTCTTTTTTCGTTCGCTTTGGATATTGCTGTTTTTCAGATAAAAAGACATCGAAATCCGAACCTTAAATACAAAAGAGATTATGACCCAATAACCAAAAGGGTTCTTGCTTTTTCGGTTTTTTATGTGGTTTTTCTTATCCTGTCCTCTCAGCTGTAATTTCATCTCCTTTATCCCTAGCGTGGACCTCTCCTTCTTCGGTGAGTTCCAGGAATGTGAATACCCAAACGGCATTTACGAATACTTCGAGTATTCCTGTTAAATACGCCGCAAAGAAAAGCCCCGCAAATCCAACGATTGCGCCTATTACCATCCCTATTTTGGCAAAAGTCAAAGTTGCGAGCACTCCCGCAGCAATGAAAATCAGTGACGGCACCAACAGTACGAGCAATATATTTAATATTATCCTCAAGCTGATAAGCATCATCAGAATCAGAATAAAAAGAGTGTGTCTCCATTGCCTGACAACCAACCTCATACTTTCCCCGATCGATTTTATAACGCCTTTTTCATCAATGACGATATAAAAATCCGTATAAGTCAGAAAAAGCATGACGGCAAACCCGAAAAATCCGAATAAAATGAACGGAATCGTTAAAATTCCCAGAGCATCCCACCCCAGATTCCTAAGAACAAAGAGCGCTTCCGTAATCACGGCAACGAAGCTGAAAGTTTTTATCAAAAGATGGTACTCAAAAAGCTTAAGAAACCCGAGCGCACCATAAGTAATTCCATCGAGCATCTTAACCTCCTGCTTGTTCCGAATTCTGGCAATCAACTGAATCAAAGCAGCCCGAGAAAATGTCGGATAAACGAGATAAAGAAGCCCTATCACAGCCGCAACAATAATAAGCACGATACCAAGCGAAGTATTGGTCTGAAACAACCCTACAATCCACTTAAACATCTCCATCATAAAACTCGCGGAATCACTGTTTTTTGTCACTACAGGTGATGTACTTAAAGCCATAACCTGATAGCCGAAATATCCGATCCCGACAATTATCGACAAAAGTGCGGGCATAAAAGTCCACCACCAGAAAAGCCTTCTATCGTCTTTTGCAAGTAGCCAAGCATCTTTAATTACAGCTTTGTAATCCATATTTCCGAAGAAAATTTTGTTTCGAGGTATTTTTTCGCTCGCTATTGACTTTACCATATGAACATCTTAAATTAAAGTGGAACCGCAACAGGTTGTCTTCCATTTTATGACCAATACAAAAATAAAAGTAGAACAGGTTAAATTAAAGACTCTTGTATGGACCGATATTATCAATCCCGACAAGGAGACTCTCGATAAACTCAAGAAAAAACATAAGTTTCATGAGTTGGACCTTGAAGACTGTTTGTCCGAAAATCAAAGATCCAAGATCGATGAGTATGCCAATTATCTTTTTTTGGTGCTGCATTTCCCTCATTTTGACAAGAAAAAGAACGCTCTGGTTACAGAAGAGGTTAATATTTTTATCGGCCAAAATTATGTAATCACAATTCACGACGGCGTACTTAGACCTCTTTTGGATATTTTTGATAAGTGTCAGGGCGGCCTTAGAGACAGAAGGAAGTATTTGGATAAAGGGTCGGGGTACCTCCTTTATGAAATTATTGATGCGATGCTTGACGACGGCTTCCCTATGTTGGATTACCTGAGTAGAAACATTACTTCTATCGAGAGAAGCGTTTTTGGCCCCGAAACGGAGCAGCATGATATGTTGAAGGACATTTTGGTTCTCAAAAAAGATATTATTACATTCCGAAGAATTATCGCTCCGCAAAGATCGGTCATCGCTCAGCTGGAACATAAAAATAAGAAGTTTTTACCCGAAGATCTGGAGGTTTATTTCGATGATCTTGTGGACAAAATCGAGAAGATTTGGAGCAGTCTCGACAGCATGAAAGATCTTGTCATTTCTCTCCAGGAAACAAATGAGTCAATTATTTCACATACGATCACCAATGTAATGAAAGTTTTGACAATTTTCTCGGTTGTTATGTTGCCTTTAACGTTTTTGACAGGTCTTTACGGAATGAATGTAGAACTGCCTTACTCGCAGCACCCTCTTGTATTTACGGGAATAACAGGGGTGATGATTATGGTTGTGCTGTTTATGATGGTTTTTTTCAAGATCAAGAAATGGCTGTAGATTAAGCTTGAAATCTGAAATTTTCAAATTCTAAATGAAATACGAATTTTTTAATTTTAGGAACGTTTTTTTAAGAACATTCCCAATGCGGATGAGCTTCTTGCGGGCATTGGCACGGATCTACATTGAGGCCTTCCACGCTTTCGCACCAATCCGTAATGCGTCCTCTCGTACAACTGCCGGACAAACAATCGCATTCCGGATCGTCCAAATCTATAAATCCGTCATTGTCATTATCTTCTCCGTCACTGCAATTTGGCGCTACTATTCCACTGCTATCGTCATCGCTTTGCGTATTGCACCCCTGATGAGCAAATAAAGCTGCAGCAGATACCAATAAAATCTTTACGAAGTTCGCCCTGCTTTTTTCATAAGTTTTCATGAGGGTTAACTATATCAATAATTCGCGATATCGGTCAAATCCGTATTTCCTCTTGATTCCCCTCCCGTTTTTGAGTAAAATCCACTAGCAAGTAAAATTTTTTTAATTAATAAAATGAAATCTGATAAAAAGAAAAAGGTTATAAAAAAACACTCTATCCACGAGAAGGATACCGGCTCTCCACAAGTGCAAGTAGCTGTTTTAACTCAGCAAATCAATGACCTGAGCAAGCACCTTCAAGATCACCCAAAAGACAACCATTCGAGAAGGGGGCTTATTCAAATGGTTGGAAAGAGAAGGAAGATGCTTAATTACCTCAAAGGCAAGAGCAAGGATGCTTATGATGATCTTATTGTTAAGCTTAAATTGCGCAAATAAGCCTTTCGTTCTTTCAAAATTTAATTATATATCCGGAACCTTTCTTCGGATGATCCGCTAAGGGGTGAATTGTAGCTTATAATCCATATATTATAAGTTTTGATTTGCTTCTTGCCGACTTCTTAAGTTTGGTTCCACTGTTTTCCTGATTGCGGTTGGACGGAGGAGTGTTTTTGTCCTCTATTATCTGCAATCTACTATTTACTATCTATATTATTATGGAACCAAAAATTGTTTCTTTTGACCTTGCCGGTCGCGATTTTTCCTTGAAAACCGGTGAGTTGGCTCAACAAGCGCACGGTGCTGTTGTCGCTTCTCTTGGTGATACCGTTGTTCTTGCAACCACCACTATGGGAGATGCTCGCGAAGGTACGGACTTCTTCCCTCTTATGTGTGATTATGAGGAGAAGTTTTATGCCAGCGGAAAAATCTCCGGAAGTCGTTTTATCAAACGCGAAGGACGACCTTCCGATAAAGCTATTTTGACTTCCCGATTGATCGACAGACCTCTTAGACCTCTTTTCCCTAAAATGATGAGGAATGATGTGCAGGTTATCTGCAGCGTTCTTTCCGCCGACATGGAGGTTGATCCGGGCACTACCGCCATTACTGCGGCTTCCGCCGCTCTAATGATCTCCGGAATGCCTTTCGGCGGGCCGATTGCGGCTGTTCGCATCGGAATGGCTGACGGGCAGTTTGTTGTGAATCCTACTTATGAGCAAGAGGCCTCTGGCGACCTGAATCTTGTTGTTGCCGGTACGGAGGATGCCATTACTATGGTTGAGGCGGGAGCGAATGAGGTTTCCGAGGAAAAAATGCTTGAAGCTCTTGATCTGGCACACAAAAACATTAAGCAGCTTTGTCAGCTCCAGAAGGATCTGGCCGCTCAGGTTGAAATTGAGGCAAAAGAGCATGTCGAACAACCGGTAAATGAAGAGGCCGATAGAGCCATTGCCGAGTTTGTTAAACCTGAAGATTTGGATGTCATTCAAGGATGGAAGACCGAAGTCAAAAAGCAAATGCATGATTTGGAAGACAAGGTGCTTTCTCATTTCGCTTCTCAAATTGAAGAAGGAATTTTCACCAAAAAAGATCTTAAGGAAGCTCTTGATGGTGCTCTGAAAAAGAGAATGCGGGCAAATATTCTTGAAAAAGGTATTCGTTTGGACGGAAGAAAGCCTGACGAAATCAGACCTATAAGTTGTAAAACCGGAATTCTACCCAGAACTCACGGCAGTGCGCTTTTCCAAAGAGGAGAAACACAGGCGCTTACAACCACAACATTGGCCGGACCTGGTGCGGCTCAGCTGATCGACACTATGGATCAGGATTCCACGAGAAGATATATGCACCATTACAATTTCCCTCCTTATTCCGTCGGTGAAGCCAGACCTCTCCGCGGAACTTCCAGACGAGAAATCGGTCACGGGTATCTTGCCGAAAGAGCTCTTGAACGAATGATCCCGGATACCGAAAAGTTCGCTTATACGATGAGGCTTGTTTCCGAGATTCTGACCTGTAACGGATCAAGTTCGATGGCTTCCGTCTGCGGATCTACTCTTAGCTTGATGGATGCCGGTGTTCCGATCAAGGAGCCTGTTTCCGGAATCGCGATGGGGCTTGTAACAGAGAATGATGGAGGAAAACTGATCCCGGGTGGAAAATATATAATTCTTTCCGATATTCAGGGGGCTGAAGATTTCGCTGGAGATATGGATTTTAAAGTAACAGGTACAAAAAACGGGATTACAGCATTGCAGATGGATATTAAGGTTAAAGGGTTGACTGTTGATATCATGCGCGAAGCTCTCGCCAAGGCGAAAGAGGGCCGCGGATTCATTATGGGCAAGATGCTTGAAGCGCTTCCCGAGGCCAGAGCTGAATTATCGAAGTATGCACCTTTGATCAGCAATATTCAGATTAACCCTGACAAGATTAAGATCGTCATCGGAAAAGGTGGTGAAACCATTCATAAAATCACTGCCGAGTGTGATGTTGAAATCGATATCAATGATGATGGTCTTGTTGTTGTTACCGCTCCCGATCAAGAGAAAGGCGATAAGGCTGTCAAATGGATTAAGGATCTTACCGCAGACCCTGTTGTTGGAAATGTTTATGACGGGAAAGTTGTCCGTATTATGGACTTTGGAGCTTTTGTCGAGTTCATGCCGGGCAAAGATGGTCTTGTACACATTTCACAGCTTGCCAAAGAAAGGGTTAACAAGGTTGAAGATGTTGTTAAACTTGGTGATCCTTTGGAAGTTAAGCTGATGGAAATCGATGACCAAGGAAGGAATAACCTGTCGCATAAGGCTACTTTGTAGACTCTAGACTCTAGACCTTAGACTCTAGATATTAGAGTCGGTATCGAGATTAGGTTCATCGTAATTCCTTCTAGCTCAGGTTGATCAAAAGATCCCATTTTCAACAGATCGACTAATCTATCGGCAATGTGCTGTTGTGTTTCAGGTGATGAAAATGCATATCCCTCTACCAGAGTTCTAATATCATCTTCGTTTGTAAGGTTTTTAGTCCGAATTTCTTTCATAATAGCTTGGATGTTTTTATTATCCTCTGTATGAATGTCTACGATAGCAGGTGTTTCTAACATAAGTTATTTTTTGGTTACAGGGGACGAATTATACTGTTTTTGCGTAAACTGTCAACCCCTGAATTGCGGTGTATTTGAAAAATTATGGGTTTTCATATAAATTCTATCCGCACATTCAAATTTGCGGGTATCGTATAATGGCTATTACGACAGGTTGCCAATCTGTAAATACGGGTTCAATTCCCGTTACCCGCTCCAAACTCTTGAACGACGAGCGTAGCGAGGAAGTGAAAGGCTTGGAGCTGTCTTTATGAAGAAGTTCGGACTTATTTTAAGGAATCTGGAAGCTAGCTTCCAGAGAAAATTTGAATAAGGAGCGGACGGCCAAAATGCATCCCTTAAGACCCCCTCCTTTTGGCCGTCCGCAGTTTGTTTGATATTGCGCGCCGCCCGCCTCCGCCTCGGGCGGCGCGACTAAAAAGGTCGGAAGAAAAAGAACCGAAAAAGTGGGGCGTGTTGAATTTTTTATTTCGTTTACAATTGACTTGCAAATGTAAACAAAAACAGTTAATATGTTGACATAGAATTTGAGATGTAAACAATCCAATATCCATGAAAATAGGTCAGATCAAAAAACAATCAACGGGTTATAGTGCCTTTGTGCCAGGGGAATTTCCTCCAAGGGAAGGGTTTGAATTCTCTGCGAAAATCATCCAAAAAGCGAGTAATGCGACTCTACTTTTAGGTAAACTTGATGGAATTACTCAACTTCTCCCTGATCTAGATTTTTTTCTATTTATGTATATCCGTAAGGACGCAGCTTCTTCGAGTCAAATTGAAGGGACAAAAGCAACAATGATTGATGCGATTGAGGCTGAATCAAAAACAACTGAAAAGTTACCGGAAGATGTTGATGATATTTTACACTATGTAAAAGCTCTCAATTATGGTTTGGAGAGACTCAAGAATTTCCCAATTAGCCTTAGATTCTTAAAAGAAATCCATAAAGAGTTAATGAAAGACGCAAGAGCGTCTCATTATTCTGATCCTGGGAATTTTAGAACAACACAAAACTGGATTGGCGGAACTGCTCCAAATAATGCTCATTTTGTACCACCACCACCTGAAGAAATGAAGGATGCACTTTCTGATCTTGAGAAATTTTTGCATGACAGCGATGAACTTTTACCAATTATCAAAGCAGGCATCATTCACGCACACTTTGAAACTATCCATCCGTTTTTAGATGGTAACGGCAGAACGGGAAGAATTTTGATAACACTTTATCTCTGGCTAAATAAACTACTTGATAGGCCGGTATTATTCCTTTCTTCCTACTTTAAACGTCATCAAAAAGTTTATTACAGCAGACTCGATGGATACCACGAAGGCGAAATGGAGCCGTGGTTAGATTTCTTTTTGGACGGAGTAAGTGATGTGGCAGAGCAAGCTATTGAAACAGTTAAACAGATTACCACGCTTAGAGAAGAAGATATGAAGAAAATCCACTCTCTCGGTAAAACAGCGGCTGATAGCGCTATTGCTGTTATGCCTGAACTATTTAAATTGCCTATTGTTAATGTCGCAGTAATTCAAGAATGGACAGGATTTACTCGACAAGGAGCGCAAAAAGTCATTGATCGTTTTGTAGAGTTGGGAATTCTTGAACAAAAAGATGAGACTAAAAACTATGGTCGTTCCTTTATTTACCGACGCTACGTCGATATTTTTAATGAAAAATAAACTATGACAAAAAGTGAAGCTCAAACACGACAGGAGATTATCGACAAGCGCCTACTAAAGGCTGGCTGGGACGTTAAGAATCTCACTCAAGTCACCTCCGAGTCATGACCACGCCTAAAAGACGTGGCTTGAGGGAGAGCCCCTAGAAGGGGCTGTGGTTGCTTTAATCTAGTTCCAGACTAGATCAAGCTGATCGTCATCCTCACGTTTGTCCTTCTTGTTCTGGTCTCGAATATATTTCTCGATCATCTTTTGATCTAGTCCAATCGTCCGTACAAAATACCCTGTACTCCAGAACTTCTTTTGCAAGATCGATCTTCGTGATCCAAATTCGTTGTGCAACCAAATTGCACTCTTCCCCTTCATATAATCCACAACACTGGCTACACTGTACTTCGGAGGTATTGATAGCATCATGTGAACATGATCTGGCATCACGTTCCCTTCAATGATTTCTATACCCTTCCGCTTAGCGAGTTCTCGAAGGACTTCACGTAGTTTTACCCGCACTTGTCCGTACAGAACTCGCTTTCTGTATTTTGGTACTATTACCACCTGATATTTACATTCCCACCTAACATGATTTTGTGACTTCATTTTGAATAAGGTTATTTGTTAATAACCTTCCAGGTGGCTCTCCCATCTCCAATAATAGGCCGGGAATTGTATAACGCCAAGGATTCTCACCGGCATAGCCGGTGGTTTATTTAGTGGTCAATTAACAGATAGACCCTGATAGTATGGGCGGACTATCTTAGGCTACGCTGCTTTCCTATACAAAAATTGCCCAACTCTTACATGTCCCGCACTTATTGCACCAGCATACAGCATAAAATAAAACACAAACTTTCTGAATTCTTCCTTTGTTATATCAACCCTGCCTTCCTCTTTTGCCTTTGTTAGCCCATCCTTCCATGCATGTAAAGTTGGTGGGTAGTGAGGAGAAATATCTTCAAATGTTGGATGAGAAGAATCTCTGTTAGGCTCAAAATATGCATTAATATCTCCTTCTATCATATGTCTTGGTGAAATTTCGCCATTTCGGAATATGTGTTTATCTACCCAAGGATTTGATGCCACAGAGTCATAAGGCGTATATAGAGTATGGGTTAATATTCTTCCACCCCTTCTTAAACTTTGATGTGCGATACGAAAAAAATCTGCGTAATTTTTATGCCCAACATGTTCCAAAACCCCAATATTGGAAATCGCATCAAAACTACCTCTTAATCCATGAGGGATTTCCCGATAATCACATTCTAAAACTCTTATTTGGTCACCATATCTTTCTCTGATATAAGCAGCTTGTTCCTTGGATAATGTAACAATTGTCGGAGAAACACCATATTCCTCTGCCATAAAATGAGCTGGCCCACCCCATCCTCCACCAATATCCATCACTGTCTCTCCTGGCTTTAACTCAAGTTTTTCACACACTTTATGCATACTTTGCCTTTCTGCCACTTCAATATCATCAGTATCTGTGAAATCTAAACAGGTATATTTGCGCATTGGGCCCAAAAAGGCTTCGTAAAATTCAGGGGGTAAATCATAATGTGCTTCAATTACTTGATTAGATCTATCCAAACTTTGCAAATTCATTAAACGCCTTCTGAATTCTCCAATAATGTTGTACAAGGGAGCGGCTTGCTGATAAACGCCAGAAGACAAGATTTGAAAAACAAATTCATCTATTTGCGGACTATCCCATACTCCTTCAATGTATGAATCTCCTAAACCCATTGTTCCCTCCATTAAAACTCGCCGATAAAATGAGGGATGATTAACTTGCACATATTGCTCAATATCAACTTCCGATAAAATAGATGAAAGTGCCATTTTTGCTCCTCCATCAACAAAACCAGAAACAGCTTCATTGGCTCTGGGTAGACTAAGTTTTTTCATAAACACAGTGTAATGCAGGGGCACATACTACATTATACTTTTCCTGGCACCAAAACATAGTAGAAAATCTCACCTCACATTTGGAGGGCGGACTTTTTCAGGTTACTAATCCTCTTTCTCTCCAGATCCTTTTTTGTTCTTGCAGCTCCAAGCTCTATCCAAAAGGGCTATTTTGTGGTATGATCTATCGATAGAATACATAAAAAAACATATATGGATTACAATCTCCCAAAATCAAAAAAGAAGGTGGCGTTGGTTATAGGCGCAATAATATTAGCAGCAATAACCGGGTTTTATCTTTACTCCCCAAAACTGCCGACATACGAAATATCTATTGCACCAACAGAACTATTACCTTTTGTTTCTCAGGAGCAAGCGCGCGTAAATATTTGCGATACAATGAAAGGGCAATTATACGACGAGATTTGTCAGGAAAAGTTTAACGGCGTTGGGAAGGAAGACGCGGAAAAAATAGACGAGCTGTTTTCATTATTGAAAAAAATTGAAGAAGACCAAGTCATTTCGGATTATGAAAGATTACTATTAGCTCAGGCTGTATTTGCTTCGCTTCCGACAAAAGATAGCCCCCTTGCACTACAACCTGAATTTTCTGAGACACTATCTGATTTAAAAGATTTTATAAGCCAAAAAAACATCGCCTACGCCGCAGAAGCAAACGGCAACTCAGCCGCGAACGAGGCGGACTTCCAAAAAATGATGATGGAGGATCTTGAAAAAGTACTAGGAAACCTACCAGAGGGAGATAATGCTTGGGTTATATCCGTTGCAATTTCCAGGCATGAATGGATAAATGGAGAACGCCAGCCTATATATTCGGAGCAGTATGGGGAATCATACGACCCCTATCCCGGTGTCTTAATTGAGGATAAAAGTGGATGGGATCAGCATGATTCAGCTCATGTGCAGTCGCGTGTTGGTTCACGCTCAACCTCATCAACCAGTCAAAATATTGGTGAGGGGGAGCGAATAGCGTACTCCTTCAGTATAATGTCTTGGCAAAGTAAGCCTTATGGCGCTGATTCAAAATTAGTGATAGCGGAAGCGGGCCCCTCAGAAAAATATTTAACATCAAGATATAATCTTAGCGAAGAAAATTATAAGGGTATGGACTTCCTTTCTGATTTGCTTGGTGTTGTAGACATGCCATCTCGAGAACAGCCGAATGAACAGCCGGAACAGCAAGAAAAAGTTGTGCCGCCCCCAGGAACGCCTATTAAACGTTCCGATATCCAATTTATTCAAGGAACACCCGGATGTGACGGATCGATTGATGATCCACGGACAGGGCTTTATTGTTTTGATAATTACGAACAACTGGAACAAATGGCTGGCGCTCCAGAGGAGTCAGGCGACCCGTTTAAACATGGCGTAGTTGATATAATAGTAAGTACGAGTCCAACTTATCCATATATAGATGCAGCAGAGCTAGAAAAGGAGTATGATGACTGCTTAGAACAGCATTCCTCAGAAGACGCGGACCAATGTATGGAAATTTATAATTAATGTTCAGCTACTTCTTATTATTTGCCTTATCATGATGATGCTCATCTTTATGATGAATGGAATGTTTTATATAAGGCAAACTTTCCTGTACTACACGAATCTCCTCAACAGATAAAAATGCCCGTGGATGGTATTTTTTTATCAATAAATAAACTTCATGAGCTTTTTTTCTTTTCGCTACAACGTAAATAATATCCACCGGTCCGTCGTCACCCCTAGCCTTAACACTCGTCAATTTGGCGTCTGAGCTATGAAGTTCTTTGATTAATTTCGGCGCAGGTTTTTTTTGTAATGACCTGAAAAAGAACAGTACCAACCGCAATTTTTTCTTCAATTAACATTCCGACATAAGTCCCACAGGCAAACCCCAAGGCATAAGCAAAATACGCCCACACATTATCCAGATTCTTCATGATCTGGCTGATTGCCAAGACCCAAATGAAGACCTCAATAAAGCCCAGTCCCGCTGAAACAAACTTCCATCCCCGGGAAATAAAAATAATCCTGATCGTCCCGATTGACACATCTACAACCCTTGACAAGAAGATCAACAAAGGAATTAACCACAAAATTATAATTTCACTTTCAAACATATGAGAGAAACCTAACACATATTTCTTCTTTTCAAAAACATAAAGCAATACAGGTCCGACTAGCATCCAGCCAGGATCTCCAAAAAAATCCCTTCCCAAAAAATCAGGATGGGTGTAGTACGTAGCTGACGTGTTTTTAACATTTTTTATATGCTCATCAAAGACCTGCTGGAAACTGATTTTGTCACGATCCATGGAGATGCAACTTGGTTGGAAGCTCTGGAGTTGATGTTGAAGAATAATACAAATGGGCTTTTTGTGGTTAATGGGCATGATAAGTATTTGGGTACCGTTACAATCGCCGAGTTGATAAGTTCGGTTATTCCACCTTACATGAAGGAGGATCCGGATTTGGCGAAGTCCTCCCCCGAGGGAACTTTTTTGAAGTTTTGTGAAAAGAATAAAAACAAGAAGATAAAAACTTTTATGAATACCAAAAAGCCTTTTTATAATCCGCGTACTAAGCTGATTTCGATAGTTGCAACTACCTTAAATAATGACAGTTACAGGCTCCCTGTTGTTGATAAGAGCGGCAAGCTTATCGGTGTCGTGAATCGGCGTCATATCAGAGAGGCTTTGTCGAAACACTTTATTAAAAATTAAAATAGTCATATATGCTTTCTACGAGCGCTTTGTTTGCGATAATTGTTTTTCTTTTAGTTTACGGGTTTATTATTTCGGAGGCGGTACATAAAGCTATAATTGTGATTCTTGGCAGTTTGCTGCTTTTTTTACTGGGGGTTTATGTCGATGCGGGCTATGAAAATCAGTTTGTGCATGCGGTCAGTTTTATCGATTTTAACGTTTTGGCGCTGATTATCGGGATGATGGTGATAGTTCAGATTACGAGTAAGTCAGGTATTTTTACGCAGATCGCCATGAAGACGATTGTTTGGACGAAGGGAAATATGAAGCTTGTTTTCTTTTTGTTGATGCTTTTGACCGCCTTTATTACCGCCTTCATTAGCAATGTGACTGCGGTGATGGTTATGACACCGATTTTTTTGGCGATTTGTTTGCGTTACGAGCTCAGTCCTATGCCGTTTTTGATGACTGAAATAATTCTTTCCAATGTTGGCGGAACCGCTACGCCGCTTGGAGACATGACCAACATTATTATTGCGAGCCGGGCGGGATTTTCATTTGTAAAAGTGGTTTCAAATTTGGGGCCTGTTATTGCCATTATTACTGTGCTTTTGGCTGCTATTGCTACTTTCTATTTTCGCCGGAAGCTTGAGCCAAAGGTGCAGATTTCCCTGGATGACCTGCGAAATGAGACATTTATTCAGGATAAATCCCTCTTAATTAAAGGTGGTTCTGTGCTTATTGCAGTTGTGGTTGCTCTTATTTTTAAAGAAAGCTTGGGGCTTGAGAACGGGATAATAGCTCTTTCCGGTGCAATGATACTTTTGCTTTTGACCAAAATTGAGCCTGAAGAGGCTTTCAAAAAATATGTTAATTGGTCGATTATTTTCTTCTTTATCGGGCTTTTTGTCCTGATTGGTGCTCTGGAGGCTACCGGGGTTGTCTACTATTTGGCTGAGGCGATTGTCAGTCATACCGGCAGCAATACGGATCTTTTGGCGATGATTATTCTTTTCTCTTCGGCGATTTTTTCAGCCTTCATTGATAATATTCCTTTCGCGACGACCATGATTCCGATTATTAAAAATATTGGGACTTTAACCGGCGTAGGTACGGATCCGCTGTTTTGGGCTTTGGCGATGGGAGCTTGTATTGGTGGAAGTGGAACTATCATAGGTGCAAGTTGTAATCTTGTTGTTGTTGGGCTTGCCGAACATAACGGTATAAAAATCAGTTTCCTTGAATACTTCAAATACGCATTTTGGATGATGCTTATTGGTGTGAGTATTTGTGGTGTCTACCTGTATTTCTTTATTTTGTAGACGGCTTCCAATGCGGCGGGTTTGACAAAACCAGAAAAGTATGTCAGTATTAACGCTAGCGCATAATCAAACCTAAAAATGTACAAACGCCCACGAAATAACCGGCCTCGCAGGCAGGAACAAAACAAGAGAAACCATCCTACTATGGATATTAATCTTCTCATTAACAAAGCAAACAATGAGTCTTCGATTGAAACTCCGGACAATCCCATTAAACATCAATTTGATGATTTTAAAATTGATTCTCGCCTTAAAAATAATATTACGAGTAAGGGATATTTGAGCCCCACACCTATTCAGGACGAGACGATCCCTGTTGGACTGGAAGGAAGAGATGTTATCGGTATCGCCAATACCGGAACCGGCAAAACCGCGGCTTTTTTGATCCCACTTATTAATAAAATGCTAATTAACGGTTCACATCAGGCGTTAATAGTTACACCGACACGCGAACTCGCTTTTCAGATAAATGAGGAGTTTAAGGAGTTTGCAAAAGGGTTTGGACTGACTTCTGCGCTGTGCATCGGCGGAACCAATTTGCGTGTCCAGCAAAGAATGTTCAACCGGCCCATAAATTTTGTAATTGGAACGCCGGGGAGAATTATCGATCTGTTAAATCGAAAAGTTTTTTCACTGAGCCGCTTTCATAATGTCGTTTTGGATGAAGCGGATCGCATGGTAGACATGGGATTTATCAAGGATATTCGACTGATTCTCGGGAAATTGCCTACGGAGAGACAATCGTTTTTCTTCACAGCCACTCTCGAAGCGAAAGTTGAAGAACTTATTCGTCAATTCATGAATAATCCAATAAAAGTATCTGTAAAAATTCGTCAGACTCCAACAAATATCGAGCAGGATATTGTGCATGTCCCCAGCGGTAAAACTGCGAAGCAAAATATACTAATTGAACTATTGAAAAAACCTGAATTCGAGAAAGTACTCGTTTTTTGCAGGACTAAACATGGGGCCAACAAGGTAGTTAAAGCTTTACATGAGCGCCGTATCAGATCAAATGCGATTCATGGCAACAAATCTCAAAATTATCGACTAAAAGCGCTGGATGATTTCAAGAAAAATGCAATTCAAGTGTTGGTGGCGACAGATGTTGCTGCCAGAGGGCTCGATATAAGTTCCGTTAGCCATGTCATCAATTTCGATATTCCTGCGACTTATGATGATTATGTTCACCGAATTGGAAGGACCGGTCGAGCAGATAAACTAGGAAAGGCTTTAACATTTGTGCCTCAGGAATAAGTCACAAGTCACTCTAAAACTCCGGCAAAACCCACTGGCTGATTTGCAGAGAATTGCATGCCGCAGCTTCGTAAACCGCCTCTTCGGCTGAGATCGGATTGCCGCCGGTTTGATAAGACCAGATTATTGTTTCCGTCATTGTCCCCGGGGTTGCTTGGCAACCGCCGTTTTCCGAGTACGGACATGTTGTTGTATTGTAAATTCCCGCACCCTGACAGTTGAGCTCCATTTGTTCTTCTGTCCAAAACGAGCCAATGTAGTCGACGCAGTGGCTGTCTGTGCCGACCATGTCGCAGCTGCCGCGTACCGTGTATTGACTATCGACTTCTTCTATCAGCTCAAAAACTTCATCATAAGTGATCGACTCATCTTCCGGCATTGATCCGTCATCGCAACCTGCGAGAGGCAATCCAATAAGAAGAATAACAATCGGCAAGATTCGTTTGGTCATGTTTTTTTGGTTTAAAGGTTTTTTATCTTTTTTCTGCTATGAGGCTCAGAAATTCCTGCCTTGTGGCGTGGCTTTTACGGAATTGGCCGAGCATTGTTGATGTTTGCATGGAGGAGTTTTGCTTCTCGACGCCTCGCATCATCATGCAAAGGTGCTGAGCTTCGACTACAACCGCTACACCTATCGGATTCGTGTATTTTTGAACGGCTTCGGCGATTTCTCGTGTGAGGCGTTCTTGGATTTGGAGTCTTTTGGCGAAGTAGTCGACTATTCTAGCCAGTTTTGAGAGGCCGATCACCTTTTTGTCAGGTATGTAGCCGATGTGGCATTTGCCGATAAACGGCAGCATGTGGTGTTCGCACAAGGAGTAGAGCTCGATATCGCGGCAGATTATCATGTCGTTGCTTTCCATGTCATAGATTGCTCCGTTTATGATTTCGTCCAGATTCTCTTCGTACCCTTTTGTGAGAAATTTAAAGGCTTTTGCGGCCCTCTGAGGAGTATTGCTAAGCCCTTGACGCGTAGGATCCTCCCCTATTTTTTCCAAGATTTTCTTATAAAGTTTTTCCATAATTCTATGGTCTAGAGTCTATGGTTTAAATTCAGCGGGCGTATTATAGTACCTTATGCGATGATTTCAAATCTGAAAAAATTTCTGATCTATTATTATGGCGGGGTTCAGGCTGTTCATATGATTGTTTTATTTTTGCTGATTTTTGTTTTTGGAGAAAGGATGATGACGATTTTAACAGATAAGAGCGATGCTTTTGCGGGGCTGTGGATCAGTGCTTATTTGGATTTCCTGGTGGCTTGTCCTCTTGGAATTTTGTTTGCTTTTGGTTTTAAAAAACTTGGCATCATTTCGCTTTCTGCAGCCTTTTTTAGTGCTATTATCTATACTTATTCGCTTGTTTCAGTTGGCGCCTTCACACTTTCCGGGGCCAATTCCATTATTAATATCTTGTTTGCGCCGGTAATTCTGCTTTTCTTTCTGGTTGTTTTGTATTAGAATCTCGCTCCTATGATCGATCAAATACACGACAATTTGTTTCTGGTTCAGGATTATTACGATACCGATCGTGAGATTGCGCAGTCTATGCGTTTTACCCCTGCCCCTTCAGAACTTCTTAATTATTGGGAGCTTTCCGGGCGAAATCCCGAGGTTGTGAGGGATTATTTTCAAACTATTGGGGAAGTTTCCAGAAGAGATGCTGTGTCACGAAGAGTTGATAAAGTTCAGGAGGTTTCTGCGGCAAAGGTTGATCAACTTCTGGATTCTGAAGATTTCCGACCTATTTCTCCTGAAGATTTTGAAAAATTACCACGAACGAAAGTTAAGCTTTTCCAGGAAATGTTCTGTGACGAGCATGACAGGCAAGAGTTTCGAGAGGAGGATTCGATTCGAAGATGCATTGTTAATCCGGGAAGGATTACAGCTACGATAATCAGACAGATTGGAGTTTCAGATATTGAGGGTTTAAAAGAGTTTTTTATTGATGGGCTTTCACCTCTAAAAGAAAATTATTGGCGAGTAATCAGAATCAATCAAGGAGAAAACAAAGGGAAAGTTCTTATTACTGTTGCGGAAGGTGGAAAGAGCTTCCAAATGTTCGATACTCTTCATTCTGCGATCAGAAGTATCGATCACACAAGAGAGTCCCATAAAGGTGAGATCGGTGGCCAAATAGCTGATGTTCGCGCTGCAATCGAAGAAGTTCATACGCTACTTGGCAAGTGGAACAGCATGAAAAACCGTCCTGAGCGACAGTATGAGCTTCAACAAACAATTCTCGATCAAGTTGATACACTGAAAGGCGTCTCCAATGAATCTAAAAAAGCTTTTAAAGCTAGGATCTTTAAAGCTGCAGATCTCCCTCTCAATAACCCGGGAGCCAGGAGGACTGTCCTAATTTCCGCTAAACCTCTTTTGAGGGAAAGGATCGATACAATTGCCGGAGTTTCTTCTTATAGAGCTGAGGACTACACTGTACTTCTTAATGCTTTCGGAAAAGAGGCTAAGATGGGCAGACGTATTTATGACCTAATGCAGGAGATTCTGACCCTTCAAAAGGGAGACCCGAAAATCATAGAAAATCTTCATCTTATCAAGGAATTTGCCAGATGTTTTAAGTTTGAACCTTACCTTTCTTTTGGCGAAAAAATATCTATTCAAGCAACATCTATTATTGCAATCTTAACAAACGGACCTGAACCGGAGCATATTCAGTATGCTAAAGAAACTTTTGTAAGAATGTATTCTGCTTCCAAGCTCCTTTTTATTGAGAGTAAATTCATGGAGTTCAGGGATAGGTTCTTTGGTCCGGGGAAAAGGCTTGGAGATGTCAGTTTCGGCTCTTTGGTAGCAGCTTTAAAATGGTCTGCAAATGAACTTTTGAAAAAAGCCGGGGGAAACATCAAGGTTGACGATTATAAACCTGTCTATAAGGCAATTTATGAACTTCTAGGACTTAAGCCTGTCTTTGGCCAAGGCCGGAAGAAGTTTGATTTGCTTCCCAAAGGACTAATCCCCGATTTGGAAAGGGCTCGCAAAAGCAATATCTCTGTAGAAGAAAAAATTGCTCTCCTTCAGAGAGTTGACGAATCGCTTAAGAATTTTGATCTTATAAAGGCTCTACGCGAAGAACCCGAAGTAACCCAGGAATAGGCCAATAAGCATCCAGCAGCATCCGCCGATGACATATAAGTTCTCGTATTTCTTGAGAGATTTTGCCAATTCCATCATGTAATCGGGAAGAATCATCACGAATACACCCTTAAGAAGAAAACCCCATCCGATAAGCGTGATAAGCACAACCCAGTTTGCTTCCCAAGCATTGTGAGCAAGCACAATTGCTGTTCCAACAAGTATTCCGAAAAGTCCGCCCATGAACATCAGAGCGTAGCTTTTTGTGATCTCATCGATCATTTTTGGGATTTTTTTGTGGTTCACAAGCATTGCGATTCCTCCGACCAACATAAGCGGGCTCAGAAGTTGAGCGAAAAATACTGATCCGTCCATTTTTGTTTTTGGTTAGATTTTTGGATTTTTATATTAAAGCTGAACTTACTTTTCCTTTTATAAACTTCACTACTGCCATCAACAAATTTCCATCCACGATTTCACTAAATTTTTCTCCATCAAATTCTTCTCCCATCATTTTTCCCGCAAGCATTTTCTTGAATTGATCGCTGTAATGACATAATGCAAATTTAATATCATCCGTAATCCACGTTCCTTGGAACCCTACATTATTGATTGCTGCTACATATCGATTTGGCTCATTTTCCGTTCTCTTCCACCATTCATCTAACGATAGTATATCCATCTGATTTGGCTCATTTACTTTTGACATAATTTGAAATTGGCTTAAGTCCTATAATTGATACCAGTGTTGTTGCGAAAGCCATTATAACAAGAATTGAGAAAATCTCCGAGCTAATTATTCCTTTCTGCAAGCCGATTGACGCGATAATCAATTCAACCGCTCCTCTGCTGTTCATTGCGAGCCCCACCCCGAGTGATTCGATTTTTGTCATTTTGCATTTAAAGGCACAAATTCCGGCACCCAATATTTTCCCTATAATAGCAACCAAAGTAATTGCAATTGTGAATAAAGCTGCCGTCTTCAATGCTGAAAAGTCCAAGTGAAAAGCGAGTGACGCAAAAAATATCGGCCCTAAGAAGCTGTACGAAAGCCCGTAAATTCTATCTTCTATTTTTTCATAAAGTCCCGGCTCAATAACCTCTTCCCTGATAAAAAGTCCGGCAAGAAATGCTCCTATAATTACATGTAGCCCTATAAGTTCCGCTATTACCCCGAAGAGCAGTCCGATTATTATCGTGAAAGTGAAACCTTTATTGCCTTTGAAAATTATTTTATTGAGTTTTCCTGAACATTTTTGCCCCAAAAAAAGCACAAACAAGAAAAATAGCACTATCTTGGCGGTAAGGATCGAAATTTGGGTTATATCTATCATCCCGAAGTCAACGATATTCAAAACTATCGAGAAAAGCAGAAGTCCGAGAATGTCATCAATAACCGCTGCGCCCATTGTGACATGGGCTATATTCGAATTGGTTATGTTGTAATCCTTGAAAAGCCGCGCGGTCACGGCAATTGCCGTAATAGATAGGCCAACCCCTATAAAAAGCGATTCAAAAAGTTCATATCCGAACGCTCTGGATACCCACCAACCTGATAAGAACGGTATCATAACGCCTCCCGCCGCTACAACAACAGATCTATGAGATGCCTTGTATAGTTGTTTCGGGTTCATTTCCAGTCCGGCATGAAGCATCAGAAAGAAAATTCCGAATTCCGCGAGAACTCTTATCGCCTCGGTGTCTTCTACCATCCCGAGAATCATCGGTCCGACTATAATTCCTGCAAGGATTTCACCGAACAGAGGCGGCCATTTCAGCTTGTCGAATATTCTTCCGACCAGCCAGACGCATGCAAGCAGTATTAAAATTTGTTGAAAAAGCATATTTTATGAAATCTGAAATTAGAAATCTTGAAATCCTAAAATATTGTAATGTTGTTGTGCCTAAATCTCAAATGTTTCTCCTGGCTTTGGGATTTGGACCCAATCGAAGCCGTTTTGTTTCAATGCTTCCTTGTAAGCCATTTGGGATTTTTCTTCTCCATGGACTATTAAGATTTTTTTGAGGTCTTTTATGTGTGTTGCGAAATCAAGAAGATCCGAGCGGTCGGCATGGGCCGAGTAAACATCAACTACTTCGACATCACATCTTACCTTGTAAGGTTTGCCAAGTATGTTGACCTCCGGAAATCTGTTTATGAGTTTGCGACCCAGTGTGTTTTCAGCCATGTATCCGACTATAAGTACTGTATTGCGATGATCTTCAATGTTGTTTTTTAAGTGATGAGTTACTCGTCCAAACTCACACATACCTGACGCTGAAATAATTATGCAAGGGCCGACATAACGGCTTAGAGCTTTTGATTCTTCTACTTTTGTTATGTATTTGAGACGAGAAAATCCGAACGGATCTTCTTGTTTGTCGGTGAAGATTTCTTGAGACTCGAGGTCGTAACATTCGGGATGTTTCCGGAATACATCCGTGACATTTACCGCTAGAGGACTGTCTACAAATATTTGCAGGTTCGGCGGTATTTTGCCTTCATCGAAAAGCTGGTGAAGTCCGTAAACTATTTCTTGTGTTCTTCCGAGAGCGAATGCGGGAATTATGAGTTTCCCGCCTTTTTTTATTGTTTTGTTAACTATGTTTGCAAGTTTTTCTTGAGCTTCATGAATATCTTCGTGCAGTCGGTCGCCGTAAGTTGATTCTGTTATGAGTACATCGGCTTGATTGACTTGATATGGGTCTTTCAAGACTGCAAGCCCTTTCCGCCCGAGATCGCCGGTGAAGACTATTTTTTTGTTTTCGGCGTGGATTTCGACTATTGCGGCTCCGAGAATGTGACCGGCTTCTCTGAAAACTACCTTTACGCCTTCAACAGGTTCGAACTCTTCATTGTGCTTTCTTCCCGTAAAATACCGGAGTGACTCTTCCGCGTCTTTTTGTGTGTAGATCGGTTCTACTTGTTCTTCTCCCTTTTTGCGCCTTTTCGTATTGATATATTCAGCTTCTTTTTCCTGGATAAAAGCGCTGTCGAGCAACATGTGAGTGCAAAGGTCGAGTGTTGCATTTGTGCAAAAAATCGGGCCGTTGTAGCCTTGCTTTACCAGGTTTGGCAGGTTGCCGCTATGGTCTATATGTGCGTGTGAAAGTATTACGGCATCAAGATCCGCCGGTTTGAACGGAAAGTTCTTGTTTTTTGCTTCGGCCTCTTTTCTTCGGCCGTGAAAGATTCCGCAATCGAGAAGAATGCGTTTACCGTTTGTTTCAATCAAATGCTTGGATCCTGTAACTTCGCGCGCTGCGCCGTATGAGGTGAATTTCATGGTGTTTTTTTATTTTTAGTATTATACCATGATTTCAAAGATTGCGCTAGTCCAACGTTATTTCTTCTTCTACATCCAGAAGGGCATCAATAATATTTCGGGTTATACTTTCTGTCATTTTTTCCATTATCGGAGATATCTTCAGTTCCCGCTTTATCTCTCTTATAAAATCTTGCAGATTGTCGATTGTGCCGGCTTTTACCAAAACATGAAAAATTAGTTCTCGAACCGCTTTTACCCTGCCCAAAGTTTCCGTCAATCCCGCCGTATGTACAAATTTCACTTCCGTATACCCTTCTTCCGGAGCACTAAACACCAAATTCGCGTTAATACCGACTAATTCTTGTATTCCCAATTCAAATGTTTCATTTTGATTTAATTTCAGGGCTATTTCTTCAGCTAAATCAATAAGCTTCAATCTTTCATTGTTTTCAGCTTCAGCCTTTTCCCGATCAAAGGGTTCATTGATTCCCATATTATGTTTGGTTAAAGGTTTTCCTTCACATATGCAAAATATGAATAAATCACAGGATACAGGGCCGCTATCAAGATTGCCGCAACCATAATCCAAATAGCCTGCGGCTGAAAAAACACCCCGATCAAGGTAATTACTGCCGCGATTTTGAAGAGTTTTGCCGCAAGTTTATGGGTTTTAGTCCAAACTTTCTCGCTGCTTAGCGTCCATGGAGTTCTGATTCCAACAAACCAGTTCATTTTTGATTTTTCTAACATAACCCCGATATAAAACATCATGATTGCAAAAGCGACCGGCATCGTTAGGTTGAAACTGATCTCGGTGCCAAGATTCCACAGGATGATTTGCCCGAAAATCAGTATGAAAAATGCGTATAAAATCAGGATGAATCCATCGAAATATCCGCGGAATGTTTCAAGGTTTTTCTTGAGAGGATCGATTCGCGGGATAAAAATCAACATCAGCGTGAATAGAGTGAATACTATCGGAGTCATCGCAAGACTCCAGAAGCGCGACATAGTTCCGTCAGGCTCCCCTTGCGCGTTCCAATGCGAAACCATCGGTTCCGGGAGATACGGATAAAGAATGTACGCTCCTATGACAGAGGCCAGCGTTAGGAAGATTGCGAGGATTTCTGTTTTTCTCATTGTTGTATTTGATTAGAATATTGTTCAAGGCGGGAGAGCATGTCTTCTTTTCGGTCTCCAGTCATAAGATATGGATCGCCGCGCCAGTCTGT